>Ga0180085_1000496_pt1 | contig 13913 bp, 12 predicted proteins | sample EasRiv730_16_10D_FD_123013 | JGI IMG/M metagenome (GOLD analysis project Ga0180085, IMG submission 123013) | Soil microbial communities from meander-bound floodplain in the East River, Colorado, USA - East River metaG ERMLT730_16_10D | ecosystem: Environmental > Terrestrial > Soil > Floodplain ... | reverse complement strand
GTTCCACAGCTCGAATCAGACTCTCGGTAACGACAAACTGCAAATCGTTCCGGTAGGAATCATCGATACCTGAAGCGGTCTCCATGAATTTCTGCAGTACCATCCGTCTGTCGCGCGCCAGTGTGAAGCGCAGCGCGTACGGGTCCAAGAGGAAATGCAAGTACTGGTGACGAAACTCATCGACAGCGAGTTTGCCGGAGGGGCCGAATACGAGATAGTAGTTGTCCCGATAGGTACGGGCGTTGAAGGCGTTTGGGGGTGCCAGGAATTCGGGGAGGATGAATAATTGGCGATCCAAAAAAGAACCCGACGCCATCCTGAGATAACCGTCCGTCTGCAGAATGATCTGATCGATTGTTGGACGATACTCGACGACTGCCTGATCATACCGAGCCCGATGGCGGCTCCACACCGCCTCGACCTTGGCGGAAGCATAGAACTCTTTGACCAGTTCCAAAAATTCCCGGACCGAAAAGGCATCTGGCGGCAGTTGGTTGGCGGGCAGAATGAGTTTGAAATCGGGTGGGCTTTCGGTCATCAGTGCCAGGGAGATATACTTGGCGGCTTGGTCTTCCGCTTGCTTTCCCTCCATGTGGCTCTGATAGAACTTCTGCAGTTTCGCTCGCAGTTCCGCGGGCAGCGCCTGAAACTCAGCTGAAATCGCAGCTCGATTGGGGTCACCTCCAGTCGCGTTTGCTCCCAGGCCGGCTTCCTGTAATGCGGCGAGAACGGCAAATATCCGAACGTCTGGCTGAATCTGAATGGATGCACTCTGAGCAAAAGCGCGACTCACCAGCAAACCGAAGCAGAGGAGGAGGCCAACCCATTTTGAATCGAAGCTTTTCGTCATCATCACCAGGACTTGTCTGCCTTGGGTTGAAACTAGGCGTGGCTTGGCCGCGCAGGAATGCGAAACCACCGCCGACCCAAGTTTTCCATCGTAAAGAATCGAACGGAGGGAGTCAATTCAACTTTGCCCTGGGAGTCTGTGAGGTTAGGGCACACGTCATTCACTGTTTCAAATAGCCATCAATCGAAACGAAGACGCACATTCCGAGGTTGTCTGAATGAGGAATAGCTTGGACTTGGAAACAGTCTCTGGAAGAGGAGAGGTTTACTGCAACACGCTGGAGAATCGTTCTTCGTTGCTCAGTTCTCCGAACTCGTTTTCGGATAGAAGCCGATCATGGAATGGAAGATCTCTTTTCGTCGACAGCACCACGGGAGTGTACGGAAGCTTCTTGGCGCAGTCCAAAGCTTCGTGAAGTGACTCGCAAAAGTTGAACAGCCGCCAGGCATTTGCCTGATAAGCCCATACATTGATCGGGTAAAGTGGCTGCCTCATCTGAGACTCCTTCAGGCCCAAACTGCTAGATGCCAATTGAGGTGTGGTGCAAAATACTCTGTTCATATCGACGTTTTATGACGAATATCTATATAATTAACGTAATTTTATGATTTATTCTTCCAGAAATATTTCGGTGCGATGAAGCGGGCAAGTAAGTTCAGGAGGGAGAAGACCCTGCAGGGCCGTATCGCAGGAGCCCCGAGAAGTCGACAGAGGCCTGAGACTGGCTTTCCAACTACACAATCTACAAAGAGGAGGTGAATGGAATCCGCAAAGTCTGAAGCACTTGCTCGGCGGCCAGGACACCACGATACTGAGCTTCCTCAAAGATGGAGAATCCGCTCAAATCGGAATGAGCGAAACGAACCTGACCTATCGGTTCGGCAGCCAATTCCCGCGCACCCCCCCACAGCAATCCAGGCTCGGGCCGCACCATAGCGTGCCCCCATCTAAAGATGTCCAACCGGGTGACGAGACGCCCAATCTCTGGATGGGGCTTGCCCAGGTCTTTCAGGATGAACTGGCTCCAAGAGCGCCAGTCGGTCTCAAGCAGCCGCGTGCGTTCCTGGCGAACAGGAGAAGCCGTGAGCGGGTAATAGTAAGTGAAAACCGATTCGCTAAGGTGGGTCCTCAGGCTTTGATGGGTAGCGACGACATAACCGAGAGAGGGGCTGTCATAAAGGACATTATCCCAAGCCAGTGAAACCCCGGCACGTTCGGCAGGAAACTCCCGCAGACTCAAGTTCGCTACCATCCAAGGTGCGTACTCAAAGGCTTCTACACCCCGCGCCCCGTCTCTTGAGTCTGACAGCAGATGCTTCGCAAATTGCCGAGGACAGGCCACAATGACCTGTTCAGCCTCTACTCGCGTCGATTGCCGACTGTGAACATCAAAATACTCGACCACCACTGAGTGATTTCCAGGCCCTAAGTGAAAGACGAGTGAGTTCGGACGGATTTGCTTTTCCAGTTTGCTCCGCAGCCGTTTGACAAGCCAGCCATTGCCTTCGGGCCAAGTCAACACGGTTGAATTCTCGATTTCAGTTTCGCCTTCGCTGCCTCGACTGGCAAAGTAATGGATCCCTGCCCAAGCAGATACCTCCGAGTACTCGGTTCCATAGTCGTCCCTGCAGGCATAGTTGACATACCAGTGGAGCGGCACTGAGTCGAGTCCCCTGCTCGAAAGAAACTCGCGCATCGAAATCCGGTCCAGTTCCAGAAACTCGCGATCGTGCGAGCTGAACTCCATTGGGATGGCAAATGCCTTGCGCCCATCCCGGCCTCGGCGAGTGCGATAGCTGGCCACCAGATCGCGAAAGCGGCTGTACTGCTCCAAGTCTTTCTTGGGAACTGCCAACAAAGGCAGCAAGCCCTCCTGCCAACGTCCGTAGCGATAAAGCCTCTCTTGTGGGGAGAAGCACAGGTACTTCTCCTCATACAGCGGCTCCCCGTTTGGGCTGTATCCCTGAATGATCCCCAATTCAGCAAACAACTCTCGGACGGCCTTGGACTCCGGAGTGGGCAGCGGAACGTAGTGCGCTCCCCAGGGGTAGGCCGTCACATGGTTTTCGCCGAAACGTGAGTTCCCGCCGCATTCCGGTTCGAGCTCCAGAATCTCAAACTCATGGAATCCGGCTTTCTTCAACTTCCAACCCGCGGAGAGCCCGGCCATACCTCCACCCACAATAACTACCGGCATTTTTCTGTCTGAGCTCGGGCGTGGAATCTGGTTCCCGCGAAGCAGGTGTCCGATGTTTTGCGATGCCCCTAGAATTTCTCCGGAAAAGGCATTCGTCTTGCCGCGGGGCAAGCAGGAATGGAAGCTTGCGGTAGCTACTCCTGCGGTCGAGATGAGAAATTGGCGGCGATTCATGAGAATCAGGCGAAAGGCGAAAGGGCTGGAAGGGCGAACGTCGAAGTGCGAATGACGAAGTAGTGAGACCACCGGCCCATCTGCCTTGTACTCGGCTCTCCCGTGTGTCCTTCCCGCGAAAGCGGGAATCCTGCACCGTCGGCAAGACTGGATGCCGGCTTTCGCCGGAATGACGAACCTGTAAGACCATGGCGAGACATCATTCGTCCTTCGGACTTCGACATTCGTCCTTCCTGATCCTTTCGCCTTGGCCCTTTCGCGTGTAGTTCAAGGTGTCACCTTCTGCCACTCGGCTTCGTAGTAGTGCACGAGCGCCTGATTGTTGAGGCGGTTCACTTCAGTTTCCACGGGTTGCATATCCTTTGGAAATTGAAACAGGCCCGGCGCGGTGTCGGCACTCAGAAAGCGGAGGCCTTGCGGGTATTGAACAGGTTGAATGAAGGGCTGCTTGGAGGCAAGCACAAACCCCCACTCTCCAAACGACGGCACGTAAACATGATAGGGCGTAGCTTGAAGCCCGACGCTCTGCACCGTCTTGACGATGCACCAATAGGACTGGCGGGCAAACATCGGCGAGGTACTTTGAATCACGGCCAGCCCGTTGGCCGAGAGGCGCTTGTCGAGCAGACGATAGAACGCGTTGGTGTAGAGTTTGCCAAGAGAGTGGTTCGTGGGATCGGGAAAATCGACCACCGCAAAATCAAAAAACTCAGCGTTCTGTTCCAACCAGACGAGTGCATCGGCGTTGACGACTTTTACTTTTGGAGAGCGGAAGGCATCCTGGTTAAGCTGGCGTAGGCGCGCGTTCTGGGAGAAGAGCCTCGTCATCTCTGGGTCGAGATCCACCAGCGTAATCTGCTCCACGCTGTCGCGCTTCAACACTTCGCGAATCGCCAGACCGTCGCCTCCCCCCAGCACCAGCACACGGCGCGGCGTCGCCAGCGACTGCAGTCCGGGATGTACCAGTGCCTCGTGGTAGCGATATTCATCCCGCGAGCTGAACTGCAAGTGCCCATTGAGAAACAGCCGTAAATCATCTTTCCAGCGTGTCAGGACAATGCGCTGGTAGGGTGAGGACGTTGCAAACACGATTTCATCCGTGTAGAGGTTTTCCTCTGACAACAAGGTCAAGCGATCAGCGTAGGCGAAGCCTAGCAACAAGGCCACGATCGCCGCCGTGCATTGTCCCTTCATGAGTCGGGCTTGAGGCAGTTGTTGTCGAAACAGCCAGGCTGTCCAAGCAGCCACCAGCGCATTGAGCAGCCCAAAAAGAAAACAGGTGCGCACCAGTCCGAGCTTGGGTGCCAGCAGCACGGGGAACAACAACGACGCCAGCAGTGCCCCCAAATAGTCGAAAGTCAGCACTTGAGAAACCAAGTCTTTGAATTCGAGACGCTCCTTTAGAATTCGGAGCAGCAAGGGGATTTCCAGGCCAACGAGGATCCCAATGAGGACCACCAGGGCGTAGAGGATGAGCCTGAAGGAAGCAGCAAATGAAAAGACCAGAAACAGTGCAGCCGCGGAGAAGCCGCCGATTATCCCGACAAGGAGTTCGATGAGAATAAACTTCGCCACTAGCCCCTTGCCCACATAGCGCGACAGGTAGGAACCAATACCCATCGAAAACAGGTAGGTGCCGATGACGGTGGAAAACTGCGTGACGGAATCGCCGAGCAAGTAGCTGGCAAGCGTGCCTGCGATGAGTTCGTAAACCAGGCCGCAGGAAGCGATGATGAAGACAGAAACCAGGAGGGCGTAAGTCATTTAGAGTCCTGAGTGCTGAGTACTAAGTGCGCATTGAGTGCCGTATTCACTCCAGTACTCAGTACTCAGGACTCAGTACTTGCATTTATGCATGGATCGCGGCAGCAATGATGATGCAGATGCCCAGAGACATGGCGCCCACTACAATGGCCAGGGCCGTGTTGTGCTCTTCGATGATTTCCTTCCAAAGGTGATACGGGGTCAGCTTGTCAATCAGTAGAAAGGAAGCCCAGAAGATCAGTACGCCGAGAAACGAGAACACTACGGCGTTCACCACGAAACTCGCATTGATCATTCCGCTCACGATGGTCTCCTTTGAAATCGTTCTCGTGGTCGTCCTCGACGAAACCAAACATGACGACGAGGTCGATCACTACTCAGCACTCAGTACCCATCACTTACTTGTGGTAGTACCGCTGATACATGCTGCGATAGGCACCCGGGTTGTCGCGAATCGACTTGGGAACGTTTTTCAGCTCGTTATAGTTCGCCAGGCCCCATCCTCGGTAGTCTGAATACGTGAACAAACCGAGTATCAGCGCCCCCAAAACCTGAAACAAACGAAGCATTGTTAGTCGTCCTCCGAATCTGAAGGAGTCACCATCGGGTGGTCACTTTCCGCCCAGCGCTGGACCTCGTACGAACGGCCTCGGAACCAGTGAAACAGCGGGAAAATAAACAAAGCCCCCACGGTGTAGAAGAAATACGACCAGCGTGGAACGTCGCGATAAACCCGAATGGAGTAATTAACATCGCGCGCTTCCGAGTCGGCCTCGATGCGCAGATAATAGCGGCCGCCCGGCACTTCCGGCAGGATCACCTCGTCACTCAGGTTGCCCTCGGACCAGGATTCGCCGCCTTCGACGCCCGAGTAATAGCTGAGCTCCCGGCCGAAGTCGTACGCAGTACCCGTCTCCTCGTTAATCAAAGCCATGTTCAGATACAACCAATTGTTGCTGACGTTCGCGCGGCTCTGAATCACGACGTTCGACGGCCTCCCGGGCACATCGAAGATTTCGGTCACTCGCGCCTTCTCGGCATCCGCCTGATGAAAAGCAAACGCGTTCTGATAAACCAGTTTATTGTTCGACAGTAGCAGAAAGAGAACATGAACGAAAACGGCTGTCAAAAAAAGAATGACCCATGTTCGCCACATTGCCGCCCCGCGCGACTTGTACGGGGAAGGCTGACTCGGCGCGATACCGATCCTGGCTGGAACCGCCGTCTTCAACTGAAAGCTGTTCCACACCGTCTCTGGCTCGATGTACTCGCCAATCGACCAACTGAGTTCGGTGTTCGTAGTTTCCCTGCTCAGGATTAGAGGAGGCGCGATGTAGTCGCTGGTCCAAGCAGGCTCTCCCACTTGGACCTTCCAGTAAAACTCTCCAACGACATACGACACCTGCGCGTGAGCCGTCTGAAAATGCCGGAACGTTTCACCCAGGTAGCTCACCGGGCCCTGCTCATCCGACGAGAGGGGCTTGGGTGTCTGGGTGGTGGTCTTCACGAAGTTCCAATGACCGTTATACTCTGTGAGCCAGCGAAATCCTTTGTAAGGGTTGAATAGCAGATATTCGCTCCACTCGTACTCGACTCCCTCCACTTCGATCTGGCGGCGAAGAAATCCGATGACCTCGAAAAGCTCCCCACGCAGCTTGCCGCGGCTGCCCAGCGGTATGAGCGGCTCATGCTTGATGCGGACTGTATAGGTCGCAATGATACGGAAATTCTCGTCGGTGAGATCGATGACTGACTGGCACGAACCGCACGCCAGCGATTCGGTTTGCTCGAGGCCCCTGACAGTCAGACTGTTGCCACAAGCCGGGCATTGAAACGACTTGACCCGAGGCGCGGAAGGTTGTGGAAGAGGTGGCGGGACCGTGTCCGGTTTACCATCCATCGAATTCCCTCAGTCCGGAGAGTTGAAGGGCATCGAACTCGACATACTCGCCAAGAAACACCAAAGGAGGCTCTTCGCTGTAGTCTAGTGTGGCAAAAGAACTGCCGTCCCCTTGCAGATCAGCAACCTGCGCTTCGTACCCGGCCCCCACGTGGAAAGGTAGCTCGCCTTCACCGGCAATGCACAATGCCTTCTGGATGTCCCGTACTTCAAACCATTTTCCATCCAGCTTGTGGCGCTGACCCGCCTGAAGGCCAGCGAAGTCAGGCACCGCCTCTCCCATTGTCTTCACAAAGGAAACAGCATACGTTCCCTGGGCTTCTCCCAGCCAGCCGCTGCGCATGTCGTCAAACAGAAGGTGCCATTCATTCCACAGGCCGTGCTCGAAGCGCAACTGGATGCGGCCAACAACACCAAAGTGAACGCCGCGATACTTCCCCTCAACTCGCAGTTGTAGCGGTGAGCCATCGGTTTGCAACTGGGCCATCTTGCCGACGTCTTCGAGGTTAAGGTCGTGCCGTACCAAGGTGGATTTGCAGTATTCGCAAACGGCCAGGATCGAGGCTGCCGACTGAAACTGCACCGGGGCGCCGCAGGATGGGCAGACAGTCGATTTCATGACGGTGATCCGGAGCAGGCGATGGTGGCCGCGTCCAGCCGGCGATAATTTCGCGAGAACTCGCGGACGTCAACCCTCGACGAGCCTAACAGGCCACCCAGCCTGGCTTCCCAGGGCATGGGTGGACGCTGCCTGCAGCAGAACAGGTTGAGGCAAAGAGAATTGTGCTCAGGAAAGGAGTGTAGAGCGAGATGCGATTCTTGCAGCAGCCAGATGCCCGTGACGCCGCCTGTTCCCGGAAACTGGTGCCAGACGGGCTCTCCCACCGGCCTGAGATTCATCTCAGAAACGATGACATCGAAGAGCCCCCGCAGTGCCGCCTTGTCGCACAGGGTTGCGGTCGAGCAACCAAAGGCTTCAATCATCCATTCGATTCCGGTCATTGGCCTAGACGAGCTTTTTGAGCAGATCCGACTTCTTTGCTTCGAACTCCTCCTTGCTCAAGACTCCCTTGGTCATCAAATCGTGCAACTTCTCCAACAACGCGGTGACGTCTGCGGCTGACTCGGCGGCAGCAGGCTTGGCGGCTTGGGGCTGTGCTGGGTTGGCCATGGATGAAGCCATCGCCGATGCCATGGTCTGACCAATGGTGAGACCAGCGCCGAGGCCGGCACCGGCACCTGCCAGCCCACCTTCATTGGCAGTCGCAATGGGAATGCTTTGCGCGGTCTGGTATTGGGTGTAGCGGGTCATGTCTCCGATGAGACCCATACCAATGCGTTGATCCAGGATCTTCTGGAGCTCATCAGGCAGCGACAGATTCTGCACCTGAAGCGTATCTAGTCCGATGCCCAATCGCTTGAATTCCGGGTCAAGTTTCAGTTTGATCTGATTGCCAAACTCATCCTGGTTAGCCGCCATATCCAGGAACGGAACGCCCGACTGCCCGAAGAGATCGGAGATCGAAGACACGATGGTGTTCCGCAGTTGCCCATCGAGCTCGGTGACGGTGTACTGCTCGCGCGTGCCGCTTACGTGCACATGAAAGGCGCGTGGATCGAAGATCTTGTAGGAGTAGATTCCAAAGGCGCGAAGGCGCACGGCGCCAAACTCCTTGTCGCGAATCGTAATAGGATTGGCCGTGCCCCATTTCTGGTTAAGCTGGAGGCGTGTGCTGAAGAAATAGACGTCCGACTTGAACGGTGACTCGAAGAGCTTGTCCCAGTTCATCAGGTTCGTCAGCAGCGGGAGCGTCTGGGTGGTGAGTTTGTAGCGTCCAGGGCCAAAGACGTCGGCCACAGTCCCTTCGTTGACAAAAACTGCCATCTGGGACTCACGGACGGTGAGAGATGCGCCATACTGGATCTCAAAGTCCTGCATGGGGTATCGATAGGACAATGTGCCATCTGCACTCTCGGTCCACTGGATGACATCAATAAACTGCTTCTTCAAGAAGTCTTTAAGGGCCATAGCACCGCCTCCTTGAGCGTTTCGTCGGACTGAACCCTGGCATGTAAACGTAGTTGTAGCGAAATAAGTTCCGCGAATCAAATTCAAATCGGAGGCAGCATGGCCCCAACTGCCTCACGTAGGCGACGACCTGGACGGATCGATTTAGGTTACGACCACAAACCAGCGGACTTGTGACAGGTTCGGGAGAGAGGGGCGAGGCTCTCGCCGCGCCTTTGTGGGCCAGGGAGCCTGTGGTTCTTCACCCCTGCAGCAGTGTGGCCCCCCACAGAATATTGTGCGCAGCCTTTGCGTAGCCTTTGGACTTCGAAGGGGAACTCTGAGCATCTGGCTTACTTGCTTGCTCCTCTTCCGCCGTTGCTGTAACATCGCTAGAATCTAATCAAGGGATTAACTAAGTCTGGACCTTGCCCAACCTGAACGCGCGGAGGGGCAGTCAGCATGAAACAGCAGATGGTTGCAAGACTTATGGTTGGCCGCGGCTGGGCGCTAGTTCCGCTGGCATTGCTCCAACTCGTGCCACCATCAGCAGCCCAGTCATCTGAAGACCGCGCTGTCTCCATCCTTCAGCGAAGGTGTCTGCAATGCCATGGTGAAACTCTCCAGATGTCGGGCCTGGATCTGCGCACCCGCGAGGCGCTCTTGAAGGGAGGAGAAAAAGGACCGGCCATAGTTCCTGGAAACGCCGAAGCTAGCCGTGCGTACCGGCGGGTCGCAGGGATTGAACAACCCGTGATGCCCATGGCTCCCATGCCCCCTCTGTCTTCGGAAGAAGTTGAGGTTTTAAGGGCTTGGATCAATCAGGGCGCCAAATGGGAATCGGGCAAGGCGGCCCAGTTAAGTACCACTCCTGCGGTGCTCGATCCAAAAGTGCAGAACAAGACTTCGGCAGCCGGTGGATACGGCAAGACGTATGAGGAAAGACCCGTCACAGAACAGGAACGAAGGTGGTGGGCTTTTCAGAAACCTGTCCGACCTTCCATTCCCAAGACGGCTGATGCTCGCTGGAGCAGTCATCCTATCGATGCGTTCGTCAAGAAGACCTTGGACGAGAAGGGCCTTGCGCCAGCCCCCCAAGCAGATCGGAATACTTTGATTCGTCGTGCCACGCTGGATCTCACCGGTCTTTTGCCGACGCCACAAGAGGTGCAGGCTTTTGTCAACGATCCCTCACCGCGCGCTTACGAAAACTTGATTGAACGGCTGCTGTCCTCTCCTCACTATGGTGAGCGCTGGGGCCGTTTCTGGCTCGACGTGGTCCGGTACGCTGACAGTTCCGGTTTCGAGCATGACAAGGATCTCGCCAATGCCTGGCGGTACCGCGACTACGTAATCCAAGCATTCAATCAAGACAAGCCTTTCGATCGGTTCATTCTCGAACAGCTGGCGGGAGATGAGCTCGACGAGCGGAACTTCGATAGCCTCACGGCCACCAGCTACTATCGCATCGGACCGCGAGTCCGGTTTCGCGAGAAGGACAATCCCTATTACCGCTATGAATACCTGGACGACGTGATCCGCACGACCTTCCAGGGCTTCATGGGACTCTCGGTGAACTGCGCTCGGTGCCACGATCACAAATTCGATCCCATCTCGCGGAAAGACTACTACCGGACGATGGCGATGTTTTTTGGCTATGTAGACATCGACCATCCGCTGGCACCGCCTGACAAGGTGGCTGACTACGAGCGAATTAAGAAAGAAGTGGACGAACAAACGCTACCACTCCGTCGAAAGATTGTTCAAATTGAAGCTCCCTACCGGAGAGCGGCGTTCGAGAAGAGACTGGCTAAGTTCCCCGAAGAGATTCAGATCGCCGTCAAAACACCGGACACGCAACGGACCCCGGGCCAAAAGCTGCTGGCTGCCCAAATCGTCTCGCTGGATGTCGACCCGGATGCCGCCGCCAATCAACTCGTCAACTATCGCAGCATGATGAAGGTCAGCGATGCGGACCATGACCTTCGGCAGAAGCTGGTGGATCAAATCGAGGAGATACAGAAGAAACTTCCGGATCCCCTGCCGGTAGCTGAAGGTATTCGAGACGGAGACTACCGCCTGACGCCGGACGGACCGGGTGATGAGCCACTGCCAGGCAAAGGCGACCGCTTCGATTATGGAGTTCAGTGCTGTTTTCTACCCGAGCCTGGGAAACCCTTTGAGGTTCCACCGGTCTACTTCGGTGCCAACGGCATGGATGTCGCTGAGGACCAGAAATCCTTTGTTGTCGAACCGGGATACCTCAAAGTTCTGGCAAGCAGCAGTTCACCAAGGATTGCAGACGCGCCCGGCAACCTCACGAGCGGGCGCCGCCGTGCGCTTGCCGAGTGGATTGCCTCGCCCGACAACCCATTGACGGCTCGGGTGATGGCGAACAGAGTATGGCACTGGCACTTTGGCCGCGGCATTGTCCCCACGCCAGGCAATTTCGGGAAGATGGGTATGGCCCCATCTCACCCGCAGTTACTGGACTGGCTGGCCACCGAATTTGTCCGCCAAAAGTGGAGCCTGAAGCAGATGCACCGGCTCATGATGACGTCTGAGACCTACAAGATGGCTTCCACCTTTGCGCCTTCCGCAAATCTGGAGAAGGACCCGACAAACGTTGCCCTCTGGCGGTTCCCGCTCCGCCGCCTGGAGGGAGAGGCCATCCGCGATATCATCCTGTCAGCCAGCGGCCAGCTCAACGTCGAAGCGGGAGGGCCGCCGTTCTTCCCTTCGATCCCGAAGGCACTGCGAGAGAGCTATCGAGCCGGCAAATGGGAGCTCACCAAGGAAGAGCCCTCCAACTGGCGGCGCAGCGTGTATTCCTATTGGAAGCGGGGGCTCAAGTATCCCATGTTCGAAGTCCACGACCAGCCCGACCCCAACGTGACATGCGAGCGGCGTAATACCACGACCGTTCCGACACAGGCGCTGACGCTGTCGAATAACGAGTTTGTGTTGATACAAGCGAGGCACTTTGCAGAACGTGTCATGCGGGAAGCCGGCTCTGATATCGAGATGCAGATTCAAACTCTGTATCGCGTGGCTCTCAGCCGTGCGCCAGATCAGGGGGAACTCAAAGGTGCCCTGTCTTTCGTCCAGAGGCAACAGGACTACCATTTGAAGCTGGAACCGGCTTCAGGTTCGGAAGGAAACCCTCCCAGCGGCGTGGCGCTGGCAGCTCTCACGGACTTAGCGCATGTGATGTTGAATTCGAACGAGTTTGTTTACATCAACTGAGTCGGACCACATTGAATTGGGAGTTGGTCTTCGCAGGTGCCGCGCAGCGGCGCTTGAAATTAGGCCGGCCTGTGTGACCGCAAAATGGACTTGAGCCGTTTCGTTTCTCGACGCAACTTCCTGTTTGAAGCAGGTTCCGGAATCAGCGGACTCGCGCTCCTCCACTTGTTACATCAGGACGGGCTGCTGGCTGCGGAGCCTGCGGATGGCGCCTCGGCTTGCGCAAGCTCGCAAGGGTTTACCGGCTCGCCATATCTCCCGAAGCCTCCGCACTTCAAACCGCGCGCCAAGTCCGTTATCTCACTGTTCATGAGCGGCGGCGTGAGTCACATCGACACATTCGACTACAAGCCGGCGCTTGCCAAATACCACGGAACGCCGCTCGAAGGGAAGGGCGAGATTCGCGTCCGACAAGGATTTCCCGGGCCACTGATGAAGAGTCCGTACACCTTCAAGCAATACGGACAGTCGGGGATCTGGGCTTCGGAGCTGTTCCCTCATATCGGCAGCATGGCAGACGATTTGGCCTTCATCTACTCGTGCCAAGGCAAGTCCAGCGATCATGTACTGTCGCATTACGAGTGGAACACCGGATCGATTCTGATGGGTTTTCCAAGCGTTGGCTCCTGGGTAACCTACGGGCTCGGCAGCGAGAACCAAAACCTGCCAGGTTTTATCGTCATCTACGACGCGCGCGGCGGGCCTTTCTCGGGGCCTGCTAACTGGAACGCAGGCTTTCTGCCGGCCGCTTACCAGGGAACGGTCTTTCGTTCCAGCGGCGACCCCATTTTGGATCTTTCACCGCCGTCTAAGTATGTAACTCCAGAGCAGGAGAAAGCACGGCTGGATCAGTTGAACTGGATGAACCAGCAGCATGCGGCGAAGCACCCAGGCAGCACAGAACTGGCAGCCCGCATCGCTTCCTACGAGCTCGCCTATCGCATGCAGATGTGCGCGCCTGAAGCGGTGAACATCTCCCAGGAGAGCGAGGAAACGAAGCGCCTTTACGGTCTGGACAATCCGGTTACCGAGCCGTTTGGCAAACAGTGCCTGCTGGCCCGGCGCATGGTAGAGAGAGGAGTGCGTTTCGTCCAACTCTACAGCGGTTCAATCATCAACCAGAACGTGGACACGTGGGACGCGCATGCCAGTATCGTGGACAATCACGGCCAGCACGCCCCCGAAGTGGACAAACCCATCGCAGGTTTGATTTCAGATCTCAAGCAACGTGGGCTACTGGACGAGACACTGGTGATCTGGCACTCAGAATTCGGACGCATGCCCATTTCCCAGCGCGGGATTGGTCGCGACCACAATCCTGGCGCGATGACCACATTCCTGGCGGGAGCCGGGATCCAGGGCGGCCAGAAGATTGGCGCCACCGACGAGTTTGGCTACAAGGCGGAGCAGCAGGTCGTGAGCTGCCATGACTTGCACGCCACCGTGCTGCATCTGCTCGGCATGGATCACAAACGCTTGACCTACTACTTTAACGGCCGCCACATGAGGCTCACCGACGTTCAAGGCGAACTGATCCCGCAGATCGCCGAAGAGCCCAGGCCGGTGGGTTAGATACCTTCCAGACGATTCAAACCGCTTCCAGCAGTCTAATGTGTATTCCCGCGAAAGCGGGAATCCAGTGGCCCAGACGAGGCTGATAGGGGTAGGGAGAGCGTACTGCTCCCCCTCCCTCCGAACCGTACAGGCGGATCTCCCGCATACGGCTCTCCAGTCGGTGGTTTTACCTGGTTGAGGATTGACAGGCCATAGCATG
>Ga0180085_1000495_pt1 | contig 13928 bp, 11 predicted proteins | sample EasRiv730_16_10D_FD_123013 | JGI IMG/M metagenome (GOLD analysis project Ga0180085, IMG submission 123013) | Soil microbial communities from meander-bound floodplain in the East River, Colorado, USA - East River metaG ERMLT730_16_10D | ecosystem: Environmental > Terrestrial > Soil > Floodplain ... | reverse complement strand
CGATAGGGACCAGGCAGAGCCACCGGTGATCGCGAACGGCGTCGTCTTCGCCTACGGCAGTGGCGAGAACACGGCCCAGGCATTTCCAGACGTGGGCCTGGACTTCCGCATGGAGCGGCGAATCCCCAAGTCGACACACGCCGTGCTGTATGCCTTGGATGCTCAAACAGGCAAAGAGCTATGGTCCAGCGGCAAACAGATCACCACTTGGAATCATTGGGGTGGTCTCGCGATGGCGAACGGCAGGGTCTACATCAACACCTACGATGGCGTTCTGTATTGTTTCGGCATCAAGCAATGATCCTGGAGTCATTGGCTCAAACCACCGCAGAGACATTAGAGGGTACCTGAGACCCTGGCGACGAGCAGGACGTGGGAATTGGCAGGAACTCAGCGTCATTCCGGCCAAGCGCAGCGCGAGCCGGAATCCAGACTGGATTCCCGCTTTCGCGGGAATGACGGGCCAGGACATCAGTCTTGCTATGCGGCGGGGCACTTGCGGGATGCTTGCGAACAAGTTTTTGGACGATCCGCTAAAACCGCCTGCCGCTCGAGATTGGCGCAATTCGTATGCATACGACATGTTTCTTCGACTCTCCGTAGCAAAGCCGATGTTGTCTCCGCGCATCTGCGGAATCAGCGTCCGTCTTCTCTGTGTCTCCGCGCCTCTGTGGCTGCTCTGCTTTTCGCTCACCCCCTCCCAAACCACTGACCCCGCCAAGACCATCGCTGAGCTGGAACGAGAGTTAGCGGCTCACATCCGCCTGCTGAGCGACTGGGGCGGGCTCACTCGGTACGGCAGCGAGAATGCGGAGCTGGGACCCCCGGCGCCGGGTGTCGATCGCGTCGTCTTTCTAGGCGACGAAATCACTGAGATGTGGGGTGGGGGCAAGGGCAAGTTTTTTCCGGGGAGGCCCTATCTAAACCGGGGCATCAGCCATCAGACGACGCCTCAAATGCTGGTCCGCTTTCGACAGGATGTTATCAGTCTGAAGCCGAAAGTCGTGGTGATTCAGGCGGGGTCCAGCGATCTCGCGGGCTATGCCGGTCCGGCCACGGAAGGCACTATTTCCGAGAATTTCATGTCAATGACCGAACTTGCCAAGGCCCATGGGATTCGAGTCGTCCTGGCCTCACTCACTCCGGTTTGTGACTGCTTCAAGAATCTCACCGAACGTAGACCACCGGGGAAGATTATTGGTTTGAATGGTTGGCTGAAGGGCTACGCAGCACGGAGCGGGTCGGTGTATCTCGACTACTATTCACCTCTGGCGGATGGCCGGGCGATGAAGAAAGATCTGACGGTCGACGGTCTGATCCCAAACGACGCTGGTTATGAGCGAATGGCTCCACTCGCCGAACAAGCCATCGCCCAAGCTCTTGGCAAGAAGTAGGTAGGGTACGCTTGAAAGGCAGCACACCACGCTATAGGACTGTGAGCACCCCCACACCACAGTCCCCGCTTTTGACATTCCTTTTCCCGCTAAGCTATCATCCGCCTTTCATTTCGGGCGGGAGAACTCACTAATGGCATGGTTCAAGAAGGGTAAAACGCCGATTGTTCCGATTGGCGACCGCACCGTCCGTACCGAGGGCCTCTGGACCAAGTGTGAAGAGTGTAAACAGACCATTTGGAAGAAGGATCTAGAAGCCAACCTGAACGTGTGCCCGCAGTGCGGCTTTCATTTCAAGATTTCTGCACGTGAACGCCTGGCTCAACTCTACGATGAGGGCGCCTTCAAGGAGCACGACCAGCAACTGGCGTCAAACGACCCGTTGAAGTTTGTGGACAAGAAGCCCTACCACAAGCGACTGCAGCAGATGCACGCGGCCACCGGCTTATGGGATGCTCTCGTTTCCGCCGATGGCAAGTTGAATGGCAAGCCCGTGCTGATCTGCGCGATGGAGTCAGCGTTCATCAGCGGCTCCATGGGTTCGGTGATGGGTGAGATGATCACACGGGCCATTGAACGCGCGCTCGAGAGGCGTTGCCCATTGGTGATCATTTCGTGTTCCGGGGGAGCACGCATGCAGGAGGGGGCGCTCAGCCTGGTGCAGATGGCCAAGATTAGCGCCGCGTTGGCACGTCTCGATGAAGCCCGCATCCCGTACATTTCTGTTTTGACCGATCCTACCACCGGTGGTGTGACTGCCAGTTTCGCCATGCTGGGAGACTTGAACCTTGCCGAACCTGGAGCCCTGATTGGATTCGCGGGTCCACGGGTCATTGAGCAAACCATCCGGCAGAAGTTGCCAGAGGGATTCCAGCGCAGCGAGTTTTTGCTCAATCATGGGATGCTGGATGCCATTGTCGACCGCCGGGAACTGCGAGACTATCTTGTCAATGCGCTGAGCTTCTGCGGGCATTAGGTCGCTTTCTTTCACCCATCCGGTTCGCCTTTGCCCAGGCCGAGCTGGACGGGTTTTGCCTTTCATGCAATACGCAGACGCCCTCCGATACCTTTACTCGCTTGGCAACGAGGTTCTCACTGCCAAACTCGGGCTGCACAATATTTCCACGCTGCTCGAATCCCTCGGGAAACCTCACCGGCACTTTGACTCGGTCCTGATCGCAGGCACGAACGGGAAAGGATCGGTCGCAGCTTTTGTGGAATCGGTGTTGCGAACGAGCGGCCTGAACACAGGGCTCTATACTTCGCCGCATTTGATGCGGATCGAAGAGCGGATTCGGGTCCGAGGGGGCTGCATTTCAGCAGAGGACTTTGGCCGGCTTACGGAGCATGTCAAAGATCAGGTCGGTGAATTGTTCACTCCGCAGGCGGCAAATCACGCGCCAGCCCGGCTGGAGCGGCATCCCACATACTTCGAGATGGTCACCGCCATCGGCTTCTGCTACTTCGCCGAGCAAAACGTGGATATGGCGGTACTGGAAGTCGGGTTGGGGGGCCGTTTGGATGCGACCAACGTCGTGGAACCACGGGTGGCGATCATTACCAACGTCGACTACGACCACCAGAAGTACCTGGGCAACCGCATCGAAGAGATCGCGATGGAGAAGGCAGGCATCATCAAACCGCGATCGGATGCCAAGGCTGGTCCCTTCCCCGTGGTTTGCACCAGCGATGATCCGGCGGTGCGAAACATAGTGGAGGAACAATGTCGAGCCACGGGCGCTCGCTGCATTCACGCTCTCGATGAAGCCAGGGTTGAAGCCGAACCAGATACCCTGGGCCGTTTCCGATTGAAGGTTCGTTTCCCACGTGGGTCAACCTTGGATCTGCGCCTTCCGCTCCCGGGCGAACATCAGGTTCGTAATGCGATAGCTGCGGTTCGTGCGCTGATGGTTTTGCAAACTCAGGGATTTCCCATTGATGTCGAAGACATCAAGGCAGGTATTGAAGGAGCCCGATGGCCGGGCCGGCTGGAGATCGTCAGTGGCGAACCTCCGATCATCCTCGACGGCGCGCACAACATTGCCGGCGCTGAGAGCCTCAAGAAATACTGCGAGCGGTTCCTTGCCGCAAAGCGTTTGGTACTTTTGTTTGGCGTCATGCGTGACAAGGACGTGGTCGAGATTGCTGCGAAGCTGTTTCCTCTCGCCAGTGATATCGTTTTGACTGCAGCAGAATCAGAGCGTTCGGCGGAGGCTGACTGGATCGCTGCGCAGCTACCGCAGTCTCAGCAGCGCTATCATTGCACCCGGAATCCGCAGGAGGCGCTCGGCGTGGCAAGAACGCTGGCGGCTCCGGATGGAATCATTCTGGCCGCCGGATCGCTGTTCCTGGTGGGCGATCTGCAGCGAACCTTGCAACTTGAAGCGGCCGCGTGAGATCTTGAAGGTGATGTCTTCGAAGCTCGAAGCTGCTGTTCGAGCGACGATTTGAGGTAGCGCCCTACTTTCTCGGTCTGCGGTTTTTGTCGGAGATTTGACGATCGGATGCAAATCGGCAAGTGAGTCGTCCTCGTCGTCGTTCTCGTCCTCGGCTTTACATTGCCGAGGGTAGCAACAGCGATTTGACATAAGGTGTCAAGGCCGAGGACGACGACGAGAACGAGGACGACGACGTGTCTCGAATCCCAAGATGTTCTGCCCAGGTATTTCAGGAGGATCTTTGGCGAAGAGACCTTTGATTGGCATTCCCTGTCGGATCGATGCTGGCAAGGACCAGTTCTACTTGCGCAAACACTACAGCGAAGCGCTGTTTCACGCCGGCGGAACCCCCGTGTTGCTGCCCCTGATTCCAGAGAAGATCTACGCGGAAGAGTTGGTGCGTGGGTTGGATGCCATTCTCATCTCCGGCAGCAACAGCGATGTGGATCCACATCGCTACGGCGAGGAGCCGCATCCGAAGATCGGCTCGATTGTCACCCGGCGCGACGAGACCGATTTATTTCTGCTCGATGAAGTTTTTCAAGTGCGCAAACCCCTGCTGGGAATTTGCTTTGGAGTGCAGATTCTGAATGTCTATCTGGGTGGCACACTCTGGCAAGATGTTGAATCGCAAGTAAAGCAGCCCGTGAAGCACGAGCAAACCGCGATGGAGGATTACCGTTCACACACCATCCGGGTCAAGCCCAAGTCACTGCTTCATGAACTGGTAGGACAGACCGAGACGCGCGTGAATAGCTTTCATCATCAAGCGATTCACAAAGTCGCGCCGCAGTTGGTCGGTGTGGCTGAGTCGACGGACGGCATCGTTGAAGCGGTCGAGTTGCGCAAGCCCTATCCGGGCCAGTTCGTTCTGGGAGTGCAGTGGCATCCTGAAATCGGCTGGGAGACAGACGGACTTTCACGAAAGATCTTTGCGCGTTTCGTTGAAGCTGCAGCCCGTAACGGCAGGAAGTAATGGTCATGGACCTGAGCGGAACGTGAAAATGACTGCGCCGGATCGCAAAGACAAACTGGCTATTCTCTCTCTCTCGGTTGGGCACTTCATCAACGACGCCTACTCCAATTTCCTTGGTCCGTTGCTGCCGTTCCTCGTTCCAAAACTGAACCTCTCGATTGCGGAGGCGGGTTGGCTGGCGGCGATTCTTGTCATCTCCTCTTCGTTCGCTCAGCCTCTCTACGGCTACATTTCTGACCGCTATCTGAAACGCGCCTTCGTGGTGTTCAGTCCGCTGGTGACCGCACTGTTCATGTCCTGTCTGGGACTCGCGAATAGTTATGCGATGTTGGCGCTGCTGCTGGTGTGCGGAGGGGTTGGCATTGCTTCCTTTCATCCGCAGGGAGCGGCCATGACCGCCCTCGCCAGCCGAAATCGAAAAGGGCTGGGCATGTCGATCTTCGTCACTTCGGGCACCATTGGCTACTCGCTGGGCCCCCTGCTGATAACCTACACAGTGCTGTGGTTCGGGCTGGAGCACTCTTACTTCGTTATGATCCCTGGGCTGATCGTGTTTGCAATGCTCTTCTTCCTGGTGCCAGCGACCGATCATTCCTCGAAAGTCGCCGTCCAGAAAGGCCTACGCCAGTCGCTCGGCGCGGTGTGGCAGCCGTTGTCCCAGCTTTACATTCTCGTGGTCATTCGCTCGGCCCTGCAGATGTGTTTCGTAAACTTCCTTCCGCTCTACTTCTCCCAGAAGGGCCTGCCTCCCTTGATCGCAGGCAAAGTGACAACGCTGTTTCTGTTCTTCGGGGCGCTTGGTGGATTCAGCGGCGGGACGCTGGCCGACAAGTTTGGTGGGAAGAATGTGATCTCGTTTTCCATGCTGTTCTCCACGCCCCTGATCATGAGTTTCCTTCTCACTGATGGCGTCAGCTCCTACCTGCTGCTCGCATTAGGCGGCGTAGTCCTGCTGTCTACAGTTCCGGTAAATGTAGTGATGGCTCAGAACCTGGTGCCGCACAATGCCAGCGTCGTTTCCGCTCTCATGATGGGCGTGGCTTGGGGCGTCGGGGGTATGTTCGTTCCTCTGATTGGTCGCATCGCCGATGCCGCAGGACTGGGCCGGGCTCTGATGGTAGTGGCTCTTCTCCCACTCATCGGATTTGTCGTCGCCGTGTTCCTGCCCCGCGAAAGAGCAGCGGAAGCAGTGGCTGCTCAAAGTTCCGTCTAGCCACAAGTCCCTCAATTCGAATTGCAATTTGCATGGATCTGGTAATACACTCCGGCTGTCCTTTCTTAAATCCCTACTGAGCTACGCCGAACAGGAGGCTTCTATGAAGACACGTCTCGTGTCTCTTCTATTCCTCGTTTTGTCGTGGGCTGGCAGCGCGCATGCCCAGATGAAGATGATGAACGACTATCTCGATGTGGGCATCGTCACCGTCAAACCGGAAAAACGTGGCGAGTTTGAAGCCATCATCAAGAAGATGGTGGAAGGCAACCGCAAGCACCAGGGTGATCACTGGTTGACCACTGAAATGATGTTCGGCCCCGGCAATACCTTCACCTACGTCAGTCCCCGGCAAAACTACGCCGGGGTCGAACAAGGGTACGGCAGCTTCATGGGTGCCATGCAAAAGTCCCTCGGGGCTGCCGGGTCGGCCAAGCTGATGCAGGACTTCAGCAACTGCCTCAGCAGCACACGGGGCGAGTTTCGGCGCCGCCGCTGGGACTTGAGTGCCAATGCTCCCACGAGTGAGTCCGACATGAACCAACTGGTCGGGCAGGCTCGCTGGCTCCGCACCGCTATTATTCGGGTTCGACCGGGCCGCGGGCGCGACTACGAAGAGCAACTGCGGACTATAAAGCAAGCCCGTGAAAAGGCCGCGACGAAAGCCCCAACGCTTGTGTCTCAGTCGGTCGCTGGACAAAGCTCCAGCGTCTATTACATCACCAACGTCGTGGGGTCACTTGGGGCGCTCGACACAATTCCTTCCCTTCCTGACCTGCTAGGTGAGGAGGGATACAAGAGCTACCAAAAAACGGTGTCAGAAGTGGTTCTCGCGGTCGAGATCAACGTCTCTCGCATCGTTCCCGAGCTGAGCCATCTCTCTGAAGGGACGGTCTCGGTCGCGCCTGACTTCTGGAGGCCAAAGCCTCCCGTTGCCGCCAAGCCAAAAGCCGCGGCGGCAGCTGAAGCGAAGCCATGAGGGCTTTGGCGCCGATACTATTGAGCATTGCAGATCAATGTGACAGGTGTGGTTGATTTTGTTTCCGATATGATCGGCGCCCCTCTCCCCAACGCGGGAGAGGGGCTGGGGGTGAGGGGATACCTCTTAGCTGAACCAACGCCGAAACTCACCTCTGGATCCAGGTCCCGGAAAACTCGCGAACAGGTCTGACTCCCTACAGAGAGTCTGACTTCAGCTAGTGTTATTTTCGATCTGTCAAGGGCGCCGACGTTGAAGTCTCAGCAATGGCAAACAAGTGTTTGAGCCCCCGCACGAAAATCATCCCGTCCGAAATCGCCGGCGTTGCCATCAACACCTCGCCCATTGCGTTTGAAGCCAGCAGTTCGTACTGATTCCCTGCCTTGACCACGAACATATCTCCGTCTTCACTTGTGAAATAGACTTTGCCAGCGGCGGCGACAATGGAGGCCGAGTAGGCGCCTCCCTTGTCGCCCAGCCGTTGCTGGTACGCCCGTTGGCCTGTCCGCGCGTTGTAAACCGTCAGCACACCGTTGTTGCTGACGACGTAAAGGTACTCCCCGTAGACAACCGGAGTCGGCATGTACGGACCGCCTCTCTTGGTACTCCAGGCAATGGATTCACTGGAGGTTGCCTCGCCCTTGAGGCTGATATCGCCGCGCGCTCCGGGCCGAATCGCGTAGATGGGCTGGATGCCGCGGTATCCGTTCGTGACAAAAATCAGATCGTGTGCGGAAAACGGAGTGGGCGCAGTGACCTCTGAGTTCGGTCCCAGACGCCAGAGTTCCTGTCCGGTCATCGGGTCGTAGCCGCGAATGAACTTGGTGGCGTGCGTCACCAGTTCCACTCGCCCTTGGCCTTCGTAGATCGTCGGCGTGCCCCATGAAGGAATCTCGTCACGCTCGGTGCGCCAAAGCTGCTTTCCGGTATTCAGATCGAATGCCGCAATGAATGAGTTCTGTTGAATATCGCATTGCACGATCACGCGGTCTTTATGAATGATGGGCGAGCTGGCGACACCCCATTCATAGTCCGGATCGTAAAACCAGCCGGCATTCAGCTTGCCGAGATCCTGCTTCCATTTCAGCTTTCCGTTGAAGTCGTAAGCGTAGAGCCCCTCGGACCCAAAGAACGCAACCACGGTCGTTCCGTCCGTTGCGGGAGTCGAAGATGCTTGGCTCGACTTCGTGTGCCGTTTGGTCTTGGGAATACCCTCGTGCGCCACTCGCTCCCAAACAAGTTTTCCACTGGCTTTGTCGATGGCATAGAGCTTCCAGGTGTGTTTGGACAGGTCCGCATGAGGCTCGACATCCCCGTAAAGTCCGTGCCGAAATGTTTCATTTTTGGGCTCGCTACTGATGGCCGTGACAACAAACACCCGGTCGCCCCAAACAATCGGACTCGCCAGCGACAGCCCCGGGATTGGCACCTTCCAGCGCAGGTTCACCTGCTTCTCAACATCCCACTTCGCCGGCACGGCGTGGCCGTCTGCAACGCCTGAAGCTCGGTCACCACGGAACGAAGGCCAGTTCTGCGCCTGCCCCACGGCGACAACGACGAAGCACCCCAGAAGCGCGGCTGCAAATCGTTTCATGGCGCTCCCTCCACCTTTTTGTATATGGTTTCATTCTTGCCTTGGCGAAGTTTGGCACCCACCACCCGGCCACCCTCAGACAGGAACTGAACGGTGACCCCCTCAAACTGCTCGGCACGAAATGTGTCGGCTGATAAAGCAAGAAGAACAAAGCTCGGACCTCCAGACGCTGCTTCCAGCGTATTGTTCTGGCGCTGAAATCTCAGGTCCGGGTTGTTCTCGGCCTTGTAGGTTCCTGCGTACTGGTCGAGCAGCGCGGTTTCAACGGCGAAAGGCTGCGTTGCGCCATGCTTTTTCAGCAGTTCGACTATTTCGGGCCGGTTGTTCTTGGAAGCGAGAGCGACGGCCGCCGTCAAGGAATCTGGCCGCAACTTTCCCTTTTCGAGTGACGCCGAGAGTAGTTCCAAACTGTTCTGCTCCACTCCGAACCTGAGGACTCCTTCGCTATTGGCCGCTCCTTTTTCCAATAGCATTCGAACGATGGCTGTGTGCTTTTTGCTAAGAGCCTGGCTCATGGCGTCCATGCCATAGAACGTGTCGCGTGCGTTAACGTCCGCCCCAGCGTCGAGGAGCACCTTGACCACTTCTGCGTTTCCCCGGTCAGCGGCGAAAGATAAGGCCATCCGGTCGTATCGAAACTTGGTGTTGACGTTGACACCACTCGTCAGTGCAGCCTTCAAAGCAGCGATGTCGCCTGTGCGAACAGCCAGCAGGAAGCGATCCTCTAGTTCACCCGCCTGTGCAACCACGGGGAAAACCAAATGCAAAAGAAGTACAACGATTGTCAGATATGGCATGTGCTCCTCCAATCGCCGACCATGCACATCCGGAGGTGTAGCAGCTTTACAAAATGCTCAAAAACGTCCTAGTTTCTCCTGAATCGCTGACCACTACTGATGCGCGGTGACTTTCCCATGTGGCGCAAAGAAGGTAAGCACCGCAGCCGCGACGACAGACACCAGCAGGAAGATGAAGGCGAGGCGAAGCGAGTTTGCCATAGCCTGATGCAGTTGAGCAGCAACTTGTGGCGGGAGCGAAACGCCTGAGGGATGCAGTAGCTGGGCGATGTCGGTCACGCGATGCGAACCTCCATTCTGCCGGCCGGGAAGGGAGGACAGAAGCCCTCGCAGCCGCCAGGCCATGAGCGCCCCCATGATGCTTGTTCCCAAAGCCCCTCCGATTGTGCGAGCAAACACAATGGCGGAGGTTGCAACTCCTGTGAGGTGACCCGGTACTGCGTGCTGCACCGCAATCGTCTGCACCGGGGCCGTCAGGCCACCACCCACGCCCATCAGAATTACAGCCCCGATGAGCTGCGCCCGTGTCGTATGGGCGGAGACCTGCGTGAGCAACGTCGCCCCCGCAATTAACGGCACCATGCCGACTGCCGTAACCCAGCGATACCCGTGGCGCAGCAACAGCCGACCCCCCACGGGACCCGTCACCACCCAGGCCAGGATGAAAGGCGTGAGCACTACACCGCCTTGCGTCGGGCTGGCTCCCATTACGGCCTGCGCAAAGAGCGGGGTAAACGAGAGAGCTCCGAAAACCGCCATGCCTGTCAACATGCCCTGAAGAGTGGCGATCGTAACCAGCCGCTCCTGGAATAGAACAAGCGGGATGAGCGGCTCGACGCTGCGTTTCTCAAATGCCACGAATGCAGCGAGCAGCCCAACCGCTGCCACGCTGCCGGAAACTGTCGTGAGTACTTCAGCGGCGGAGGCTCTTTGAACCACCAGCAACAGCAGCGTTACTCCCAGCGAAAGAGTCATCATCCCGGCATAATCTAATGTGATCGTGCCGCGGCGTTGATAGCGCTCGCGGTAAGTGAGTCCGACCAGAAGTGCTGAAATTAAGCCGAATGGAAGATTGATGTAGAAAACCCAGCGCCAGGAGATCTGTTCTGTCAGGTATCCCCCTGCCAGTGGGCCAACGAGCGAGGCGACGCCCCACATGACGCTGAACATCGCAATCACCTTGGTGCGCTGCTGGAGCGTGAACAGATCAGCCGCAATCGTCATGCCGACGGGGAACAGCGCGCCGGCCCCGAGCCCCTGCACGACACGGAAAGCAATCAACTGCGGCATCGAATGCGCGGCCCCACACAGGGCCGAGCCAAGCATAAAGAAGCCGAGGCCACCAAACAGTGCAGGCCGCCGGCCGATGAGATCAGCCATCTTGCCCCAGAGTGGAATCATCACCGTGGCGGCCAGCATATACGCGGCGAAAACCCAGCTGTAATGTTCAATCCCACCCAGGCTGGACACGATCGTCGGCATGGCCGTTCCAGCCACCGTATTCTCCAGTGCGCCCATGAACAACCCCAGCGTCACGCCGCCGATGGTTACCCACGCCCGCCAATGCGAGGAGGATTCCGTGACAGGAGCGGTCTCTTGTACGGTTGCAGTTGATCCTTCCATTACTCAGTCACCTCGTGACCAATTATACGGAATACGCGCTCGCTTCTCCGAAACATTCGAGTGACCTCACATTCAGGAATGAAGCGCGGTACAGACACACTATCTTCTTTGGAATCCGATCAGGCGAATCGTCAGATTAAAAACTCGAGTGAGGTTGAGAACATCCGATCCAGGAGGTGGGTTTGGGGCACCGACTGGTGGAACGCTAGCTGAGTCGGTAGCCCTGGAGCGATCGATTGACGGGGCAGAAAAGGAAAATGCCTCGCTGTGGAGTGAAGCATTCTCACGGAGCACCTGTCGGTGTGACAATGAGGACTGGTCGGCGGCCCGAAAAAGCCTAGGAGGCCTGATCCAGTTTCTGGAAAACCTCGTGCGTGATCTGCAAGGCTTCCCAGGCACAGGGAAACCCCGCATAGAAAGCCATTTGCAGGATACACTCTTGGACTTCGGTCCGGGTCGCCCCGTTTTGGAGAGCCATTTCGACATTCAGCGCCAGGGCGCGGGGCCTGCCCAACGCCGTCAAGCCCGCAATGGTAGCCAGACTTCGAGTGCGCAAGTCCAGCCCCGGGCGGCTCCAGACTTCGCCAGCCAGAACTCCCAGCACCAGCGATTCAAAGTCCGGTGAAATCTGATGCCACTGCTTGCGAACCTCCTCCGCCCTGTTCCCGGCCAGCATCTGGCGAAGCTGTTCAAATCCTTTCTCGATCCGTTCTGACGTGAATTCCGACATCTGTGCCCTCCTCTTTGGCCCGCTCCCGGCAGCAATACTGGCAGCACCTTTGGATTACGCGCGATACCCGCTTGAAACTTCCAGGGCCTGCCCAGTGATGCACCACGCAGCATCTGAGGCCAGATAGGAGACCATCGCTGCCACATCGGCCTCCTGGGGTAGTTGTGGGACTGCGAGCTGGCGAATGAATCCGGCGCGAATCTCCTCGAAGGATTGCCCGGTCGCCGCTGCACGCTCCTGCATTACGAGGCGCATGTTTTCGTTCTCCACCGGCCCTGGACAAACTGCGTTCACTGTAATGCCATAAGTACCGAGCTCCCCGGCCAGAGTTAACGTCAGTCCGATCAAGCCCCATTTGCTGGCCGCGTAACCCGACCGCAACGGATACGGTGTCTTGCCTGCCATGCTCGAGATGTTGATGATGCGTCCCCAACGTCTCTCCTGCATGGGCCTCGTGAGTAACTGGCAGCAAAGGAACGCCCCCGTGAGGTTGAGCTTCAACACAGCCTCCCAATCCTTGAGCGGATAAGAGGAGACAGGAGCTGTGGGCCCGCGAATACCGGCATTGTTGACCAGTACATCGACACCGCCCAGGGACGACAGCGTCGCCCCAAGGGTTTGCAGGTCTTCCGGGCGAGTGACATCACCTTTGAAAAAGCGAACCCTGGAGTCAAGCGCAGACGGCTCTGTCCGATCCACGACAGCAACATCCATGCCGTCATCGAGCAACCGACTGGCAATCGACCTTCCGATCCCCCTCGCACCGCCTGTGACCAGAGCCAATCTCATAACTGACATCCAGGGCTTGTTACGGACCAAGCTAGCACACCCTTGCAACTGAGCTTGGTGCCTTCAGCGATCCAGACGCGCAGCCCATCTCGCCTGAGCGAAGTCAAAATGACAAGAACGCAAACTTTACGGTTACAACCTCACGGGTCGCAATTGAAACTGGAGTCGTGCGAGTTTCATCTTCACTTCGATTCTTGCGGTCGATAACCTGGCCCGCGTAGCACCTTGCCCGGGGTGGCGCCAGTGAATTTCCCATCCTCGATCACGATCCCGCCATTGACGATCACGAACTTCATCCCTTCTGAAACCGTATCTGGCTGGCTGAACGTCGCGCGATCGCGAATCGTGTTCGGATCGAATAGGACGATGTCCGCCGCCAGCCCTGTCGCCAAGCGGCCGCGGTCATACGCCATGATTTCGTTGGCGGCCACTGCTGTCATTCGTTGAATCGCTGCTTCCAGCGTCAGTGCACCAAGGTCGCGCACATACCGGGCGAGCACGCGCGGGAACGCACCGAAGGCGCGCGGATGGGTTACGGCGCCCGAGCGGGTAGCGCCATCCTGGCGGCTCTGGTCGCCACGCTCGGGCGATGGGGCAGGGCCTGCATCGGTGTCGAACGAAACGAAGTCTTGCTGCATCGCTTTGATCTTGTTGGCTTCGGACATGCTCTGCGGCATGGCGAATGCACCCGCGCGCGTAATGGCAAAGAAGACATCCCACGGGTCTTGGTTCACGGCACGCGCAATCTCACCCAACGATTTGCCATTGTGGGCAGCAAAAGCCGGGTTTTCTATGCCGGCGATCACGATGCGGTCCCAATCGTGCCCAACGTGGCCGAACCAATTCTCCCAGGCCGTGTCCGTCTCCATCTCGCGGCGAATTTCGGCACGCATTTGCGGGTCGTCCAACCGCCGCAAGAATTCCTCCGGCCCTTTTGCGGAATGACGCGGATGGATCAAGGCGCGAATTCCGAGGCCGTTGTTGATATAGGGATAAACATCCGCACCAACCTCTTGCCCGGCAGCCCGCGTCGCCTTGATGCGCGCAATCGCCAAATCCATCTTGCCCCAGTTGGCGCGCCCGGCGGTCTTGAGATGAAAAATATGAACCGGAGTGTTCGCAGCTTTGCCGATACGCAAGGCCTCGTCAATGGCTTCGAGCAACTGATCGCCTTCGTTGCGCATGTGGGTGTAGTACCGTCCACCATAGGCACCGGCGACTTTTGCCAATTCCGTGATCTCTTCCTCTGGCGCATAGATGGCGGGTGGATAAATCAGCGAAGTCGAAAGGCCGATAGCCCCGGCCTCCATTGCTTCGCGCGCTAGCGCTTTCATCCGCTCCAGTTGCTCCGGTGTGGCACGCTTGTCTTCCAGTCCGACGACAATGGCTCGCAGT
>Ga0180085_1000493_pt1 | contig 13946 bp, 13 predicted proteins | sample EasRiv730_16_10D_FD_123013 | JGI IMG/M metagenome (GOLD analysis project Ga0180085, IMG submission 123013) | Soil microbial communities from meander-bound floodplain in the East River, Colorado, USA - East River metaG ERMLT730_16_10D | ecosystem: Environmental > Terrestrial > Soil > Floodplain ... | reverse complement strand
TAGCCCAGGCTCATGTAGGCTCGGCCCAGCAGCACCAGGATCGAGGCCTGCGGGTTGATCGCCTTCGCCCGCTCCAGATCGGCGGCCGCCTCGGGCCACTTCTCGAGCGCGACGTAGGCGAAACCGCGCAGCGAGTAGAGCGGTAACTTCTGTCGCTCGGCCGTGGCCAGGTGCTCGGCGGCCCGCAACGTCGCGACGGCCCGGGCCGGATCCCGGCGCTCGAGATAGCTCTTGGCCAGTCCGTGGTGGTACTCGAACTTGCTGCCGTTGATCTGGATCGCCTTGAGCAGCGGCGCCTCGGCGTCCTTGGGCTTGCCGAGCTGCATGTACGAGAGGCCGAGCATGTAGTAGCCGAAATCGTAGCTCGGCGAGCTATCGACCATGGCCTGGAACTTGGCCGCGGCCTCGGCGTACTTGCCGGTCTTGAAGTACTCGAGACCCTGGTTCAGGTCCTCGTTGGCCCACGCGGCCGCGCCCGCTACGAGCGCCAGCGCCGCAACGAGCGCCGTGCGACGCCCCGAGACTCGACCGTGGCTCGTCATCCGCGGAGCTTGAACTCCACGAACACGTTGAAGTACACAGCGACAGGCTTGCCGTTCTGCAGCGCCGGCCTGTACTTCCACTGCCGGACCGCCGCGATGGCGCTGGCCTCGAAGCCGCGGTCCGGCCGCGTGCAGCGCAGGACCTCGACGTCGCCGACGCTGCCGTCGATCTGGATCACGGCTTGCAAGATCACGCTGCCCTCGACGCGCGCGATGCGGGCCAGCTCGGGGTACACGGGCTGGACCCTGGTCTCGGGGATCAGCTCGGGGTTCGACACGCCGCCGGAGCCGGCCGGAAGGGGACCCGATTGCGGGGGCGCCTCGGGCACGCCGATCACGTACTCGGCGTCGGGCGGCAAGGGCGGCGCCTCGTCGTACACGTCGGGCTCGCGGATCGGCTCGGGCTCGTCGGGCGTCGGGTCGGGGATCGGCACCCGCTTGGGGAGCTGCCCCCGCGCATCCGGGGGGCGCTCGACCTTCGGCGGCGGCGGCAGGTACTTCGTGACCTCGACGACGCTCTGGGTCTTCTGCGGCAGCACCGGGTCCTGGAAATCCGGGAAGTGGATGAAGAGCACCACGAGGTGCAACAGCACGGCCACGGCGAACGCCCTCCCGAGCAGCCCGCGGTCCCGCGAGTGGTACCGCTCGGCCAGCAGCAGGTCTTCGGCTCGGACGCGATCGTCGGACGTCAACGGGCCAGAATCCGCGGCCATCGCGCTACCTCTCGGGCTGGCGTGAGTCCGCGCACGGCGACTCGAACGGGTTGAGCCCGAACAGCACGATGTACTCCTGCACCTCGGTCTGTGTCGGGACCGAGATGTTCTTGACCCGGAACCCGCGCTCCGTCTCGGCCGAGGCCAGCACGTCGTAGACCGCGATCATCGCCTGGTAGGGCGCGTAGGGGTCGGTGTAGAGGATCACCGGCTTCTCCGGGTTGCGCACCAACCGCGGCTCGAGGTACTCCAGGATGTCGCTCGCCTGCATCGGCTTGCAGTCGACGAGGATCGACGAGTCGGGGTTGACGCGGATGAACGTCGCCTCTTCCTGCTCGCTGCCCGGCTCCTGGTGCTCCTTGGGCAGCTTGAACTCGAGCCCCTTCGTCGCCGAGAACACGGCGGTGACCATGAAGAAGATGATCAGCAGGAACGCGATGTCGGCCATCGGCGCCGTGGGGATCTCGGCGCGGACGACCTTCCGCGGCAGCTTCACGGAGCGCTTCCCGAGACCGTCCGCTGCTGCGTCAGCAGCAGCACGTTCTGCACGCCGCCGCGGCGCATGCGGTCCAGCAGCTCGTCGACCTTCTCGAAGTGCACGGATCCGTCGGCCTTGAGCACGAACTGCCGCGTGGAGTCGCGGTAGATCAGCCGGGAGGCTTCCAGATAGATGTCCTCGGGCCCACCGACGACGCTCGTCCGCTTCACGCCGTCGGAGAACTTGTAGCTCAGCGCGCCCGTATCGGGGTCCCTGGCCAGGACCACGACCGCCGCATCCTTGGCGGCCTCGGTGCGCTGGCTCGATTCAGGCAGATCCACCGGCGTGCGGTCGACCTCGTAGCCCGTCGTGACCATGAAGAAGATGATCAGCAGGAACGCGATGTCGGCCATCGACGCCGTGGGGATGAGCGCCGCGACGCGCTGGGTCGGCGTGAGCTTCACGGGCTCAACGCTCGAGCGCGGCCGGCCGGGCGCCCATCCGCTCCATCTCTTCGAACGTCTCGAGCAGGATGTTCACCGTGGTCTCGATCTCGCGCGTGTAGGCCGCGATCTTGCTCGTGAACAGGTTGTAGAACGGCTGGCAGACGAAGGCCACGATCAGACCCCAGGCGGTGGTCAACAGCGCGACCGAGATGCCATGGGCCACGAGGCCGGGGTTGTTCAGGCCGGCGTCGGCGATGGCGTCGAACGAGAGGATCATGCCCTGCACCGTGCCGAAGAACCCGAGCAGCGGCGCGATGTTGGTCACGGTCGCGATGGCGGTCAGGTACTTCTCGAGATAGGCGATCTCGTGGATCGCCGCCGACTCCATGCTGCGCTCGAGCTGCTCGCGCGACTGGCCGTACTTGAGCAGGCCGGTCTTGACGATCGAGGCGATCGGGCTGCGCTGCTCCTCGCAGACCTGGATCGCGCCCTTGATGTTCCCCTTGAGCAGCTGCGAGCGGACCTGGGCGATGAACTCGTTCAGGTTCAGCTTGACGCGCCGGAACACGACGAGCTTGTAGAGGATGACCGACAGACCGACGAGCGAGCACAACGTGATGAAGTGCATGACGAAGCCGCCGTCCCAGTAGTACTTCCAAAGATCGCCCAGGAATTCATCCACAGCCATCCCTCCAGGGCAGGCCAGAACCCCGTGCTCGCGTCGTCACGCATGGGCAGCCGTCGCCGTAAGTTCAGTGTTCAGAGTCAGTTGGCAGTTGCGCGCGCCGGTGGGAATGCTACGCCTGCCGGCTCGCGTCTGTCAAGGAGCCGGATCGTCGGCCACGATCCGGCCGTCGCGCAGGCGCACGATCCGCTGGGCCCGGCGCGCCAGGTGCTCCTCGTGGGTCACGAGGACGATCGTGTGGCCCTGGCGATGCAGGTCATTGAACAGGGCCAGGATCTCGTCCCCGGTGCGCGAGTCGAGGTTCCCGGTCGGCTCGTCGGCCAGGAGCAAGGAGGGCCGATTGACCAGCGCGCGGGCGATCGCCACGCGCTGGCGCTGTCCTCCCGAGAGCTGGTTCGGCCGGTGCTGCGCGCGATCGGCCAGCCCGACGGCGTCGAGCGCCGCGCGGGCCCGCTCCTGTCGCTCGACGCGCGCGATGCCGGCATACAGCAACGGCAGCTCGACGTTCCCCAGCGCGTCCTTGCGCGGCAGGAGGTTGAACGTCTGGAACACGAAGCCGATCTCGCGGTTGCGCACGGCCGCCAGATCGTCGTCGGACATCCGGGCGACTTCCTGGTCGTTGAGCCGGTACGATCCGGCGCTCGGTGTGTCGAGGCAGCCGACGATGTTCATCAACGTCGACTTGCCCGAGCCCGAGGGGCCCATCACGGCCAGGTATTCGCCGCGCGCGATCGCGAGCGACACCCCGTCGAGCGCGCGCACATGGGTGTCCCCCATGGCGTAGGTCTTCTCGACGTCCCGGAGATCGATCAGCGGCACGCAGCGCCCCGGACTCCTCGCCTCAGGGCTCGAGCGTCAGACCGCGGGCCTCGAGCAGCGTCCCCTTGGCTCGCTCCAGGTCGGCCACCGCCTTGGCGTGGTCGAGCAGCGCCTGGATCTCGCGGACCTGCGCGTCCGACAGATCGGTCTGGATCCGCAGTACCTCGAACGAGGTCGACATGCCGTTGTCGAACTTCTTCTGCTCGGCCTCGAGCGTCTTGCGCTGCAGCTGCGTGTTGGCTCGCGCGGCCGCGATGCGCTTGGCCCCCGACTCGACGTTGCGCGCCGCGGTGCGAACATCGACGCGGACGGTTTGCTGGACGTTCTGCAGGTCGACCTCGCCTTTCTCGCGGTTGAGCGTGGCGATCGAATAGTCGGCCTTGGCCTGCCGGTTGCCCAGCGGGTAGCCGTAGATCAGCCCGACGCGCCAATCGGTGCTGTCCGTCTCGATGTTCGTGTTGAGCGGGAGCGGCAACGTCTGCACGAAGTCGCTGTCCTGCCGATCGGGGTTGAATACCGCGGTGAGATCGAGCGTGTGCTTCACGTTCCGCTTGGCGACGCGCTCGCTGAGCTGCTCGCTGTCGAGACGCTGGCGGGCCGAAGCGACCTCGGGACGCCGCTCCATCGCGGTGGCCAGCGCCGCGTCGACGTCGACGCCGCCCTGCTGCTCGACCGGAGGGCGGTCCGTGGGCACGATGCGCCGCGCCCACGACGGGTCGCCCTCGGGGATCGCCAGCAGGCGCCGCAGCTCGTCCTCGGCGTTCCAGACTAGCGTCTCGGCCACGATGACGCTCTCCTCGCGCGCGGCGACGCCCGCCTCGGCCTGGGTGATGTCGATCGGCGCGAGCGTGCCGACCTCGACCTTCTTCTTGTTCAGCTCGTACAGGTCCCGGGCCAGCTTCAGCGACTCGAGCGCGACGGAATGCGCGGCACGACCCGCGAGGAGGTTCCAGTACGCATCCTCGACTTGCTGCGCCGTGAGCAGGGCCTGGCGCCGCAGATCTTGCTTCGAGATGGCCAGGCCGTTCCGTGCCAGGAGCACGTCGACGGTGTTGACCTCCGTGCCGAAGCCGCGCAGCAACGGCATCTGGTACAGGAGCGACAGGCCGGTGGTCGTCGCGTCGATCTCGTTGTTCTGGATGAACCCGGTCGAGGTGTTGATCTCCCGCGACGCCTGGTCGAACGTCGACCCGTTGAGCGACACGTCGTAGTTCGCGCCGAAGTCGAGCAGGTGCCGGAACGAGACCGAGGCGTTCGCGGCATCGCTGTCGGTCGGCGCATTGGCCGCGGTGCCCGACGTGAGGTCGGTGACCGTCTGGTCCTGGCTCGTCTCCTGGTAGCCGACCTCGGCCCCGACCACGCCGTCGAAGCGCGCCTCGCTCGAGTCGATCTGGTGCTCGGCGATCTGCGGATCCTTGCGTGCGCCGACCAGGTCGAGGTTGTTCTCGAGCGCGATGCGCAGACAGTCGGCGAGGGTGTAGCGGACCGCATCGGGCGGGTCCGCGAGGGGGACCTGGGCCTGGGTCGGACCGAACGACGCCACCCCGAGCGCGAGGCAGGCGAGGACAGCAACAGCACGTCGATTCACTGCATTTCCTCCTGGATCGATCCCCTTCGTCCCACGCCGTGGGCGATAGTACGCGCACCCCCTCGCCGCGGTTTCATCGGGGCGTCCAGGATACTCCTCGGACGCGGCCGTGGGCGGGGGGCAGAACGACGTCAGTCCGACCCGCCGATGAGATGGCACGCCGCGCGCCGCCCGGGGGCGATCGTGCGCAGCACCGGGTCGTCGGTCCGGCAGCGCTCGACCACCAGCGGGCACCGCGGGTGGAACCGGCAGCCGCTCGGCGGGGCCGCGGGCGAGGGCGGGTCGCCCGCGAGCACCGGTGTCCGGGGCGGGCCGGGCTTCAAGCTCGGGGTCGAGGCGAGCAGCGCGCGTGTGTAGGGGTGCTGCGGGTCGCGGGCCAGCTGACGCGCCGGCCCCTCCTCGACGATCCGGCCCAGGTACATCACCGCGATGCGGTCGCTCATGTGCTCGACCAGGCGCAAGTCGTGGGCGATGAACAGGTAGGCCAGACCGAGCCGCTCCCGCAGGTCGAGCAGCAGATTGACGATCTGCGCCTGGATCGAGACGTCGAGCGCCGACACCGGCTCGTCGCACAGGAGTAGCGCCGGCTCGAGGGCGAGAGCGCGCGCGATCCCGATGCGCTGGCGCTGGCCGCCCGAGAACTCGTGGGGGTAGCGGTCGTACGCCGCGCGGTCGAGCCCAACCCGCTCGAGCAGCTCGAGCACGCGCTCGCGCCGCTCGGCGCGCGTCGCCGCGAGGCGGTGGATCAAGAACGGCTCGCCGAGCGCCGTGCCCACCTTCATGCGCGGGTTGAGCGATCCATACGGGTCCTGGAACACGATCTGGAACCGCTGGCGCAGCTTGCGCAGCTCGCGGCCGCGCAGGGCCAGCAGATCCCGGCCCTCGAAGCGGATCGACCCGGCGTCGGGCTCGAGGAGGCGGACGAGTGTCCGCCCGAGCGTCGTCTTGCCGGAGCCCGACTCGCCGACGAGCCCCACGGTCTCCCCCGCCCGCACGTCGAGATCGACGCCATCCACGGCGATCACCGGCGGCCCGGGGCGGCCGAAGAGCCCGCGGCGCCGGGCGAACGACTTGCGCAGCCCGCGGGCCTCGACGAGCGCAGGCAAGGTGGTCGAGGCGTCGCTCATGCCGGGCCTGGTCCCACGGGGCGCGCATGGAGAAAGCAGGCCACCCGGCGTCCCGGACCCATGGGCGTGTCGGCCGGCTCCTGCCGATCGCAGGGCTCGAACCGGTCCGGGCAGCGCGGGTGGAACCTGCATCCCGGCGGAGGATGCTGCGGGTCCGGCACCGTTCCGGCCAGGACGCGCAGCCGGCGATCGCCGCGCTCGCGCGCTTCCTCCGCGGCGGCCGCGGGCAGCGAGCGCATCAGGCCGCGGGCGTAAGGGTGCAGCGGCTCGCGAAACAGGTCCTCGACCGGCGCCTCCTCGACGAGCCGACCGGCGTACATGATCCCGACCCGGTCGGCGTTCTCGGCCACGACGCCGAGGTCGTGCGTGATCAGGAGCACCGTCAGACCGAGCTCGCGCCGCAGGCGGCGCAGCAGGTCGAGGATCTGCGCCTGGATCGTCACGTCGAGCGCGGTCGTCGGCTCGTCGGCGATCAAGAGCGCGGGCGAGCAGGCCAGGGCGATCGCCAGCATCGCGCGCTGCTTCATCCCGCCCGACAGCTCGTGCGCGTAGGCGCGGGCCTGCGACGCGGGATCGGGCAGCGCCACGAGGCCGAGCAGCCGGACCGCTTCCGCGCGGGCGTCCGCGCGGGTCACGCTGCGGTGGGCGCGCACCGCCTCGGCCACCTGGTCGCCGATGCGCAGCACGGGGTTCAGCGCCGCCGACACCTCCTGGAACACGAAGCCGATGCGCGCGCCACGGACGTGGCGCATCTCGCGCTCGGGCAGGTCGAGCAGCTCGCGCCCCTCGAAGCGGATCCGCCCGCCGACGATGCGACCGGGCTCGACGAGGCGGATGATCGCGAGCGCGGTCGCGCTCTTGCCGCAGCCGGACTCGCCCACGAGCGCGTAGGTCTCGCCGCGACGGATGGAGAGCGTGAGACCGTCGACGGCGCGGACCGGGCCGGGTGAGCCCGGGAACTGGACGCGCAGACCGTCGATCTCGAGCAGCGTCTCCATGCGGCCTCGCGGATTCTACCGCGGCCCGTTCTGCGCTACCCTGTACGCCGTGAGAAAGCTCGATCTCACCGACAAGACGGCGCTCGTGCTCGGCGTGGCGAACCCGCGCTCGCTGGCCTGGGCCATCGCGGAGGCGCTGGGCCAGGCCGGGTGCCACCTCGCCTTCACCTACCAGGGCGAGCGGCTGCAGCAGAACGTCACCTCGCTCGCGTCGAAGTTCCCCCGGGCACCGGTGATGGCCTGCGACGTGACGAGCGAGGATCAGGTCGCCGGCGTGTTCGCGCGGATGCGCCGCGAGTTCGGCCGGCTCGACATCCTCGTGCACTCGATCGCCTTCGCGCCGCGCGAGGCGCTCGAGGGGGCGTTCCTCGACACGAGCCTCGAGCAATGGCGCACCGCGCTCGAGATCAGCGCCTATTCGTTCGTCCACCTGGCGCGCGCGGCGGCGCCGCTGATGGAGAAGCGCGGCGGGGCGATGCTGGCGCTGACCTATCTGGCGAGCGGCCGCGTCGTGCCGAACTACAACGTGATGGGCAGCGCCAAGGCGGCGCTCGAGCACGCGGTGCGGCAGCTGGCCTTCGAGCTCGGGCCGCAGAACATCCGGGTCAACGCCATCTCGGCCGGCCCCGTGGCCACGCTGTCGGCGCGGGGCATCTCGGGCTTCACCGCCATGGCCAGCCACCACCGCGCCAAGGCGCCGCTGCGCCGCAACATCGAGCAGCGCGAGGTCGGAGACGCGGCGCTGTTCCTGTGCAGCGAGATGAGCTCGGGAGTCACGGGCGAGATCCTGTTCGTCGACGCCGGCTACAACATCATGGCGGTGTGAGCTAGCCCAGGCGCAGCCCCGGATCGGCCGTGACGTCCGGCGCGGCGAAGCGGCCGCGCTCGAAGTGCAGGAAGCCCGCCGCCGCGATCATCGCCGCGTTGTCGGTGGTGAAGCGCGGCGAGGGCAGGTACAGATCGAATCCCTCGGCTGCCGCGGCTTCGCGGAACGCGCCGCGCAGCCGCTCGTTGCAGGCCACGCCGCCCGTGACGAGCAGCGTGCGGATCCCCTCCCGGCGGCACGCCTCGACCGTGCGCTTGACCAGCACGCGCACGACGGCGCGCTGGAACGAGGCGACGAGGTCGCGGGTCGGGCGATCGACCTCGGCGCGCGGACCTGCCGGTCCGACCAGCCCGTCGCGCAGCGCGGCGCGGCGCACCGCGGTCTTGAGGCCGCTGAACGAGAAGTCGATCGAGTGGTCCTTCATCTGGGCCTGCGGGAAGTCGTAGGCCCGCTCGTCGGCGCCGTGGGCCAGGCGCTCGATCACGGGCCCCCCGGGATAGCCCAGACCGAGCAGCTTGGCCACCTTGTCGAAGGCCTCGCCCGCCGCGTCGTCGCGCGTGCGGGCGATCGTGCGGTACACGCCCTCGGCCGGGCAGACGAACAGCGTGGTGTGCCCGCCCGACACGACGAGCGCGATCGCCGGGAACGCGATCGCCGGATGATCGAGGAACACCGAGCGCACGTGGCCCTCCAGGTGGTGCACGGCGAGCAAGGGCAGCCCGCGGTGCCAGGCGATGGCCTTGCCCGCGCACAGGCCGACGAGCAGCGAGCCGACGAGCCCCGGTCCCTGCGTGACCGCCACCGCGTCGATCGCCTCGAGGCCGCAGCCGGCCTCCTCCAGCGCCTGACGCACGACCCATTCGATCGCCTCGACGTGGTGCCGCGCCGCGATCTCCGGAACGACGCCACCGAATCGACTGTGCGCGGCGACCTGCGAAGCGACGATCGACGAGAGGACGAGCCGGCGGTCCTCGACGACCGCGGCCGCCGTCTCGTCGCACGAGGTCTCGATGCCCAGGATGCGGGTCATGGGGCCAAGAACGCGGCGAGCGACGGACCGAAGGGCGGGCGCGCGACGCCGCGCTCGGTCACGATCGCGTCGATCAGCGCGGCCGGCGTCACGTCGAAAGCCGGGTTGCGCACGTGGACGCCCTCGGGCGCGAGGCGCGTGCCGTCGAACTCGGTGATCTCGCGCGGATCGCGCTCCTCGATCGGGATCCCGGCCCCGTCGGCGCACTCGCGATCGATCGTCGAGGTCGGGGCGGCCACGTAGAACGGAATCCCGTGGGCCCGCGCGAGCACGGCGAGCGAGTACGTCCCGATCTTGTTCGCCGTGTCGCCGTTCCGCGCGATCCGATCCGCGCCGACGACCACCAGATCGACCTCGCCCGCGCGCATCGCGGCGCCGGCCATCGAGTCGGCGATCAGCGTCGTATCGATCCCGTCGCGCACGAGCTCCCAGGCGGTCAGCCGCGAGCCCTGCAGGACAGGGCGCGTCTCGTCGGCCAGCACGCGCACGCGCTTGCCCTGCTCGACGGCGGCCCGCACGACGCCGAGCGCCGTGCCGTACCCTGCGGTCGCAAGACCGCCGGCGTTGCAGTGCGTGAGCAGCGTGGCCTGGCGCGGCACGAGCTCCGCTCCGTGACGGCCGATCGCACGGCAAGCGGCCAGATCCTCGGTCTCGATCAGCCGCGCCTCCGCCTCGAGCAGCGCCGCGAGCGCGACGTCGGCGGCGCCGGCGCGGCGGGCCGTCTCGGCCGCGCGGCGCATGCGCGCGATGGCCCAGCCGAGGTTGACCGCGGTGGGCCGCGCCCCGCCCAGCACCTGGTAGGCGTCCTCGAGTCGTCGGTCGAACTCGGCGCGTGGCGCGCCGAGGGCCGACGTCGCCGCGAGCGCGACGCCGTAGGCCGCGGCGATCCCGATCGCCGGCGCCCCGCGCACGATCATGTTGCGGATCGCCTGCGCGACCTCTTCGGCGGTGTGGAGCTCGACCCAGCTTTCGACGCGCGGGAGCGCGCGCTGGTCGATCATCCGCACGCCGTCTGCTACGCGGACGACGGGGGCGATCACCCGCAGAGGATAGTCGAGCCGCTGTGCTATTGTCGAAATCCCGACCAACCCGCGAGGCCGCCCATGCCCGCAGAGCCGCGCCCGACTCGGGCCGCGTGGATCGAAGCCGTGTCCCGGGCCCTGGCGCAGGCTCCCGAGCGCCGCGCGCGCTTCGAGACGACCTCGGGCATCGAGATCGAGCGGCTCTACACCAGCGAGCACGTGGCGAGCCGCGATGCGGAGGCCGACCTGGGTTGGCCCGGACTCTACCCGTTCACGCGCGGCGTGCAGCCGACGATGTACCGCGGGCGCTTCTGGACCATGCGGCAGTACTCGGGCTTCGGCTCGGCCGACGAGACGAACCGCCGCTTCCGCTATCTGCTCGAGCAGGGGCAGACCGGACTGTCCGTGGCCTTCGATCTGCCGACCCAGATGGGCTACGACTCGGACCACGCGATGGCCACGGGCGAGGTGGGCAAGGTCGGCGTGGCCATCTCCTCGCTCGAGGACATGGAGGCGCTGCTCGCCGGCGTGCCGCTCGATCGCGTGTCGACGTCGATGACGATCAACGCGACCGCGGCGATCCTGCTCGCGCTCTACGTCGCCGTGGCCCGACGGCGCGGCGTCGAGCCGCGGCTGCTCGCCGGCACGCTGCAGAACGATCTGCTCAAGGAGTACGTCGCGCGCGGGACCTACATCTACCCGCCCGCCGCATCGCTGCGCGTCACGACCGACCTGCTGGCCTACTGCGCAGCCGAGCTGCCGCGCTTCCATCCGATCTCGATCTCGGGCTACCACATGCGCGAGGCCGGCGCGACCGCGGTCCAGGAGGTCGCGTTCACGCTGGGCCACGGCGTGGCCTACTGCGAGGCGGCCCTGGCGCGCGGCCTGGCCTTCGAGCAGTTCGGGCCGCGCCTGTCCTTCTTCTTCAACGCCCACTCGAACCTGCTCGAGGAGGTGGCGAAGTTCCGCGCCGCGCGCCGGCTGTGGGCGCGCATCGTCTGCGAGCGCTTCGGCGTGACGGACCCCGAGCTGGGGCGGCTGCGCTTCCACGCCCAGACCGCGGGCTCGACGCTCACGGCGCAGCAGCCCGAGGTCAACGTGGTGCGCACCACGATCCAGGCGCTGGCCGCCGTGCTCGGCGGCACGCAGTCGCTGCACACGAACTCGATGGACGAGGCCCTGGGGCTGCCGACCGAGCACGCGGCGCTCCTGGCGCTGCGCACGCAGCAGGTGCTGGCCCACGAATCGGGCGCCGGCGACACGATCGACCCGCTCGGCGGCTCGTACTACGTCGAGGCGCTGACGAACGCGATCGAGGACGGCGCGCGCGCGTACCTGGCGCGCGTCGATCGGCTCGGCGGGGCCGTGCGGGCGATCGAGCAGGGCTTTCCGCAGCGCGAGATCCACGACGCGGCCTACGCCTGGCAGAAGCGCGTCGAGTCGGGGGATGCGGTGGTCGTGGGGGTCAACCGGTTCGTCGAGTCGGCGCCCGTGTCGCCCGAGGTGCTGCGCGTCGACGAGCGGCTGGCGCACGAGCGCGGCGCGCGGCTGCGCGCGCTGCGCGCCGCGCGCGATCGAGCGGTCGTCGATCGCGTGCTCGAGGCGATCGAGCACGCCGCACGCGGCACGGCGAACGTCGTCCCGCCGATCCTCGCCGCCGTCGAGCAGCAGGCCACGCTGGGCGAGATCGCCGATCGCCTGCGCGCCGTGTTCGGCGTGCACCGCGAATCGTTCGTGGTCTGAATTCCCCGGCATGAAATCCACGTTCATCCGCAATTTCAGCATCATCGCGCACATCGACCACGGGAAGACCACGCTCTCGGACCGCCTGCTCGAGCGCACGGGCGCGATCAGCGATCGCGAGCGGCAGGACCAGCTCCTCGACTCGATGGACCTCGAGCGCGAGCGCGGCATCACGATCAAGCAGCATACGGTCACGCTGGGCTACCTCGCCCGGGACGGTCAGCGCTACGTGCTGAACCTGATCGACACGCCCGGCCACGTGGATTTCTCCTACGAGGTATCGCGCAGCCTGGCCGCCTGCGAGGGCGCGCTCCTGGTCGTCGATGCGAGCCAGGGCGTCGAGGCCCAGACGCTGGCCAACGCCTACCTCGCGGTCGACGCCGGTCTCGAGGTCATTCCGGTGATCAACAAGATCGACCTGCCGGCCGCCGACGTCGAGCGCGTGAAGGAGCAGGTCGAGAGCATCATCGGCATCGACACCCAGGCCGCGATCGCGGCCTCGGCCAAGGAGGGGATCGGCATCGAGGAGATCCTCGAGGCGGTCGTGCGCCTCGTGCCCGCGCCGAGCGGAGACTACGACGCGCCGCCCACGGCGCTGGTGTTCGACTCGTGGTACGACTCGTACCGCGGCGTGGTGATGCTGATCCGCGTCGTCGACGGCGTGTTCCGCCGCGGACAGCGCATCCGCATGATGAACACCGGCGGCACGTACCAGATCGAGGAGCTCGGCGTGTTCTCGCCCAAGCCGACCGAGCGGCCCGACCTGGGGGTGGGCGAGGTGGGCTACGCCTTCGCCAACGTGAAGAAGATCGCCGACTGCCAGATCGGCGACACGCTCACCGACGCCGACCAGCCCGCGGCCACGCCGCTCCCGGGATTCCAGCGCGTCAAACCGATGGTCTTCGCCGGGCTGTACCCGACCGATGCGGATCAGTACGAGGACCTGCGCGACGCGATGGAGAAGCTGCGACTCAACGACGCCTCGTTCTCCTTCGAGCCCGAGAGCTCGGGCGCGCTGGGCTTCGGCTTCCGCTGCGGCTTTCTCGGCCTGCTGCACATGGAGATCGTCCAGGAGCGGCTCGAGCGCGAGTTCGACCTGGACCTGATCACCACCGCTCCGGGCGTGTCCTATCGCGTGATCACGACGCGCGGCGAAGCGCTCGAGGTCTCGAACCCGACGCGGCTGCCGCCGCGCCAGGGCATCGAGCGCATCGAGGAGCCGGTCATCGACGCGTTGCTGCTCACGCCTCCCGACTTCGTGGGCAACCTGCTCCGGCTGTGCGACGAGCGGCGCGGCGTGCAGAAGAAGATGGCCTTCCTGTCGAAGTCCCGCGTGCTGCTCGAGTACCGGCTGCCCCTGGCCGAGGTCGTGCTCGACTTCTACGACCGGCTCAAGTCGCTGTCCCGCGGCTACGCATCGTTCGACTACCACTTCGGCGGCTACGTGGAGAGCGAGATGGTCAAGCTCGACCTGCTGGTCAACGGGGACCCGGTCGATGCGCTGTCGTTGATCTGCCACAAGGACAAGGCCGACTCGCGCGGGCGCGCGCTGGCGGTCAAGATGAAGGAACTGATCCCGCGCCAGCTGTTCGAGGTCGTGATCCAGGCCGCCGTGGGCGGCAAGATCCTGTGTCGCGAGACGGTGCGCCCGATCGGCAAGAACGTGCTGGCCAAGTGCTACGGCGGGGACATCACGCGCAAGCGCAAGCTGCTCGAGAAGCAGAAGGAAGGCAAGAAGCGCATGAAGCAGATCGGGCGCGTAGAGATCCCGCAGGCGGCCTTCCTGGCCGTCCTGTCGAGCGACGAGTAGGCGGCCCGGCGATGGCGAAGGCCGAGGCCACACCCAAGGACGAGAACGTCGCGGCCAAGCCGCGCTTCGAAACGCTGCGCGCGGTGTTCTGGGCCGCGTTGATCGCGCTCGCGATCCGC
>Ga0180085_1000492_pt1 | contig 13950 bp, 8 predicted proteins | sample EasRiv730_16_10D_FD_123013 | JGI IMG/M metagenome (GOLD analysis project Ga0180085, IMG submission 123013) | Soil microbial communities from meander-bound floodplain in the East River, Colorado, USA - East River metaG ERMLT730_16_10D | ecosystem: Environmental > Terrestrial > Soil > Floodplain ... | reverse complement strand
CGAAAGCCTGACCTACGAGGCAGGATGCTCCAACCATGTACGAAATCGACGCTTTGGATGAGGCACCGCCGACTTTGACGGGGGCTTTGACCCGTTGCGCTGTCGATCTACCTTTCAGCCGCCGCGGGCTCCGCCAGCCAGATGTTCCCACTCTGCTCACTAAGGGCAAACACCATGCGACCTCCTCCCATGGCAGGAGCACCTCCCATTGGATTCAACATGCGGCGGGCTTCGTGAGAATGGTAGACAGCCATGGGGTCGCCACGTGGTCGTTTCGTGGCGGAGTCAAGAGGCTGTGCCCAAATACATTGGTAGTTGTCACGTGTGGAAACAAAGTACAGCAGATTGCCATCGGGCGACCACCAGGGCCGCCGGTTGGTACCCGTGGTATCGGTTACCGTAATCCATTCTGCCTCAGCAGCGGCTTTGCCTTGGCGCACCGGAGCAATTTTCAAAGGCTCGCTGACCGGACGCGGCAAATGAAAGGCTACCCAGTTGCCGTCCGGCGACAACTCGGCGCCGTGAATGTCGTAAGCTGGATGGGAAATCAGTTCGGATGTCTGGCGTGTCTCGAGATCGAATACCGAAAAACGGACCGGGCTACCGTCCCAATAAACAATCTTCTTCCCGTCGGCACTCCAGCCGTAAATCCTGACTCCACCCTCCTGATCCAAAAGCTTTGTCGCCTCACCTCCGGAGGAGGCCATCAGGAAGAGGGGACCGAGACTGAAAGGGTCTGGTCCATAGGCGACCTTCGTGCCGTCCGGCGATATCTTCGGCTTGGCTGGCCCGGTGCTCAGCACCTTCTCGGTTCCGGTGCTCATATCACGCAACCGCGTTTCGTATGAATTGGCTCCACGCTGCAGAAACACCATTCGGCTGCCATCTGAAGAAAACGACGGCAGCGCCTGGCTTCCACCGGCATGAGGCAGGACTTGCCTGGGGCCTCGGACTCTGCCCGAGTTTGAATCGAGCGGAACGCTCCAGAGGTGAGAGTCCTCGGTGCGGCTCTCAAAGACAAGCTTCGAAGCCGATCCTCGAATACCCTCCATTCGAGTCGTGCTCGAAGCCAGCTTTCGAAGGGTCTCCGGTTGCGGCGAGCCATCCCTGAACCCGATCGTCCAGATCGAAGAATCGCTTCCAAAATACAGCGCATCTCCGATCCAATCCACAGCCTCGGAGGGGAGCGGCACCCGCCGCTCCCGAAGCAAGGAGACCAGCCCTGTCTTCGTCGAGACTCCTCCCTCGGGCGAAACCAGCCAGCATTCGATTGAAGCCGGGTCATTTGTCGTCGTGACACCGAATACCAGAAGATGTCGTCCGTCCGGGGACCAAGTCGGACGAGCGGTCACTGGAATGTCGGGGGCCATCCTCTTAGCAGCACCTCCCCCAGCCGGCATCACGAAGACTTTGGACTGGGCGCCGGACTGGCCGCCGTCTACCTTATATGCAACCCAACGGCCGTCGGGAGAAAATCTCGGCTGGCTGCCTCCACGCACGAGCAGACGCTCTTCGCCTCCGAAGACAGAGATCAAGTAGATTCCACCACCCTCCCGATGGGAAAAGAACGCAATCTTACCCCCGTCTGGAGAAAAGGATGGACTGATGTCATCGGCAGGATCTTGGGTGAGTCGAATGGGTTGTGAGCCTTCTGCCAGCGGTTGTATCCATAAGTCGAGGTTTGTACCGTTGGACGCCCGACTCGACGCATACGCCACCAGCTTGCCATCCGGCGACAACGCCGGTGTGGTGGCTCCTATTCCGCTATCGGCCGTCAGCGGCCTGAGCCGCCACTCCACCGGAGCAGGCGTGGGGCGCGGACGCCACCAGAGTGCCGTGCCAGCAGCGGCGAGCAATACGACAGCGGCGACCGCGGCCAGCATCCATCTGCTTCGTGAGTTGCGCTGCGATTGCGGCACAGCGATTAGCTGTCCCGAATCCGATTCCTCCTTCAACTCCTCCAGCGCGATTTTGACATCCTTCATCGACTGGTAGCGCCGCTCCGGGTCTTTGCGCAGGCAGCGCTGAATAATTTTCTCTAGATCTCGCGGTACCGTCGGCGCCAGTTCACTGGCTGGTTTGGGTTCTTGCCGCAGAATAGCCGACAAGGTCGACAGCTTCGTCTCTCCCTGAAACGCGCGTCGTCCCGTGCTCATCTCGTACAACACGGACCCAAACGAGAAAATGTCCGACCTGCCATCTAGCTTCTTCCCCTCCGCTTGTTCCGGCGACATGTAAGCTGCCGTCCCCACAATGGCACCTTCATCGGTCTTGGGCGCGGCCTCTTGCAGCGTGCGCGTGCTGTCCTCAGCGTCAGTCTGGTCTGGCTCCACCAGCTTGGCCAGACCAAAGTCCAGCACCTTCACCCGCCCATCTTCGGTCAGCATGATGTTGGACGGCTTCAAGTCTCGATGCACAATACCGGCGGCATGCGCTTTTGCGAGGGCATCAGCAATCTGAGCCGAATATTTGAGGGTGTCGGCCAGTGGCAGGTGTTTCCGGTGCTGCAACTGATCGAGCGTCTTGCCTTGGATGAGTTCCATGGCAATGAAGTCGTTGCCATTGTGGGAAGCGATGTCATAGATCGTGACGATGTGGGGATGGTTCAGTGCCGAAGCGGCTCGGGCTTCCTGCACAAAGCGCTTCCGGCGTTCCGGGTTGCTGACCTTGTCGGCGGGCAGCAGCTTCAGCGCCACGGGACGGTTGAGGTGCGTGTCGAGCGCCTTGTAGACGACGCCCATTCCGCCTTCGCCAAGCTTTTCTTGGATCTTGTAATGCGACAAAGTTTGGCCAGTCATTTCGAATTCAGCAGTCTTGTGGATCTTGATAATGAACTGGAGCGATTATGCGAGAGGCTTTCAACTGAACCAGACGGGTAATTGTTTGGTCAGGGACCAGCGACTTTGACTGGTGCTTTGACCGGTTGCGGTGTTGACTACCTTGCGGCTGCCGCTGGTTCTGCTAACCAGATGTTTCCCGCTCGCTCGCCGAGCGCGAACACGATCCGCCCTCCTCCCACGGCTGGACCAAAAGTAGCACTTGCCAGAATATTCAGTGAACGGCGTGTTTCGTGAAAATGGTAGACCGCCATCGGCTCTCCACGTGGTGCTTTTGTTGCCGGGTCCAGACGTTGTGCCCAAATGCATTGGTAGTTGTCACGCGTGGAAAGAAAGTACAACAGATTCCCATCGGACGACCACCAGGGCCGCCGGTTGGAACCCGCTACAGCGGCCACAGTGATCCATTCCGCTTCTGCGGCGGCTTTTCCTTCGCGCACTGGGGCAATGCTCACGGTCTCGCTCCCTGGGCGTGGCAAATGAAAGGCTACCCACTTGCCGTCCGGCGACAACTCAGCACCATGAATATTGTATGTCGGGTGGGAGATCAGCTCGGAGGCCTGATGTTTTTCCAGATCGAACACAGAAAACCGGACCGGCGTGCCGTCCCAATAGACGATCCGCTTCCCATCGGCACTCCAGCCATAAATGGTGACCCCGCCCGGTGGATCCAAGAGCTTTGCTGCTTCTCCTCCCGAGGAGTCCATCATGAAGAGGGCGCCTCTTGTGGCAGATTGACTGGTCGAGTAGGCTAGTTTCGCACCATCAGGCGCTAACTTCGGTCTGGCGTTGCCAGTGGTTAGCACGGTTTCGGTTCCAGAGCTCATGTTGCGCAGCCGCACTTCCTCAGAACTGGGCCCTTTCTGTAGATACACCAGCCGGCGGCCATCAGAAGAAGACGCAGGCATGGTCTGGCTCCCACCGGCATGAGGTAGGGGCTCCAACGCCCCTCGAACCTTGCCAGCGTTTAGATCCAGCGGAAGGCTCCAAAGATGAAAAGGTAAGCTTCGGCTTTCAAAAACAAGCTTCGAAGCAGAGCCTCGAACATCCACCATTTGTGTCGTACTCGACACCAATTTACGAAGGTCACCAGGCTGCGGTGGACCGTTCCTTAATCCGATCGTCCAAATCGAGGAATCGCTTCCAAAGAAAAGTGCGTCTCCGATCCAATCTAAAGAAAACAGCAACAGTCCCTCCACAAACAAGGAGATGTCCTGCGTGCGAAGGAACGAGACCAGCCCTGTCTTGACGGAGGTGCCTCCCTCCGGCGAGACCAGCCAGAATTCCAACGACCCCGGATCGTTCGTCCTTGCGGCGCCGAGCACCAAGAGACGTCGCCCGTCGGGCGACCAAACTGGCCCACCAGACCACGGAATGTCGTCTGCAATTCTCGTCGGGCTGCCTCCGCCCGCAGGCAAGATGAAGGTTTTGGACTCGGCAAGATTGCTTTTGGTCCCGGAAGAATACGCAATCCAGCGCCCATCGGGAGAAAAACGAGGGTAACGGCCTCCACGCACGAGCAAACGTTCTTGGCCTCCCAAGGCAGGAATCAAGTAAATGCCACCGCCGTCTCGGCTGGAAAAAAAGGCAATCTGCCCGCCATCGGGCGAGAACGACGGACTCAGGTCGTCAGCAAGGTTTTGCGTGAGTCGGAGTGCCTGTGAACCTTCCGTCATCGGTTGTACCCACAAGTCCAGGTTAGTACCATTGGACGCCCGATCTGATGCATACGCGACCAGTTTCCCATCCGGCGACAGGGCCGGTGTGGTTGTGAGCCCGCTGTCGGCCGTCACCGGCCTGAGTCGCCATTCCAGAGCGGCGGGTGCGGAACGCAGCCGCCACCACAGTGCTGCTCCACCGGTTCCCAGCAGAAGCAGAGCTGCGGCTGCTCCCAGCAGCCATCTTCTTGAGCTGCGCGGCAGTTGAGGCACCGCGCTGAGATGTCCCGAATCCGACTCTTCTTTCAGCTCCTCCAGGGCAATCCGGACGTCCTTCATCGACTGATACCGCCGCTCTGGGTCTTTACGCAAACAGCGCTGAATGATTTTTTCCAAATCGCGGGGTACCGCTGGAACCAGCTCGCTGGCCAACTTGGGTTCCTCCCGTAAGATAGCCGACAATGTCGACAGCTTCGTCTCTCCCTGAAACGCCCGCCGCCCTGTGCTCATCTCGTACAACACTGACCCAAACGAGAAAATGTCCGACCTGCCATCCAGGTTCTTCCCCTCTGCCTGTTCCGGCGACATGTAGGCTGCCGTTCCCACGATGGCGCCTTCGTCCGTCTTGGGCGCGGCGTCTTGCAGCGTGCGCGTGCTGGCGTCAGCGTCAAGGTGATCTGGTTCCACCAGCTTGGCCAGGCCAAAGTCCAGCACCTTCACCCGTCCATCCTCGGTCACCATGATGTTCGACGGTTTCAAGTCTCTGTGCACGATGCCAGCGGTATGTGCTTTGGCCAACGCATCAGCAACTTGAACCGAATACTTAAGGGTGTCGACAAGTGAGAGATGTTTCCGGTGCTGCAACTGATCGAGCGTCTTGCCCTGGATAAATTCCATGGAAATGAAGTCGTTGCCATTGTGGGAAGCGATGTCATAGATCGTGACAATGTGAGGATGGTTCAGTGCCGAAGCGGCCCGAGCTTCCTGCACAAAGCGTTTCCGGCGCTCCGGGTTGCTCATTTTGTCGGCAGGCAACAGCTTCAGCGCGACGGGCCGGTTGAGGTGGGTGTCGAGCGCCTTGTAGACGACGCCCATGCCGCCTTCACCTAGCTTCTCTTGAATCTGGTAGTGGGACAAGGTTTGGCCAGTCATTTCGGCTTTCAGAATTCTCGTGGATCGTGACGTTGAACTGGAGGGATTATATGCGAGAGGCCCTGACTGAACCAGATCGAAAGAAGCGGGGCGCCTCATAAGCTATCTCTGGCCAGCAGCGCTACGCCGATGACGCCGGCATCGTTTCCGAGCGACGCGAGCAACAGACGGATGACTCAGATTCCGGCCTTCGTGGAACGACGAATGCAAGATGGAAAGTGGTGGGAATTCCAAAGACTTCTTCTCCAGGAACGACTCAAACTGAATCTCACCGTTCCAAAGCAGCCACGCAAACGTCCGAGCGAAAGGGCTCGTTTCAGAATGTACTGGATCACTTTTTCTCAGCCAAGCAAACCAAAGAAAGTCCGCAAGGAAATCGAAACGAAGGGTAGCTCAGTAGGCGCGACTCGATGCCCAGCGGAATTTCCAACAAAGCGTTCAATCCCGCGGGCACGGGGCGCAGGTCTGAAGAATCGGACAACACTCCCAGTCGCTCCAGAACCAAACGCTTGAAAGCGAGCATTGGAAAGAGAAAGAAATTGGCGTAGCTGGCTTTCAGGATGCGAAACTCTGCCTGTTCCACTTTGGCAATCAGATCACGCCGATGATAACGGTGAAACGTCAGTTGGTGGCGGTCGTGGTTGGCATACATCCATTGGTAGGCGGGAAGACGCACGTAGATCTTTCCGGCGGGCTTCAGCACGCGGTGGAATTCCTGCAAGGCCTTCAGATCATCTTCGCCAGGAAGCTGGCAAAGCACTTCAAAGGAGGTGACCAGATCGAAGCTTCCCGATTTGAACGGAATTGCCGTTGTGGATGCCTGCAGCACGTTGACCAGGCCCCGCACCTTGAGAAATTTCATCGCCTCGGATGAGAAGTCTAAGCCCACTGGCGTGCGATTCGCGTAGTGGTCCAGCTCCTGCAGCATCTTGCCCGTGCCGCAACCCGCATCGAGAATGTGGATGTCGCTGCCGGGTTGAAGATACTGCCCCAGAATTTGTCTGGTCACCCGCAGCATGCCACGGTACCACCAGAAGTTCTCCTCCAACGCGTACATTTTTCGATATTCGTCGAGCTGCATCGGTGGGCTGCAGTGCTGGCCACAAGCGGGGCACACTGGACCGTCAATTGTGTGTGAGCCATCGACCCTCGGAGACGGCCAAGGGCCAATGGCTTTCAGGCTCCGTTGTTGCGCTTCACGACTCGGATGGGCTTCGAAGCCAAATGCTCAGGGTCGTGGACGACCTCAGCAGGGAAGGGCGGCTGGCTGATGAAGAGCTCGTACCAGAGCTTGGAAAGATCGATCACCGTTCGCAAGAGACGGCGAAATGTAAAATATTGCGACCTGCCATACGACCGGTAGAAGTGGTGGACGGGGACTTCGCGAATGGTGAAACCGCTGGCCTCGATCTTCTTCACCATTTCCACACAAATGGTCCCGCTATTGGACCTCAAAGACACTTTGTCGAAGATGCTGCGGCGCATGAGACGGAAGTCACAATCGATGTCTCTGAGCCGGATGCCAAAGAAAAGCTTCGTCAATAGTCGATAGGTATTCCCTAACAGTGAGCGGTAAAACGGATCGGAGCGAGATATCTTGAAGCCGTTCACCATGTCCACGCCCTCGGTCATCAAGGGGAGCAATTTCTCGAGTTCGCGCACGTCGTACTGTGCATCGCCGTCGGTGTAAAAGACGAGTTCCTTACGGCTTTGCGCGATGCCGGTGCGCAGCGCCCCACCGTAACCGGCATTCTTCAGGTGATGAATGACCCGTACTTCCGGGTAGCAGCTCGCCAGTTCTTCCAAGAGTTGCGGCGTGTGGTCCTGGCTGCCATCATTGACGACGATGACCTCGTAGTCGTCGGCGATCCGTCGCAAGGTTAGCAGAGCCGTCAACACCATGCTGGGGATAGTGCCTGCGTCGTTATAAGCTGGGAAGAAGACAGAAATACTGGGGCGGGAAGGCATAGATCGTTGTCCGCGACTAGGGCTATTGAGGGCTCGCGGCCTCTCCTTAAGTATGAAGTTATGCCGGGAGCGCAGATGTCGCGCAAGCTCTGATGTTCACCGGACACCATTTTGCGGACGAGGCGTCCGCGCTCCCAGCTTCAGGCATTGCAACAGCTATGAATCGCCTCGATTCCTAATTCTTGGGTTCTTCGAGCAAGAGTTGACTGAAAGCCACGCGTTGCGAACCGACCGGACCGGCAGCAGCGGGCACCCGAAACACTAACGTACTTCGGCTGCCGGAAAATTCATTCAAGCTCAACACTTCAACGGCGGCATTCTTCTTGAATCGCTCATCGCAAGAAGGCAGCACTTTCTGGAAAACACGGCTTACCCTTCCCGAAGTCTCCAGCAAAATCTCAGCGACGGGTCCGGGTCGATGGCACTCCTGCCAAGCCAATTGAAACCTCATCCGACCCTTCTCCGGCACGAGAAGATCATAACGAGCTTCACCGCCCGGCACGATGACCAGTTGTCTGGGCACACCCGTCTTTTCGTCAGACGCGGGAGCCACGAAGGCATAAGCCTTGTTTGGAGTGTTCAGGTTGCTGGCGACGGGGAGCATTGTGAACGAGTCAGGGTTCTCAAGCAAGTCTAAATCTCTGGAAGCTCGCGTTACAATCTGCGGCTCAGACCAAAGGACGATTCCGTCGGGAACACCAATTGGATAGGGCTGGTGCTCCACGGCGCCAGTCGCCTTGCAGGTGAACACAATCTCTACGGACTGCCCAGCGAACGGACTCATGTCAACCTGCTCTTCGGACCAATGCTGATCGTCAAAGCGTTCTGTCAGCTTCAACGTCCGCGAGAACAACGCGTGCCTTTCACCCTTGGCATCGTTCACCCAAATCTGGCCGATGTACGGGAAGCGCGTCGCGTTCTGTTTGAAGCCCAGGCCAAAATGCAAACGGGCATTGTTCGGTATCGGAGCGGGGATGCGTACTTCAAACTGGTCGAAGGTCAGGATGCAGAAGCGCGGTTCGGGAAATAGACGATGCACGTCCCGGTAGCTATTAGGATGGTAGATCGTCTGACCTGCCGACGATGCAATCTTGCTTTCCATCATTCGATCGATGAGATGGTTTGCCACTTCAAATTCCCGGCGGGGCAGTGGGTTCTGATGTACCTCGAAAACGGAAACGGCGTTCTTGTTCCAGATCTGCCGAAGGTGTCGCCGGGCAAATTCTGAATCGGGTGAAGACACCAGCCTTTCGACGCCGAACTTCTGCTCCACAATGATATGAGAAATGCCGTGGCTGCGCGTCAGCTCTAGCAGTTTGCTCAGGTCCTTCTCTTCCACGAATCGGTTGTAGAGAGCGAGTTCGTTGTAGACCATGGGGAAGTTTGCGTAGAACAGCGGTGGGCCGTCGCGAAAGCCGACATAGAGCACGTTCTTTACGTTCCCCAGTGAATTGACAAAATTGATGGCGGGAAGACTCCCCATGTAAGTGGAAAGATAGCGCTCCGGGCTGTAGTTATCTGAGAAGACCGAGTCCGGGAAAGCTCCCAATACCGGCGTCAGATAGCGCTTGCCGGGTGTCCACCAGAGATAGAAGAGAAACGGCAGATTGTAAAGGGCCGCCACCAGCAGTGCCCCGGTTACAACGCCGCGGAGACGCCGTTGCACAAAGCTGCTCGCTTCCAGGAAGGCTGCCAGCAGGCCGATGCAGAGCAGGCTGAGCATCGGTAGGGCTGGAATCAAGTAGCGGTTGGCCTGCGTGGTTACCAGCCAAAAAAGGAGGTAGATGGAACTATAGGCCAGCATCAGCTTCATCACTCGATGAAGCTTGCGAACAAAGAGGAGCAGAGGAGCAAGGAGAACAAAGAATGGCCCCAGGCTTCCGCAAAATACTTTCTCGTCGAAGTGCATCTGCCAAAGCGTCCTGAATGCATTGGCAAAACTGAGCGGCAATCCCCAGCGATGCGCCCCGGAACGGACCACGGGCAGGTTGTAGGTTTCCCACCGGTCGGAATGAAAGAGTCCCTTCAGAAAGGGAAAGAGCGGATCACCGGAGAGATAGGGAAACAGAGGGTCGCCTGTAAACCGGTAGGTCAAATAGAGCCAGGCAAGCAGGGTTGAGACACTGAGAAGCCCATACACAGCCACCATCGCTGCGGTCTTCAACAGCGGCAATTTGCGGACGACCCAAAAGTGGTAGCCCACCAGGAGCGACGCTGCTGCCACATTGAACAGCGCGTTGTACTTCGATCCGGCTGCCATTCCGAGAAAGACGGCCGACAGCACCAACCACTTGCGTCCCCCATCCTCCATCCAGCGCAGCAACGCAAAGAAATTGAGGAAGCAAAAAAGTGCGATAGGCAGGTCAATGTAAATCGCACGCAGTTCGAAGAAAACGATTGGAGTCGAAACAAACAGAGTGGCTGCAGCAATGCCTGTCAGCCTCCCCCAAAGCCTTTTGGCGAAGCAGTGGATTGCCAGCAACAGCAGCAACCCCATCCAGAAATTCAGGAACTTCACAGTAATCTGCGAGTGAAGCGCCAGTCCGTAGAGATAGACCATTCCGATGTTTTTCGGAAAAACAGCCTCCAAAATCTCGGGGATGTCCACAATCTGGTGGTGCTGCAGATAGAGCTTCGGAACCGTGAGGTGATAGATCAGCGGGTCGAACTCAATTTCTGGCAGGTGGCAGGCGACGAACGCGATAGCCACGAACACGAAGAGATAACCCATCAAGAAAAGCTCCAGCAGGTGAACTCCCCAGGAGCTTTCCTTCCTCTGAAATGGTGCCAGCCATGAAGAGCGCCATAGATTGCGAACTAGCCTCACGACCTCACCGCTACCGATGAGAAGCGCGATCCCCAGCGTCCAGAAGATTGCGCTGACATGGAGCTGACCGGTTAGCCCCAGCAGGAACGCTACGGCGGCCAACAAAACGAGGCCGAGTCCTCCGCCGAATACCGCTTCCTCCGCCAGCGAATCAAAACCAAAGCGACACAGCCGCAGGCATTTCCGACCAATGCCATAGGCTGCCAGTATGACTGCCAGTGCAATAAAGGCGTCCGCCACTTCAGAATTCGTTACCAGCAGGGCTCCAGTGACTAGAAAGATTCGCAAGTAGCGGAGCAGGTAGTATTTGGTCTGGTCGAGTGTGGTAAGAAAGTCTGCAGGGAGAAAGGAAACCAGGCGAAAGAAACTCTTAAAGACCAGGGCGAAATAAAGCAGGAAGAGCAAATACTGCAGGCTCCTCAGCCGCCCAAACGCAATAGCGGGAAAGGCCATTTTAATTTGAAACTTTGGGGATTTGGCGGCGCGAGTCAGAAAAGGAGCTGTGAAGTGCCGCCAGAAAGTAGCACACCGCAGCGGGGATAGCAATCAGGCTGGAGCACGAAACGATGAAAGCAGTTCAGACAAAGCGGAAGGATCCCATCAGTTCTGCGAATTCCTCTTCCGTCAGCTGCTCGATCTTGCGGATGGTGTCAAACAACGGCGGGGGCAGCCACTTGGGGTTGGGATAGCGGCTTTTGACACGCTCGATGAACTGTCGTCGATAAAGCCGGAGATCAGCCGGTTCTGCCGGGCGATGGTCAGCTTTGATGACGCTCAAGTCGTAGTCGTTAAAAATGTTCTTATATTTTAAGGGAACGAGAAACTCTGGCATGGCTGCACCTATCTTCAGGTTAGATCCGCGGAAGTCATCCTATCCTGGTTGGGTTATAGAGGACAGCGTGGTTATTAAACACGATTGAGGTAAACATCACGTTGCATCGAAGTGAATTCCAAATGAACTTCATGCGACGATGTCACACGATCGTTTTTGAGCTTGGGAAAAATGCACCAGGAACAGACACAGCACGTCGATTATTTCTCCCGCTGGAGGTCGATGACTGCGTACAGGTTCATCACGGGAATTGAGAATTCAGTCGCACCGTTGGAAACCGCAAAATTCTCCAGCGGAATCTCGCCAATTTGGTCGCTGCAGGCCTGGCCTTTGCGAAACGCACCGCGCAAGCGGATGCGCAGGCCATCGACCTTTCCACCTCGGTAGTTCAGCAAATGCAAACGGATACGCGTGTCATCGCCGGTCAACCGGCACAAGACCGTTTCGCTACCGTAGAGACGCACAGATCGGCGCTCATCGGTCAACTGCCGCCTGATTTTGAGCGCAAACTCACTCGGGTTGGCCGCTTCATCTTCCGGGTATTCCTTCGATCCAATGCGGATATTGATGGGATAGCGCGGATCGGGTGCAGTCGCAGTTGCAAACAGAAGGTTGCGTCGTGCCAACAGGTTCATCACTTCTCCAACAAGCGGGTGCTGGTCGTCCACCACAGCTAAGTCTGACACTCCCGGCAAGTCCGCTACTGGGAGGCCGCGCAAGAAGGCCAGCATCTTCCCTGCAGGTTCGAGATCTGCAGTTTCAATCTGGAGGGCGGCGTCGGCACCATAGGCGTAGGACTCGGCAGCGGCAAGCGCTGATTTGCCTGCAGGTAAAGTGTAGCGATACTTTGCCGAGCGGTTTCTGATAAAGCGCCAGCCATTGGCAATGAGGTAAGGACTACGCGTCGCCGAGGCCACCTGCACTTGCCGGTCGACGCCGGGCGCTAGCGCCTCCTCCAAGGCACTCCACTCGGCCGTAGTGATCCCGCGAACGACGAGTCCCGTGGATTTCCACGCTTGCAGCCGCTCTGCTGGAACCAGCATTTGTTCGATTCCGTTTTGCTTGAGCGCTACGGCCGTCTCCGGACCCTGATTCCAAAAAATCACTGGCAATGCTGCCAGCAGCAAAGCGAGCATCATACTTCGATCTCCTTGACTTTAATCTTGGTCAGGTCGGAAACACCCAGCCCCAGCGTCGAAGCGAAGTCTATATGACCTGGCTCTCGAATATAGACACTTACGTTCGGATCATTGCGGTCCTTGCCTTCCGGCACGGTTCGGTCCCAAAGCGAAACAACGCCCTCGGCTTTTCTCTTGGCTTCGATGACGTCAAGCATGAGACGGTCAATCGCAACGGGGTCGGTACCAAACATCATCTGCTTCGGGTAGAAGACGAAGCGAGGGTTGAGTGCAGAGGGTCCGCCATGCCAGACGCCTCGCAAACCATCCATGATCTGCAACACTGTACGGGACCGCACCGGTTCGACCGCCGCCAGCCTCCCGACAAACGAGTAAGTATGCGTTTGCCGGAAACGATGTGACCGGTCCATGTTGGAAAAGCTGCCATAAGCAATATTCTTGAGACATCCGGTGACTCCGGCCGCGCCGTGGTCCTTCATGTTGGGTATGTTGATGATCTTCGTAAACTTCGAGATCATTGCAATCATTTCAGATCTCGTATCATCTTCACCGAAGAAGTCCACTTCCACATAGGTAGCCGGATCGTAATTGCGGATGCTACCCCTGGTGAATTCAGCGCCGTGGATCTGAACTCCCTTGGGCAAGTTCGCGCCGTAGTTCATCTCGTACAACCGCTCAGCGAAGCGGTCATAGATACAGATCTGGCTGGACTTGACGCCGACCTCCGTCAAGTTTCGCACGATCTCTGCAACCACCTCAGGCGAGGAGACGACTCTGGGCCGGCCCACACAGTTCACTTTTATCCCAACGCTGTCCGTGGGAGAAATGAACCGCCGCCAAGCGCGCAGGACTGAGGACTCTCCGGTCAGCTGCTGCATACCGCGGTCCATCATTTCGCGGACTACTGCAACATTGATCTCGTCCTTTACTTCATCAATGCACTTGGCTGAACGGACAGAGACAACCTGTCCCGGAAACGGTCCCGGCATGCCGGGCTGAGGGCTTGGCTTGTAGGCACTGACTACGCGGTAAGCCGGTTCCGGGCTGCTATTGCCCATCCCAATCAAGGCAGCACTGGAGAGTTGAAGGAAGGTTCTGCGTTTCACAAGAGTCCCTTCGTGGACCTGAACATGATGGCCCCAAAATATCCTTCTTGCAGGGCAGATGCAAGGAGGTTGAACGAAGGCGCGCAAGGGATCTGGAGTTTCATTGCTGGGGCAAGAATCCCTCAAGATTAGACGGCTATCTTCCGAAAAGACTATGAGTTGTCTGCGGCCCAGCACGCTGCAGGAGTCCAAGGAAAGAGTGAGCCGCAGAGACCTGATGAGAGCCCTAACCCGAAGCGCGAAATCCCTGTTCTTCCGATCCTTAACCGTTGTCCTGTTGCTCGGTGGCTGTTCGCTTCCGCTCCTCGCTCAACGCTATAGCTTCAAGACCTACGGTCATGATGAAGGTCTCGGCAGTTTGGTGGTTCAAAATATCCTCCAAGACTCACGGGGTTTTCTCTGGGTGGCGACGCAGAACGGGATCTACCGAT
>Ga0180085_1000491_pt1 | contig 13952 bp, 20 predicted proteins | sample EasRiv730_16_10D_FD_123013 | JGI IMG/M metagenome (GOLD analysis project Ga0180085, IMG submission 123013) | Soil microbial communities from meander-bound floodplain in the East River, Colorado, USA - East River metaG ERMLT730_16_10D | ecosystem: Environmental > Terrestrial > Soil > Floodplain ... | reverse complement strand
GTCGTTTGTTGGGGTCTGGGTTTCTTTTTTGGCTGTCGTCATTTGGTCTACGCTGAATCGATTTTGTACTCGAACATGGAACTATTGCGCGTTAAAGAGGGAGACCATCCTGAGGTTGGGACTGATCGTCAGGTAATGGCTGCTGCGGTTGCGGGAATATCCGATGCAATTGAGTCCAACTCTAACCGAGGGAACAGATGTGCAATTCTACAATTCCGCACCCTAGTCACTGGAGGCGTCCTCTATGTCGGATGGCACATCCTTGAAATGTACCTGCGAGGTTTGAGCCTGCATGGTCGTTGAACTTGCCTTGCCAGACGGCGACAAAATAGGGGCTTTGGGCTAAATTGCGCTAGCCAAAAAGTCGAAAGGTGCTGTGTCGTAATTTAGAAAAGAAAGAGAGGAAAAAAGGAACCATGAACAAAGAGGGTCTGGCAGATTAACAATCTGCCTTTGGAATATCAGGACGATCGGTTGTTAACGATCGAAAAAGTGGCAATGCTGTTAGGTGGGTCAAAAGCATGGGTTTACAAATTAACTTCAACGAAGCAAATTGCGCACTATAAGATCGGCAAGCGTGTCTATTTCAAGCTCAGCGATGTTGTGGAGTTCATAGAACGGGGGCGCGTCGAATGTCTGTCTATCAAAAGCAAGGAAAGAACGGATGGTACATCCGATGCAAGGACGGTGCCACAGGTAAGCAAGCCCACAGGTTTGGGGGCACTACCAAGTTTGAAGCCCAAAAGCGCGAGATTGAAATTCGTGAAGCCCGACCCATAGTCACGGTTCCCGTGGTGGACAAATCGTCAATTTCCCTCTATGACTTTGCTGAGCAGGTTTTTATTCCAAGCCAGCAAGTAAGATCGACTCGAAAATCATTGCAGCGATCTGAGGGGGTCTTTAACAACCACATCTTACGTCTCTTTGGAAACGTTCCCCTGCGTGAAATACGGGCAGAGCACATTACCCGCTACATGACTCAACGCCTAGCCGAAAAAACTCCACGTGGCGGGAAGGCAACGAGTGACACCGTGCTCAAGGAAATTGGTATCCTTAAACGGCTGTTGCATGTGGCAGTTTTAAAAGATTTCCTGACTAAAAGCCCAATGAGCCAGATCGACAAATATGAGTTGCCAAGCGCGAATGCGGGAAGAAAGCATTTTCTGGACCCAGAGCAATTCGAAAGAATCTTGTCTTTCGTGAGGGTGGGACTGTATCGTGCCGTTTATATCTTTCTGGTAAACACAGGGTGCAGACGCAAAGACGCTCTTGGAGACAAAGAACAAATTGGGTTGCAATGGAGCAACGTCTACTTAAACGATGCTGTGGTAAGAATCCCACTGGATAAGCGAGGCAAAGAAAAACTAGTCCTGTTGAATCAAACGGTAGTGACAATGTTGAAGTCATTGCCAAGAAAAGTCGGTGATGATAGAGTTTTCTGGTTTGCGTCAGATCCGGATTACGTCTCTCAGGTTTGGCGCGAAGCCGCACGGGACGCGGGTCTTCAAGGCATTACATTGCACGATCTTAAACACACTTTCTGCTCATTGATGCGCAAACAGGGAATCCCGCCGGATGTTACTGCCCGTGTTGCTGGCAATGACGATTTGGGAACGATAATGCGGCGCTATGAGAACTTTGGTGCCTCACTGGGAAAGCAAGCTGTCGGTACCCTTGATGCGCTATGGTCGCCGAAAATATTACACGGTGTAACCGGAAATGAACCTTCAGACAAAGTCACCTAAAAGTCTAAGCTGTTACCATTAAATACTTTGGCGCTATGGTGTAATTGGTTAACACGTCGCCCTCTCAAGGCGAAGAGTACGGGTTCGATCCCCGTTAGCGCTACCACACCTACCCAATAATCTTCCAAGCTTTCCTGGCTATCGACAGCGGAAGCAAAGTCCCCGCCGCACTCCAAAAGGAAATCCATCCGCGCAAGACAACCAAACGAGATTTCCAGAGACCAAATTTCCTTTGGCAATCATGGGACAGTGCTTCTAGGTAATCCGCCTGCAATTCAGCAATGATTGGCTGGAAGATCACCGTGTGATTCTTCTGTGAGAACAACAGCTCAGACAGCAACACCAGGATGCTGCCTGGGGGCTTCACAACCTTGCGTCTTCGATGGTGACCTTGCCAGGGCGGTCCCGTGCAGAGCGCTCGAGGATGCACAGAGCGACCCTGTTGCCCGTCGTTGGTTCGAAGCAAGTCATGGCATGCTTGAATTCTGGTGCCAGGTTGCGGGGCTGGATCCGGGGAGAGTCAGGAAAAGGGCTCAGCAGATCTGTCCAGACGCAGCCTTAGCCACCCTATAGAGGACGAGCGGTTTCGTGGCCTGGCTGAATTTAAAAACCCAACTTGGCGGGGAGTCGAACGACTCGGCACTGGCGCCGCCACACTGACAGGAATAGATTCTATTGGCCAGTTGTACATCGGAATGGCACTGCCGACAGAAGCCAACAATCGTTTTTGATCTCATTGCGTTCTCTCATTTGTTTGATGCGCGAATGCGAATGGTGTCGGAACGCAACCAAATTGTCGATGAGGCAAAACCTGAGGGACTTTGTAGGGGTTTGGTTGAGTGAGAGTTTATGCGAGCTGGTGAGGGGGACGCTTAGGTCACCCCGACCTAAGCGTCAGCTGGCCTGAATTGAGTTCATCCCGACGTTTCTCAGCCTCAGCGCGAGTCTTGAATGGAGCGCGATCTAAGCGCTTTACTAATGTACTATCTTCTTCTACTCGTTCAGCCATGGCTTCAGTTGTCATGCCCCAAACGGCCCAGGTTTTGCCAACGAGAACCACATAATAGAGTGTTTGATCGCTCATGCTTCAGCTCCCTAAAACTTCGCAAGCTGGTTATAACATCCCTCAGAGCGATCCGCAGAGCTTGGCTGGGAGTCAGGTGAATATCTTCCACAGCAAGACAAATAACAGGACGGCGCCAATCCAGGGTGGCCTTTAATCCACTAGGAGAAAACGGCGACAGGTTGATGCGTTATGAACCTGAGGTCAGTGAGCAGTGTGAATCCATCCTCCGCAGTCCGAATTACACTGATGCCCTTCGGAGATCAACCTCTGCTGAGCCTCCAGTTCCGCGGCTTCCCGGGTGGAGTTGGAAAAGAGAACCACTCGCTGCGGCCAAATGATCGCCACCTGCCACTCCTCTTCCTTTTGACGCAGCCGGACCTGGATTCGGCGAGAGTGTGTTTGTTCGTACGATTCCATGGGAAGGAGACTCTAAGAGATCAGTGGCCTTGACCTTACGCCAATTGGAATAATGGATGGACCTTCGGCGAGAGTTGCGGCTCGTTCCGTGGCTCGGCGAGACTCATTGATGATTGCGCGAGACTGTTCAATCAGATTCTCAGACTCTAGAATTAGCGCGTTGCAATCCTCAAGGAGTTGTTGAGCTCTCGCGCGCGAGTCGGCCGAGTGTTCCATCCGGAGAGCCTACTCCGATCTGCAAGAAGTTGCGATGAAAGAAACGTCAGGGCTCGCTAGGATGGATTTGCTATGGTTCAGAAGTGGCTTGGCGCTCTCGAAATGGTTCCTGTGTCCTTCTCCTGCAGGTCATATGGGCCATGAGCACGGCGGCAAGAATTACGACCAACAGGCCAACAACGACCCAAGAAAATCTCCAGAATCGGCGCTTTGCTCTGCCTTCTTTCGTCATACGAGTTCGCACCGGTCAAGGCGCTGGGTGTGGCGTGATGATCTTTGTATTCTGCCAGCCTCTCCCGGTACAAAGCGGACAATGTTTAGTCGAACCCAGTGCTCGCCTCTTACCTGAACCGCAACACGGGGGACACGGCCTCGACGGCTGTTGAACCAAAACTTTTCCTTGGCCGCGGCAGCAATGACAGGGAAGGCCTCGGGCGCCGGGGGAAACGGCCGAGCCGTTGCAGGAGGCACACTTCTCAGGGGCGTACTGGAAGTCTGCTTTAGGAGTTTCCATTGGTAGGCCAACTTTTTGGGAGGGTCCTCATGACCGACACTAAAACAAGGTCGCGCCCATTCTCACTGGTGACATTGGGGGTCAGTCTGTAATTGGCGGACACTCACGGTCGAAGTGACGTTCAACGCCTGCGCGAGTGAATAGGCCTTCCGGTTGTCGCACAATGACTGAGTAGACGACGTTGTGGCCGGCAATCTGGGCTGTCAGAAACGCCTCACCTTCCGCAAGCTCTAAGTAGGTGAATTTCACGAGGCGATCACCGGAAATTACCTTGGTCCATTCGTCTTCCATGATCCCGCCTTTGGGCCTGACGGACGTGCAACCCTTTCCATGCTCGGAAGCCTACTCCAATCAGAACAAACTTTCTCAAAAAGGTACTTGACCAGGGCAACCGGAAAATGGCTTGCAAACATTATCGGTGGGAGTATGCTTGCGGCAGTTTTTCTCTAAAGCGCGGTCACCGAGAGTTGGAGCTCCCGGCAACCGCTAACCACCAACCAAGAGGCCTTGGCTAATGGCTGCTCCGCATAGTACCAACTCCATTCGACAATTCAACACTGAATCCAACGCGAGCATTCGTTCGTCCAGGCCTCCCACCAAGGAGGCTCACAATGTCAGCAAGCAAGGCCACGAAGGCCGGCGAATCCCTAGTTGATCAACCCCTTGAGAAGCTTCTCGAAGCTGTGATGGCTCACCCGGACACACCCAATGAACTCTACAACGCCATTGGTGACGGTTGGTGGGCCTGCCCGAGAGGATCCGTCTGCAACAGTGGCGAACTTTTTCAAGTGCTCATCGACTGGGCGAAGGCACACCCGGATGAAGATCCTGAGAATCCTCAGATAAGGTCTGCAGCCGAAAAAGCGACCGTCCTCCACCTGATCAAGCCTTACGAAGATCCCGAGCCGGAAGGAGGTGCCGCATGAGCGCGATCATCATTCGTCACCCGCTATTGAAAGAGTCTCCAATTCCTGTCCGCGATGAGTTTCAGGATCACATTTGGAGTGAGATCGAAAAGCCGTGGCACAAACGTATGGGACAGGTGCCGCCGAACCTAGTTGATAAGGTTCGCCTGCTCGAAGAGCAAGACCGTGGTCGCTGCAGAATTCTAGAGGATTTTGTCGACCATTTGTTGGGGGTTACGAATGATTCCATCATCGACCTGCCAGCCCACTCCTGTGAAGTCACTGAGACCAAATTTCTCGAACTCGCGAGGCTTTACAGGGAGGAGAATTTTCGGGGTTATGAAATCAATACCCATAACCTGTGCAGATGTTTAACCCCCTACATTTCAGCCGACCATCTAGAGTCACGCATTTTGAAAGTCTTTGTCCTGGCTCACCCAAACAAGCCTTGGGCCTTGCCTGACACTATGGAGCAAGCGGCAACCCGAAATCTACGGTTTCTCGATTCTGGAAAGATTCCGAGAATGTTCCACCGTGACATAGTTGAGGAATGGGAGGCGCAGCTTCGATTTTGTGAAACGGTGAAACGGCTCAAAGGCAAGGAAGGCAAGAACAGAAGGATATTCCAGAAGGTCCGAGAGCTTAGGGAAAAAGTATTCGACAACTGAACCGAAAAAAGGGCTTGAAGGCTGCCTATCTACAACCTCCAGGCCCTAACCAATCGCCCGTAAGGAGTCGGGCAATATGGCTCCACGGTAAAAGGCTTGTCGGGATGAGAAGTGGGAGTCTTTAGCTAGCAAGGGCGGGGCTCCTGACAAAGAATGAAATGAATTCCGCAATCCGGTCATTAAACAGCGAAGGGCACGGGTGTACCTGTGCCGACCTGTGCCCTCAGTTGGCTGCCTAGGAAACCTTGTGGAGGGAACCGAAAAGCGAGTGGGTCTCGCCTGGCAGCCAACCTAGTTGAGATTTGCGGACGGACACTTCACAGACCCGTAGGAACAGAAGATGCAGCAATCTTCTGGCTTTGGTCGCAGGATGGCATGACAGGATGAGCACTCGTAAACAATGACGCACCGATCCGTTGGCATTGTTTCAGCTTGCGAATGTTGACACGTCGGGCAGGCGATGACGGATTCCATGGGGTAAAAGTTACTCCAATTCCTTCTCAACTCATCCTAGAAAGAGCCATGGCGCGCGGAACCATCATCTGCAGGACAATGAAGGCTAGCTTTCGCCATGTATTCGCCAACGTCGTCCACTTGTTGTCCATTGGCGCAGATACACGACGGAACCAGATAGCAAAGCGTGAATAGGATCGACTTAGAATTAACGACTTAGCAGTGGGTGACACCAGATGAAATGATAGTCAACGCATTCGATCCCCGTTAGCGCTACCAGCCTCCCACCTAATTTCTCAATAACTTAACTTTCCAGATGCACTGTTCCCTGTCATCCGATGTCATCCCAGCGCAGCTAACCATCAGTTGACCCGGTTGGCGACGTCAACCAAGGCGTCCCAAGCATCTGCGGCGCGAAACTTGCGCGGCGGGGGTTTGCTGCCCATCGGCCTGGCTGTGCGACTTGGCGTGCTGACGTTCTTATTAGGAATATCCAACAAGAATCCAGCCAACGCTCAGCGCAGAATGACCGCTCCACCATGTAACTTCGGTTTAGAGGCTGCCTATAGAGCTTACGATGGCGAGGATTGCAACATGAGGCTAACGGACGAAATGGTCAAAGAGCTTGTCGAAGTGTATTGCAGTCTAGGGCCGGACCCACCGCCCTCGGTCAATTGGCTCGCCGCCTTTGCACGAAGGATACTTGTCCTTGATTGTCCGAACCTATTCCTTGGTTCCTGACCCGCGTTTGATCGTCTCACTTTGCTCAAGCATTTGGGCCATTTTCATCGTCTGACCTTCTAGCGTCAGCGCGACGACGGCCCATATTGGCTTACCATTCTCGCGCACCGTGGTCGTCAAGACGAGCACAGCACCATCCTTGACGATGCCGGTGATCTCGTTGGGAGGGAACTTCCCGATCTGAAGACTTGCAGCAATCACTCCGCTCTTGTCCCAAAGTCTGACCGTTTGTTGGGAACCTTGAGGATTCGTCATAGCGAATCTCCACGTCCCCATGAAGGGCGTCACCTCTGCCGAATTCAGCGGGGGCGATTGCTCACCTGCCGCCGTGCCAACCAGGAACAGTATCGCCGTTGTCGCTCGCAAAATCCCGCGCAGAGTCATGGGAAAGCTCCTTTGGAATGCTGGGTCGAATCGGACGCCCTTCAGGACGAGGAACCAAATAAGGTTCGTTCAAAGCTCGGCAAAATCCGGGGAAGGGTCATAAGAGCGAGGCAGAAACAGGCCATTGAGAGAAATTAACCTACAACATGTCAACGAGGCGCTTGTTCAGCAGCGATGCATCGTTCTTCATCTCCCATAGTTTTTGAGCCATAGTCAAAATGGCACCTGCCAGACGGCTATCTTCCTCCGCTGTGCGCTTACCCTGAAGACGTGCTTGTATGAAATGCCAGTCGGCTAAATATTCTGGGGGAATGTGACGCTTTTCCACCAGGATTAGCTGGTTGCATGCGTTTTGGAGACGCGTAGCGAGATCTCCATCATAGGTCGTTAGGATGTGGAGTGCTTCGCCAAACTTTTCTGTGCTGTAACACATGGGCGGCCTCTTGTATGTAGAATCTTGAGAGAGCCTTGCCTCTTATGGTTAATGGTGAGTTGCTTCATATTTGAATTGTCGCACTAGTTGGAAAAGTGTGCACGCAGGAAGGGAAATTAGCTTGAGGCAGTACAAGACCCTTATTTCGTCAAAAAAAGTCAAAGCGGGGGCGTTTGGAAGGGATTCATAAACCACTGCTGTGGCGACGTACACGTTGATCTAACAACTCGGACCCGGTGATGCTCAGCATCGACCATATGAGCAATGCGGACAAGTTCTTTGGCCATCTCAATAGCGTCTTGCAATGGAATAGCGCCCGTTGCAAGTCGCGTGAACTTCTCCTTAAGTGTTTTGAACTGGGATTCAACTTCAATTGGCAGTTCGTCGGGCTCCACCGACCTAAGGTGAAACAGATACGCTATTGCAAGACGTTGTTGAAGAGTGGGATGAGCGCTGGTGGCCAGCGCTTCTATTGCTTCATAAAGCTTTTTCTTGGCTCTATCGTAGTTCATGGCGGTCCCGCGACCGCTTTCCAATCTTCGCACCTATCGTCGCAGAGGTGATCAACCCTAGCGACTCTATCGCCTAGCACCTGCGCCATGTCGAGAGTAGTTTTCAGTCCCAGCACTGTCGAGCGCTGGCTTATTGACTTGACCTGAACCAACCACCATTCACGCTGAGACGATTCGAGATGAATGATAATCTCGAGGCCGTTGGAGTGGAGACGTTTGAAGGGCATGGCTGTCGTACCGGTGAATGGGGTGTAAATGCAGTGAGCAGAGCAAGGAGGTCCTGAACGGCCTGTTGGTCTTTCGACTCGGCGTTCACTGTTCCACTCACTGCACGCCAAGTATTGTTCAGAATTGGAAAACACGATGGTCAAAACTGACCAAGAGCGTGCCGCCAAACACAAAAATACTTACAGGGTCGAAGTCTTGTCAGAACGGGCGAGTCTTATGGTTCGATGACAATTGAAAAGCGGGTGCCTTAGCGTTTCCTGGTGCTTTATTTAATAGTATGCCTTCCCGAGGCACACCGGACAGGCACCGGCGTCTTCCCCCAGATTGGCTGGCAAGCGAGGGGCCCGGCTCGCCTGGATACACAAGGAGAGGAGTCAAGAAAATGGATATTCAAGAAGAGGTAAGAAGCGAGCTTCTTAGGCTCAACGTGCCAATCACAAGCTTGGGTGGATTTCAGTTTGATTCATCCGAGGAACCGAAAGAGGTCAGGGTCGACTACGAAGGGGTAACCGGGACGTTCGATCCTGAACATCTGCTTTCGTTGCTCAAGATTTTGCCAGACCGAGCCGGGTCAATCGTGGTCGTCGAAGCTCTTCGTATCTCGGGTGATCGTCGTTAAGCGACACAAAAAAGACCCAGGGCTGCTCTCTATTCTCGGCCAAGGGTCTAGTTTCAAGGGCACGCGCCGACCTCAGGACAAAGCGCTCGCCTTCGGCGGTAGACCCGATTCAAGAAAAGAATGAAATGAATTTCGCGATCCGGTCATTAAGCAGCGAAGGGCAACGGGCGCTCCTGTGCCGGCCTGTGCCCTAAGTTGGCTGCCTAGGACCCGTGGGGGACCGAAGAGCGAGCTCCCGGCTCGCCTGGCAGCCAATTGATTTGTTTCTGGGTATGAAATGTGGACTGTGATTTATGTGATTGCTCTTGCCTGGGATTGGATGGCTCGTTTGGGCAATAGTCATCGCTCACAAGTCGAAGCGACTTGAGAAGTAAGTTTGGCTGTCTAGGGAAACTGGGAAAAGGAGACCCGAAAAGCGATGGTCTCCCTAACGCTCACGACGGACTTCGTTCACCGCTTCCTCTTTCGCCATTGCCCAGAGAACCTCCCCGCGCGTCCCTTTCCTTCTGTTCTATCAGTTCGGAAATCGCCTCTTCAAGACCCGCAGATTCCTCACAAGGGAAGTCGCGGGGTGCGCCTTGTCCGCTTTGGGCAACGCCTAGTTTCCTTCTTCGGTGTCGATGTTTTTGACGAGGAATGCGCCGAGTTGTTGGAGTTGCTTGCTGATGGGTGATTCTGGTGGTGTGGTTGATTGTTCGGATAGGTAGATCGCGTTTTGGTAGGCGATTTCTGCTTCGCTGAGGAGGTTCTGTCGTTCTTGTTCGTCGAGTGCTCCTAGTGATCTTGCGGCGAAAGTGAGTCCTTTGTTGAGTTCGTCGGACAGTGTTTTTTCGATCCCTGCTTGTGCTGCGGTGTCGTTGGCACTGTTGTCCTGCGGTGGTGTCGTCATAGGAAGGGATTGTCGCAGGCAAGTGGCCGTAACAACTGTACCAATCTATACGGGCTGGCGGTCAAAGGGATCTCGGACCAAGCGCGCCACCATTGGTGCGATCACGCTAGCAAGAAGTCTAGCAAGACGGAATACCACCTTCCCAATCTATTCAATAGCTGCGTTGCTCGACGCAGAAGCCTGCTCCTCAATTTCATAATGGACGTACTCCTGCTTTCGATGATTCACTGATCAAGTCGAGTTTCGCTGGGTATTGACTGCGTTCCCCAGACGCCGAAAAGCACGCATTCGGTACAAAATTGCACATTCTCCACAAGCGATTGCTTGCAGCATGTGGTCCTTGTTAGTAGGTCCTCCCTAACCTTTCACGCAGCAAGGAGGAGAAGCGATTGTTAACAAGAATGGCAAGTGTCCTCACCATAGCCATGATGGCTGCTACGCTCAGCTTCGCTCAAGCCCCGAAGCCCACAAAGGAGCCTGCGGCACCCAAGAAAGAACCAGCCGCGACCGCAAGCACAAAGCATGAGCTAGTGGATCTGAACTCTGCAACGAAAGAGGAGCTAGCAGCGCTAGCCAGGAATCGGCGATGCTTACGCCGATAAGATCATCGCTGGCAGGCCTTACAAGTCCAAATCCGAGCTTAAAAGCAAGAAGATCGTGCCAGGGCCCACCTACAGTAAGATTGCCTCTCACGTAATCGCTAAGCAAACGAAATAGTCTGCCCTCACCTTCGGCCCGTCAGGGGAGTGGCGCACAACGTCACTCCTTCGTCGTATCAGGCATGTTTGCCACAGGCTTGAGAACCTCAAGCCGCTTTCCACAAAACGGGCAGTACTTGATCTCGAACGTGCGTTGCTTCTGGGTGATTTGATTCGGCGAGATGTCTTTGGCGAAGATTACCGCCTGCTACGGTGTTCCCCAATTCTCCAGTTTGCCCCTAACCTTCAGTGCGAGCACGTCAGGACTGTAAACCTTAGATGGCCCATTACAATCCGCAATCGCGAGACGCCTACATGCAACGGCGTTGCCTATCGCTTGACGGCTGACGCCAACGAGTCTCGCCGCCTCAGCCTGGGAAATCCATTCACCCTCCGCACGGATCGAGTGGACAAACCACCGTTCAGTGCCATCCGAATCAATCTGGCAACGATAGCGCCTGCCATTCTTCGGATCTTGAAAATTCCAGACCGTTCCGATCACCCGAAGTAAGACCTACTGAAGTCGAGCGAACGTGGTTTGAGAATGGCCGTTTGATTCGTAATGGAATCTTTAGCCGTTCCCGATCGGCTTTCATCGTTGCTGGCATCCATCAGCGACCGCACAGAATTCACCGGTTGCTTGATGCTGAACTCAGAAGGCACTCAATGAAATCGCGGATGCTGTTGCGGTCCAGTAGATTTGTTTGGTTCGGGGCAGATGGCGGCTGGACAGTCTTTGCATACAAGGAACGCGCGCATCCACCGGAAAAACGGGCGTCCTTTTGGCGGTCCAGCCACCCACCGCCGATGGTGCGATAGGCCGGCCTCAGGAACTGGTCAATTTTGCTCAGGGGTGATTGAGAGAGCGGAGGGGCCGTGTTGATTTTTCTCCCGTGAGGAGAGAACGCTGCGAGTGCGTTTGATCAGTCCGGCCCTCCGACTCCTTTATGATGACGAATATCTGGCTGGAAGATGTCCCGATTTGCACGCTTTACGGAAGATGGTAACGATGAGATCCGAGCTCTAGAAATCAGCGAATGCGGCGAGAGGAATCTCCCCCTCCATCGGAGAGGGAGACTCGGCAGGATTCTTCTGAGGAACAGTGGGCCGATCAAGGGAAGGATTCGTAACCAAGAAAGTTATCACCGATCGGCCATTGGGTTATCTCGCGATGCTTTCAAGAAAGTAGTTCGGAAGATGTCTCGTTTTGTACCCAAGGGCGTTGCTTCCTTTCCTCGAAAAATGAACATTGGGACTCAAGCTGGTGAGGCAGGACGGCGGGCACGTGTCGGCGTTGCGAGAACCCGAAGCCCTGGGAGCCGCGTGCGATGCCTGATGCTGAACAATCATGTTTCCAGAGGTGCCGCATTCCGCTTCCTTCAGGGAAAGCGAGGAGGGGTCACCATCGAAGACCGTCAGAGTCGAAAGGGTTGGGGACAAGAGAATCCCTCTCTACGCGCACTTGAATCGGAGCTTCGGATTTGGTGGAACCGATAGCCTCCCGATTGTTTCAAGACCAACGGTGGAGGGACTCTGTATTACGGCAACACAAAGTCACCCAGAAAAGGGGCGCCAAATTATGACTACCCTTGGCGGCCCTCAAGAAACCGCCACCTGCGAAGAGTTGCCAGCAAATGTAACGACGTCCCTGCAAGCTGAAATCGAGATTGCTGTTAATCCTGAGAGAGGGAGGAAGTAGAGGGAAAGGAACCAGCGGGTCCCAGTTGAGCCTGAGACCCCAGATGTTGTGGTTGTGGGTGGGCAACCGCACAATGCCACAATTCCGGCTGATCGGAGTGAGATCATAGGCCATAGGCGGCTAGCCGTGGCGGCGATTCTGCAGGCCATCGAGGACGGCGCTACCAAGTGGTTCTTTTCTGCCTACAGTCGACAGAGCGTTAATTTTTGGTGCAGTGTGGCGGGATTAGATCCGGGGCAAGTCAGGAAGAAGGCTCAGCAGAATGGCAATTGTCGACTTTACAGCCTGTAAAATCGCTGCCTGAGCGGTGCAAGGAGTGGGCCGGCGGAGGCGAAATAGTAATCAGGTGAGCAAAGCCCAAGCGTAGCCCATGATGGCGCCAATCACAATTCCTAGACAGGCCTCAAAGCCAATCTCCTGGTCTGCTGGCAAAGGCTCAATCGTTGCAAAACTCTTTGCCTCTGATGGGTTGTTACCTCGAATTAAGGGAGGCCAGCTGACTGAGGACATTGATCACCTCGAACCTGCGGTTTGAAGGACTTCATATCTGTCTAATTTCGGAGAGTTGCCCGGCTTACGACTGGGAGGTACCCAAACCCTGACCAAATCTGCGGTTCAACCTCTCTGGGTTGTAGTGTGAGGGCGACGGTGTTGTGAAATATGTTCAATTTTGCACAGAAACCAGAGGGGAAGCTGATTCCCAAGAAGAAGGCTTCAAGGGCTGACCTGGGAGAACCACCATGAGAAAAAGGTGAATCTTAGGGTGCATTTTGCCGAGCAGGGTGATTATCAGGACATCATTACCTTGCCTCAGCGGTGGTCGGCATGACTCCAAACGCCTCTCCAAGACAATACGTAACGAAGCCTTGCGCGTGTTGCGCGGGAACCTGACCCTGCCCGCCAGGGCAACCGTGTGTTGCCTGCCGTAGGCTCGGCCAGGTCATGGTGCCGAAGCCGGCTAAAGAGTGTTCACGATGTGGCGGTACTGGTCAGGCACGGCATGCACGGCCCGTGCTGGGGTTCCTCTGCGAAGCTTGTTGGGGCTCTGGGTGGGAAGAAGCTAGGTGGGGATTTTGGCCACAGTCAATCCTACTCGTCGAAGACGACCAAGCCATTAGACAACTCGTTAGCCGCGTCCTCAGAGAAAACGGCCACACTGTTTGGGTCGCCTCATCTGGCTGTGAAGCGATCACGATCCTCAAATCAACAACTCCCGACATCCTCATTACGGATCTCGTGATGCCGGAAATGGAAGGTCTTGAGCTAATCCGAATACTGTTGAAGACGAAGCCTGGCCTAAAGGTTGTTGCGATCTCTGGCGCATTCGATGGCTTATTCCTCAAGGCCGCTAAACTGTTCGGCGTCGAGGCGACGTTAAACAAGCCTTTCTCTCCCGATCAGCTATTGGAAGTTGTGGCTCGAGTTTCATCAATGGACTGACGCGCGCGCCTCGGGAGCCCGCGCTAGATCGCCCGCCTAAGCGTCCGGGCTGGCTAGCTGCCTTTCAAGCGGCCCCTACCGAGAGTCAAGCCGAGACCCACCATTGCCAGCTGGACGAGAGTCGAAAGCGCCGTGGCCGCCCCGGTGACCGCCCCGGGCGTCCGCAGATTGATGTCGAGGAAGGGGACGCGGAGCAGGATCAGCACCGAAACAACCAGCATGCCAGCCAAGAGCGTCTTCCACGCCCACACATCGCCTCGGCGGTAAGGGCCAAGGGTGATGGCCAGGAAGAGAGTTGCAAATCCGGCTCCGTAGGCCGCGGCGG
>Ga0180085_1000490_pt1 | contig 13971 bp, 13 predicted proteins | sample EasRiv730_16_10D_FD_123013 | JGI IMG/M metagenome (GOLD analysis project Ga0180085, IMG submission 123013) | Soil microbial communities from meander-bound floodplain in the East River, Colorado, USA - East River metaG ERMLT730_16_10D | ecosystem: Environmental > Terrestrial > Soil > Floodplain ... | reverse complement strand
CGCCGTGCGTGCCCATGTGCCCCATCATGATGGTGTAGCCGTCGGGCTTCGCCTGCATGCCGCGCGTGATGCCGGTGGTGCCGCCGGCGCCGGCGACGTTCTCGACCACGAACTGCTGGCCGAGGGCCTTGGAGAAGTACTCGCCGCTGATGCGGGCGATGATGTCGGTCGGCCCGCCCGCCGCGAACGGCACGATGATCGTCACCGGGCGCGAGGGATACGCCTGCGCAGCGGCAATACTGGAAAAAAGACTCAACATCAAAAACGGAACAACGCGTTTCATGATTTCTCCTGTAGTTTCATTCCTGGAAAGCTTTCTGGCGGCTGCGGTTTACCGCGGGCAGCACCGCGATCAGCATGACCGCCGCGGCGAGCGCGAGCAGCGTCGCCGCGACCGGGCGCTCGACGAAGGTCATGAAGCTGCCCTCCGAGAGCGCGAGCGCCTGGCGCAGCTTCTCCTCCATCAGCTTGCCCAGCACGAAGCCGAGCAGCATCGGCGCGGGCTCGAGCCCGAGCTTGATGAAGAGGTACCCCGCCAGCCCGAAGAACGCGGTGAAGTACACGTCGTACGGGTTGTTGTTGATCGAGTAGATGCCGATCGCGCAGAACAGCAGGATCGTGGTGAACATCAGGCGGTAGGGAACCTTCAGCAGGCGCACCCACAGCCCGATCAGCGGCAGGTTGATGATCAGCAACATGAGGTTGCCGATCCACATGGAGGCGATCATTCCCCAGAACAGGCTCGGGTACTTGGTCATCACTTGCGGCCCGGGAATCAGGCCGTGGATCGTCATCGCGCCCACCATCAGCGCCATCACCGCGTTGGGCGGGATGCCGAGCGTGAGCAGCGGAATGAACGAGGTCTGGGCGCCGGCGTTGTTGGCGCTCTCGGGGCCGGCCACGGCCTCGATCGCGCCCTTGCCGAAGCGCGACGGGTCCTTGGCGAGCTTCTTCTCGAGCGCGTAGGAGGCGAACGGCCCGAGCACCGCGCCGTTGCCGGGCAGGATGCCGAGCACCGAGCCGATGCCGGTGGCGCGCACGATCGGGCCGAAGCATTGCCGCAACTCCTCGCGCGAGGGAAGCAGGCGCCCGATCTGCGCGATCGCCACGTTGCGCGATTCCGGGCTCTCGAGATTGCGCAGGATCTCCGCGATGCCGAACACGCCCATGGCGAGCACCGCGAAGTCGACGCCGTCGGACAGCTCACTGATTCCGAGCGTCAGGCGATCCTGGCCGGTCTCGAGGTCGGTGCCGACCGTGGCGAGCAGCAGGCCGAGCACGACCATGATTACGGCCTTCAGCACCGAGCCGCGCGCGAGCACGATGGCGAGCCCGAGGCCGAACACCATCAGGCCGAAATACTCCGCGGGCCCGAAGAGCAGCGCGAGCCGCGTGAGCGGCGCGCCGATGGCGGCGATGATGAGGGTGGCCACGGTGCCGGCGAAGAACGAGCCGAGCGCGGCGATGCCGAGCGCGGTCCCGGCGCGGCCCTGCTTGGCCATTTCGTGGCCGTCGATCGCGGTGACGACCGCGGTGACCTCGCCGGGCATGTTGACCAGGATCGCGGTGGTCGAGCCGCCGTACTGCGCGCCGTAGTAGATGCCGGCGAGCATGATGAGCGCGCCGGTCGGATCGACCTTGAGCGTGAGCGGCATCAGCATGGCAATCGTGGCGATGGGCCCGACGCCGGGCAGGACGCCGATCAGCGTGCCGACGAGGCAGCCGATGAAGCCGAGAAACAGGTTGGTCGGAGTGAGCGCGGTGGCAAAGCCGATGCCGAGGTTTTGAATCAATTCAAACATTCAATAACCCACCAGCCAGGGCGCGAGCGGAATCGGCAGCCCGAGCGCGAACTTGAACAGCCCGACGCAGAACAGCGTCATCAGCACGCCGAAAATCAGGGTCTCGCGCCAGCGCACCTCGCTCGAGGCGAAGGCCGCCGCCGCGATGGCGAGCGGCCCCGCGACCGCGAGGCCGAGCGGGCGCACCGCGAGGCCGAACACGACGAGCGCGCCGAGCACGAAGAGCGGCCCGCGGATCGACCAGCGCGCAAGGCGTTCGCCTTTGAGCGAGTTCAAGAGCAGGAGGACACCGAGCCCGCCCAGTAGCAGCGCGAGCCCCTTCGGCAGCGTCCCCGGCCCCATGCCGCCGGCGGCGCCTGCGGGAAGATTGCGCGCGAGCCAGTAGGCGAAGCCGGCGACCGCGATGACGACGAGGCCGCCGAGAAAGTCCTGGCGCAGGTATCTCGCGGGCATGCCCGCCATTCTTGGCGCAGATGCGCTACGGGTTTTGATCCACGTCAATAAGGGGTCACCGGCGCCGGCGCACCATGGCGCTATCGAAAGGAAAGGAGCGGGTCGTGTACAAGCACATCCTGATTCCCACCGACGGCTCCAGGCTGTCGGGCAAAGGCGTGCAGGCCGGCGTGCGGCTGGCGAAGGCGCTCGGCGCCAAAGTGACCGGCGTGTACGTTGCCGCGCCGTACTACCAGCCGCCGACCTATGTCGAAGGCGGCGTCTACATTCCCGGCATTACTCCGCAGGCGTACCGCAAGTTCAGCGAAAGGCAGGCGAAGAAAGCGCTCGCGCCGGTCGAGGCCGCGGCGAGGAAGGCGCGCGTGCGCTGCACCACCAAGATGCTCACCGCGCAAAAGCCGAGCGATGGGATCCTGAAGGCGGCGCGCACGATGCGCTGCGACGCGATCGCCATGGCTTCGCACCATCGCGGCCGGGTGAGCGCGCTCCTTCTCGGTAGCGAGACCCGACGCGTGCTCCTGCAGTCCAGGGTTCCGGTAGTCGTCTTTCGCTAAGCTTCGAGGACGATCCTGCGGCGCAGCTCGCGATAGCGTTGTTGCGCGTCGTTCGCGAACAGCGGGTCCTGCCCTGCCGGCGCGGCGCTCTTCACCGCCTCCCAGTCCTCGGGCGTGAGATGAAGCGCGGCGCGCGTAAGAACGTCCTCCTCTTCCTTGGCGATGTGGTTGCCGTAATACACGAGGTAGGTGGCGGCGGCCACCTCGACTTCAGCGCGCGGCACCATCGCGTCGTCGATAATGGCCTCGATGTGGTTCAGCAGCCGCTCCCCGGCCTGCGCGATCACCCTGTGCTCCTGGCCGAGGCGGCCGAGGACCAGCTCCATGTCGGGGCAGCGCTTCACCAGGCGCTCGAAGGCGACATCCTCCCGCGGGTGGTGCACCTCGTCGCCGTATTCGCGCAGGTAGGAAACGATGTCGAACATCAGCTCGTAGTTCGGCCGGCCGCCGGCATGGAACACGTAGACCTCGCGCTGCAGGAGCTGCAGGAGCCGATTGAAATAGACGTGCTCCTGGTGCCACGCGGCGATCGGGTTCAGGGCGCTCATGGCACTTCACGCTACCAGCGCGGCCCGCGCGGGGATTGATCCTGGTCAAAGGCGGCGGGGAACTTGCTGGCACTTCCCGGGCTGGTCCATTATTGATAGCCGTCAATAACCAATAACGGGGGAATGGCTTGCGCTTCCTGCTCACCCTTGCCGCGCTGCTGCTCGCGCCCCTCGCCATTGCGCAATCCGGCGAGGCACTGCTCGAGGCCAAGGGATGCCTGGGCTGCCACGGCGTCGACGAGAAGAAGATGGGGCCGGCGCTGAGGGGAGCGGCGGCCAAGTACAAGGGTGCCGAGGCCAAGCTGATCGCGGCGCTCAGGGCCGGGCAAGGCCATCCCATGAAGGTCGAGGCGAGCGTGGCCGAGCTCAAGACGATTTTCGCGTTTTTACAGAAGCCTGCGGCGAGGCCCAAGCCCGAGCCGGCGGCTGCCGTCCCCCTCGACAACGCCACCTGCCTCGGCTGCCATGGCAACGAGGGGTTTTCGATGCCGGGGCCCGACGGCAAGCCGCGCCCGCTGCACGTGGTGAAGGAGAAGTTCGAGCTCAGCGTGCACGCCAAGCGCCAGTGCGTGGAGTGCCACCGGGACATCACCGAGATCCCGCACAAGAAGACCGGGCCGCTCAAGGTCGGCTGCGTGGAATGCCACCAGGAGCTATGGAAAACCGCGCAAGCAAAGCCGGCGAAGGAGCACGAGCGGCTCGGCGTGGTGGTGGAGCAGATCGACCGTTATATGAAATCCGTGCACGCCCGGCCGCGGCGCGACGACCAGTCGCGCACCAACGCCACCTGCTTCAACTGCCACGATGCGCACTACATCTACCCGCTCGGCAGCACCGGGCGCGCCGACTGGCGCCTGAGCATTCCGCTGGTCTGCGGGAAATGCCACGAGAAGCAGCGCGACATCTACAGGCACTCGGTGCACGGCGTCGAGGTGCTGGAAAAGGGCAACCCGGTGGCGGCGATCTGCTCCGACTGCCACACCACGCACGACATCCAGTCGCCCGCGCAAGCGTCGACCAAGGTCGCCATCACGCAGAACTGCGGCAACTGCCACGTCGAAAGCTACCGGACCTATATCCAGACCTATCACGGCCAGGTGCACCGGCTGGGCTACGCGTATACCGCCAAGTGCTCCGACTGCCACAGCGCCCATAACGCGCAGCGCGTGAGCGATCCCGCCGCCCGCGTGCATCCCAACAACCGCCTGGCCACCTGCCAGCAGTGCCATAAGAACGCGACGCCGGGCTTCGTGACCTTCCAGCCGCACGCCACCTCGCACGACTTCGCGCGCTATCCCCAGGTGTGGATCGCGACGAAATTCATGGTCGCGCTGCTCGTCGGCGTGTTCGTGTTCTTCTGGGCGCATACGGCGCTGTGGTTCTACCGCGAATACCGGGATCGCAAGGAGGGCAAGACCAGCCCGCACGTGGTCGGCCTGAACGTCCACCCGCAGGGCAAGCAATTCCAGCGCTTCGGTCCGGTCTGGCGCCTCGCCCATCTCGTCTTCGCGCTGAGCGTGATGACGCTGGTCCTCACCGGCATGGCGGTGTTCTTCGGCGAGCGGCCGTGGGCGCAGTGGGTGGTCGGCATGTTCGGCAGCCCGAAAGTCGCCGCCTACGTGCACCGTGCCGCGGCGGGGGTGATGCTCGGGATCTTCTTCATCCACCTCGTGTATCTCGCGTTCCGCATCGGCCGCGATCCGGCCGCGTTCCGCGTCTTCGGGCCGACCTCGCTCGTGCCCAACTGGCAGGACCTGAAGGACATCATCGCGATGTTCGAGTGGTTCTTCGGCCGCAGGCCGCGGCCGCAGTTCGACCGCTGGACCTACTGGGAGAAGTTCGACTACTGGGCGGTGTTCTGGGGCATGGCGATCATCGGCGGCAGCGGCTTCATGCTCGCCGTCCCCGAGGCGACGGCGTCGATCCTGCCCGGCTGGGTGTTCAACGTCGCCACCATCGTGCACGGCGAGGAGGCGGTGCTCGCCGCGGTGTTCCTGTTCACCGTGCACTTCTTCAACAACCACTTCAGGCCGGACAAGTTCCCGCTCGATACGGTGATGTTCACCGGCGCCGTGCCGCTGGAGGAGTTCAGGCGCGAGCATGCCCTGGAATACGAGCGGCTGAAGAGCTCGGGAGAGCTCGAAAAGCACCTGGTGGACGCGCCTTCGCGGCCGATGACCATCGGCTCGAGGATCCTCGGCTTCACCCTGATCGCGATCGGCCTGATGCTGCTCGTCCTGGTGCTGGGAGGGTTCCTGAGCCGCGCGGGCTGACTATCGCCCTCTTGACGTAGATCAAGTCGATTCGCGGCCTGCTTGCTACGGTCGGTCTGCGTTCCATGGCTGAGGGCCGTGCGTGCCGAAGCACGTTTTCCGACTACTCGTATTGCTGGGCGCGGGTCTTGCCGCCGCGCTGGTCGCGAAGTGGTACTTCACCGCTGAATCCTTCTATCAATTCGGCCACTACCGCGCCGGCTCGGTCGCTGAAATTGCGGCGCAGGAGCCGGTCCTCCAGACCTCGGCGTACTGCCAGGCCTGCCACGGCGAACGACATGCGCAGTGGTCGGCGGCCAATCACAAGACGGTCACTTGCGAAGTCTGTCACGGCCCGGCCCAGGGCCATCCGCAGAAAGGCAAGCTGCCGATTCCCGCCGACACGAGACAGCTGTGCTCGCTGTGTCATGAGAGGATGGCCGAGCGGCCCCGCACGCAGCCGCAGATCGACCTGGCGCAGCACGGCGCGGGCCAGCAATGCGCCGCTTGCCACAACCCCCATGCGCCGAAGCTCGCCGGCGTCGTGGCGAAGGTCAGCGGCGATGCCGCCTCGGGACGCAAGAAGCACGCGGAGAGCTGCGCGAGCTGTCACGGCGCCGACGGCATCAGCCCGAACGACACCTGGCCCAACCTCGCAGGCCAGCACGCCGCCTACCTGGTCACCATCCTTGGTGCCTACAAGTCCGGCGCCCAGACCGACGTGATGATGTCGACGGTGGCGCAGACGCTGAGCGATGCGGAGATCCAGAATCTCGCCGCCTACTACGCCGGCTTGAGCTGCAAGACGGCGGCAGGCGAGAAAGCGGCCGGCGACGCCGCGGCCGGCAAGGCCCTGGCGAAGAACTGCTCCGCCTGCCATGGCGACACGGGCATCGGAACGAATCCCGCGTGGCCGAACATTGCCGGCCAGAAAGCGGTGTACCTCGCGAACACTCTCAAGGCGTTCAGGGCCGGCCTGCGCAAAGATCCGATGATGGCGGGCGTCGTCAGGGGCCTGAACGACGCGGACATCGCGAACCTCGCCGCCTACTACGCCGCGCAGAGCTGCGGGCCAAGGAAACCCTCATGAAAAAACGCGACGCGATTAGTGCACTGCGCGCAAGGCGCCTGTTCCTGCGCAGGATCGGCGGCGCGGCGCTCGCCGCCGGGACCCCGGCTGTCGTCCAGAAAGCGGCCGCAGAGTCATTCCCTACGCCAGGCTACGACTGGACCAAGCGCCGATGGGCGTTCGGCGTCGACGCCACGAAATGCATCGGCTGCCTGCGCTGCGTCGAGGCGTGCAAGGTGGAAAACGAGGTGCCGCTTACCGCGCATCATTTCCGCACCTGGGTCGAGCGCTACGTTTACCTCGAAGGAGAGAACCGGCCGCGCATCGACAGCCACGCCGACCCGGTGAACATCGCCGCCTCCGGCTCGGAGCGCGAATACCGGTTCGCCAACCGCTACCAGGACGCGAAAGTCGAGAAGGCTTTCTTCGTCCCTAAGCTGTGCAACCAGTGCGAGCATCCGCCCTGCGTCCAGGTATGCCCGGTCGGCGCCACGTACAAGGCCAAGGACGGCGTGGTGCTCATCGACCACAAATACTGCATCGGCTGCAGATACTGCGTGCAGGCCTGTCCGTACGGCGCGCGCTACTTCGACGAAGAGAAGGGCGTCAGCGACAAGTGCACGTGGTGTTACCACCGCATTACCCGAGGGCTGCAGCCGGCCTGCGTCGAGGCCTGCCCGGTCGGCGCGCGCGTGTTCGGCGATCGCAACGACAGGCAAAGCCCGATCAGCCTGTTCATCCGCAATAACCGGGTGCACGTGCTCAAGCCGGAGACCGGCAATGCGCCGAACGTGTTCTACGTCGGTCTCGACAAGGAGGTGAACTAGTGGAACCTTTCATCCACTACGCCCCGTATACCGGCTGGGTCTATCCGAACGAGACGGTGATCGAATGGTCGGTGGCGATCGTCGTCTATCCGTACATCACCGGCCTGGTGGCGGGCGCATTCACGGTGTCGAGCCTGTACCAGGTGTTCGGCTTCGAGCGCCTGAAGCCGGTCGCGCACCTCGCGCTGCTGACCTCGCTGTGCTTCATGCTGTTCGTGCCCTTGCCGCTGCTGCTGCACCTGGGGCATCCGGAGCGCGCCTTCAACAACCTGCTCACGCCGCACTGGACCTCGGCCATGGCCATGTTCGGCTATTTCGCGAGCTTCTATATCGTGCTGCTGCTGCTCGAGACCTGGTTCGCTTTCCGGCCCCACATCGTGGGAGAGGCGCAGAAGAGGAAAGGATTGAGCGGTGCCTTCTACCGCGCGCTCACGCTCGGCTCGTACGACGTGTCCGAGCCGGCGCTGCGCCACGACCGCAAATGGATCTTCTGGCTCGCGATCGCGGGCATCCCCGGCGCGCACGGGCTGCACGGCTACGTCGGCTTCGTGTTCGGCTCGCTCAAGTCGCGCGAGTGGTGGTCTTCCGACCTGATGCCGCTGGTGTTCCTGTTCTCGGCCATCATTTCCGGGGTGGCGCTGCTGATCGTGCTCTACGTGGTGTCGTCCAAGCTTCGCAAGACGCCGATCGACCTGGCATGCATCAAGGGACTCGCTTATACGGTGTGGGCGTTCATCATGGTCGCCTTCCTCCTGGAGGGGCTCGAGTTCGCCAATATCGTCTACAAGGCGCGCGAGGGCATCGAGATGATCCTGGCGTACGTGACGGGCCCCCTGCTCATCCCCTACTTCGTCCTGCAATTCGGCGTCGGGTCGATCTTGCCCCTGCTGTTGCTCTCCTACATGATCTGGCGCGGCACCACGGGAAGAGCGCTGATCGTGGGCGTCACGCTGAGCGCGTGCCTCGTGCTGCTGTCGGTGTTCATGATGCGCTGGAACGTGGTGATCGGCGGGCAGGAGCTCTCCAAGACCGGCAGAGGGCTTCTCAGCTATCCTCTGCAGGTGTTCGGCAAGGAGGGGCTGATCAGCGCGCTGTGGCTCGTCGTCGCACCGCTCATCGTTCTGCTGGGCGTCACACGCCTCTTTCCACCGTGGGAGCACAAGACCGCGCCATGAAGATCGTGTTCGCAGCCATGCTCGTCAGCACCGCGGCGCTCGCCGCAAGCCCCGCAGAAGACGAGCTGCGCGCCGTGTACGCCACCGCGGTCGAAGTCGCCGAGGGCAAGCGCATCGCGGAAGCCTCGTGCGCCCGCTGCCACGGCGCGAACGGCATCAGCTCGACCAAGGACGTACCTCACCTTGCCGGCCAGCGCGCCGCCTATCTCGACCTGCAGTTGCAGGCCTACCGCCAGAGCGCCCGCGTTCAAAGCGGCATGACCGGCATCGTCAGGTACCTGAGCGATGATGCGCTGCTCAGGGTGGCCGCCTACTACGCGAGTCTCGATCCGCCGCGGCCTGCAACGCCTCCAGCCAAGGCCGCGCCGGCAAGGTCCGACCCGGTGCAGGCCGGCAAGGGCGCGGCTGCGGCGTGCGCCGGCTGCCACGGCGAGAGCGGCGTCAGCAGCATGCCCGGCACGCCGAGCCTGGTCGGACTCGATCCGAAGTACTTCGTTGGCGCAATGCAGGCCTACAAGAGCGGCCAGCGCGCGCACGACATGATGAAAGCGATCGCCGCGGGAGCGAGCGAATCGGATGTGAGCAACATGGCCCTCTACTATGCCCTGCAGAAGCCCGCGCGCGCGCAAACACCCCAGGCCGGCAACCCGGCGGCAGGCAAGAAGGCCGCCGCCGCGTGCGCTGCCTGCCATGGCGAGCTGGGGGTGAGCGGCAATCCGGCCACGCCGAGCCTTGCCGGCCAGGACGCGGAGTACCTCGCGGCCGCCACCCAGGCCTACAAGAGCGGCGCGCGCAAGGACGAGTCGATGAAAGGGCCGGTGGCCGAGCTCGACGAGCGGGCGATGAAGGACATCGCGGCCTATTACGCTGCCCAGCAGCCGCAGCCGCTGAACGTGCGGCGGCCTCTCACGCTGACGGAATGGACGGAGCGCTGCGATCGCTGTCACGGCGTCAACGGCAACAGCACCGACCCGCTGATGCCGCGCCTTGCGGCGCAGCGCGCCGACTGGCTCGAGCGGATGCTGCATGCCTATCGCACCGGCACGCGCAAGAGCACGGCCATGGCCGCCATGTCCGCATTGATGAGCGAGGCGGACGTGAAGGACCTTTCCGCCCACTATGCGCGCCAGAACGCGCGCGCGGTAACCTACATCGTGCTGCCGCCTGCAGACAAAAAGAAACGCGGCAAGTGAAAAAGGACCCGAACGTGAACGATGTGCCGCTGCACCGGCTTTATCGCCATTTCTCGGAGCTGCCCTACAGCATTCGTGTCCTGTACACGGCGACTCTGCTGATCCTCGGCACCGCCTACCTGTTCGCCGGGATCTATCTGTTCCACAGCTACTCGGGAAAGGACGGCAACGCACGCAGCCTGTCCTACGACGACGTGGTCATCGCCTACAGCGGCAGCGGCAAGGGCTCGCGCCTGGAAGCGGCGCTGCGCGGCTCGATGTCGGCGATGCTGCCGCGCGAAGAGCTCACCACGCTCGTCTCCTGGGCGCAGGAAGGTGCCGATCGCGCGCGCTACGAAAAGGAGATCAGGACCACGTTCGACCGGCGCTGCATGGCCTGCCACGACGGCAGCAACCCGCACCTGCCGAACCTGAACGGATTCGACAATGTGCAGAAGGTCACGGAACGCGACACCGGCACCGCGCTGTTCACGCTGGTCCGGGTCTCGCACATCCACTTCTTCGGGCTGACCTTCGTCTTCTTCATCGTGGGAACGATCTTCAGCCACGCCTACGTGCGGCCGGTGTGGTTCAAGTGCACCGTGGTCGGATTTCCGTTCGTCGCCCTGACGATGGACATCGGCTCCTGGTACTTCACCAAGCTGTACCACCCGTTCGCCTGGGTGGTGATCGCGGCCGGCGGCCTCATGGGCCTCGCTTTCGCCTTCATGTGGGTGGTATCCATGTACCAGATGTGGTTCTCCCGCCCGCCTTCCGTGATCCTGCAGAGGCAGGAAGGCGAGACAACCGACGTCGGCTGACAATCGTGCTCGAGGGTCCAATGAAACGTCTCATGCTGGGAATCGCATTGTCGGTGGCGCTGGTCGGCTGCAAGGACCAGGAGCAGCCGCCAACCAAGGCCGCACGGGAGAAGCTCGCGCCGGTCGATGTCGCCGCCGGAAAGGCGTTTGCGGAGCGCGAATGCAAGGGATGCCACGGGCTGGACGGCAAGGGCGCCGCGCCGGGCATTCCGCACCTTGCGGCGCAGCGCGAGCGCTATCTGCTCGCCGCGCTGAAGGCGTACAAGGAAGGCAGGCGCATGCACGCCGCCCTCAGGGAGATCGCGAAGCACATGAGCGAGGCCGACGCGCTCAACCTGGCGGCGTACTACGCAAGTCTGCCGCCGGTACAGGCGGGCGCGGCGCAGGCAACCACACCGGCCAATCCCTACGAACAGGGCAAGACGCTCGCCGCCGCCTGCGCCAAGTGTCACGGCGAAGACGGCAACGCCAGCACGCCGGGCACGCCCAGCCTGGCCGGCCAGCAGCCTCAATACCTCGTCATCGCGATCCAGGAGTACCTTACCAAGGAGCGCAAGGCGGCGCCGATGCACGCCCTGCTGCCCGGCCTGTCGCGGCTGGACATGGAGAGGCTCGCCCTGTATTTCGCCTCCCAGGCTCCCGCGCCGCGCGGCGCCCCGCGAGTCGGCGACCCGGCGGCCGGCGAACCCCTGAGCGCCGTGTGCGGTGGATGTCACGGCCCGGGTGGCGTGAGCACCGACACGGCGACGCCTAGCCTCGCCGGCCAGGACGCGCGTTACCTGGTGGACGCCATCAAGGCCTACCGTACGACCCGCAAGCGCGAGAGCATGCGGCTCTACGTCACCGGGTTGAGCGACAAGGAGATCCAGGACATCGCCGCGTTCTACTCCGTGCAGAAATCAAGGGCGGTGGAAAAAGGACAGACGCTGGTGAAGGATCTCACCGACAAATGCGAGCGCTGTCATGCGACGGAAGCCGATGTCCCCGGAATGGTGGTGCCGAAGATCAAAGGCCAGGACCGCGACTATCTCATCATGGCGCTGCGCGCGTACCGCGACGATCGGCGCGAGAGCTCCATGATGCACAAGATGAGCCTGCCCTACAGCGACTCGATCATCGAAAGCCTGTCGTCGGCCTACGCCAGCCAGCCGGCGAAATAGCGGCCGCTACAGCTTCGGCTCGAATCTCGCCTCGACGGCGCGCGGCGCGCCGGGTTTGCGCACCTGCACCGTGACCACGTAAGCCTCTTTCGCCCTCAGCCTGACGTAGCTGCCGTAGCTCGTGGCGTTGTTGATCACCACCGGCTCCAGTGACTTCGACTCGCTCCTGCCGCCGGGCTGCTCGAGCCGGATCTCGACCTTGGCGTCGGCGATCGCGGCCTTGCTTGCGGCGTCGAGCACCGAAACGTTGACGTGGTAATAGCCGCTGCCGCTCGGCACGCCGCCGTGCATCGATCTTTCGACCGAGCCTTCGGGATAGGCGCGGATCGCCTCCGCGCGCACCAGGCCGAGGTGAATCTCCATCCCGTCCACGGTGCGGCCGGTCGCGGCCGCCCTGGCGGGCGCCGCGGCCTTCGGCGCGCCCTTGGCGGGCGCGCCGGGGTTCAGCATGTACACGATGGCGTTGCGGATCTCGGCGTCGGTAAGATCGGCCTTGTCCCCGCGCGGCGGCATGCCGCCGTGCCCGTGGATCGCCGACTGAACCGCGCGGTCCAGCCCGTCCTTCAGGCGGGGATTCCAGGCGCCGCGGTCGCCGATCTTCGGCGCGCCGCCCTTGCCGTCCTGGTGGCACTTGGAGCATTGCGCCTTGACCACCTGCGCGCCGCTGCGCTCGGCGGCGAGCTCCTTGGCGCTCGCCGGCTCGGTCCACTTGCCGCCCGAAGCATTGACCATGTAGGTGATCGCGCGCGCGAGCTCGAGGTCCGTCAAACCTGAATTGCCGCCGTGCGGCGGCATGTTGCGAATGCCCTTGATCGCGCTCAGCGTGAGGCTGGAAAGGCCCTGCGCGGCGCGCGGGGCCCAGGCCTTGCGGTCGCCGATCTTCGGCGCCCGCTGCGCGCCGGTGCCGTGGCAGTTGACGCAGGTGGACTCCACGACCTCCTTGCCGCTGCGGCCCTGCGCCGCGCCCTCCTGCGGCGCGACGAATGCCGCGCAGGCGAGCAACGTGACGCAGGCGAGCCTGATGCGCAAGCTACTTCGTCGCCAGCACGTGCTGAACAGCAGCCTTGATCTCGGCTTCGGAGGCGGCGACTTTCGGGTGGCCCTTGCCGTCCTTCAGCTTGGCGACGATCTCGGCCTGGGCGCCCTTGCGCTTGGCAGCGATGTCCTTGAACGAAGGCCCGACTTTCTTCTTGTCGACTTCGTGGCAGTTGAGGCAGCCCTTGGCCTTCACCACATCGGCGCCCGACTGGGCGCTCGCCGCGCCCGCCACCAGCACCGCCGCAGCGGCAAATACAAGCACGCCTGCTTTCATGCAGCCTCCCTCCAAGGATATGGACCCGATTGTATAACGCACCGCGGCCCCGGGCGGTTGACCGCCGGCGGCGCGGCGAGGCAGAAGCGGTACCTCAGCGGAGATAGTACTTCAGCGTCACATAGCCGATCACGGCCTCGTAGTCCTGGAACGCGTACGCGCCGCTCAGGAAGTTCTGGCCGCCGGCAGCCTGCGTGTAGTTGTAATTGGCGAATTGCGCGTCGTCGTACTTGAACTTCTCGTACGCCGCTCCGACCGTGACCTCGAAACTACGCGTCAGAGCATAGATCGCACGCAGATCGAAAGTGTGCTTGGTGAAGCTGTCGTAGTCCGGAATGTTGCGGATCACCGCCGCCGGGTGGTTGGCGGAGAAGTCCACCGTGCCTTCGGTCTCCTGGTAGATGTAGGAGCCCCGCAAGCGCAGGCGCGTGATCGGCAGCCAGTCGGCCGCGATGCCCACGAGCCAGTTTTCGTCCTCCACCGTACCGTTCCACTGGAATACCGTCGCGCTGACCGCGGCCGGGAAAGTCGCGGCGCTCGGCGCGCCCTGGTAGTGCGTCGATTCGTATTGGGTGGTCTCGTAGTCGAAGAAGGTGCTGACGCGCCAGCGTTGCGCATCGCCGTACGCCGCGCTGAGGTAGATCTCCTTGCGCGTGTCCCCGGTGCGGCCGAGGGCCACGTCCTTGTAGCTGTTGTCCTTGTAGATCATCTCGGCCCCGAGGTCGAGGAACTGCACCGGGCTCGAGTCGAGCGCGAGCTTGACCATGTTCTGGTCGAGGTCGTTGGTGTCGAACGGCTTCAGGTAGAAGCGGAACAAGTTCGTATT
>Ga0180085_1000489_pt1 | contig 13983 bp, 13 predicted proteins | sample EasRiv730_16_10D_FD_123013 | JGI IMG/M metagenome (GOLD analysis project Ga0180085, IMG submission 123013) | Soil microbial communities from meander-bound floodplain in the East River, Colorado, USA - East River metaG ERMLT730_16_10D | ecosystem: Environmental > Terrestrial > Soil > Floodplain ... | reverse complement strand
CTCTCGAGCGAGATCCGCCTGCAGACGCCGGCCGGCGAGGCCGATGCGACGCTCGCCACTCCGGGCCTGCACAACGTGCGCAACGCGCTCGCCGCAGCCGCGTGCGCATTCGCGGTGAATGTTCCCGTGAAAACCATTGGTGAAGGCTTGACAGCGTTTCGTCCCTATACCGGGCGGCTGCAGGTGAAGAAAGCCGCGGGCGGCGCGACGGTCATCGACGACAGCTACAACGCGAATCCCGACTCGGTGCGGGCGGCGATCGACGTGCTCGCCGCGTGCCCGGCGCCCACGGCGCTGGTGCTCGGCGACATGGGCGAGGTCGGCGAGCACGGCGCCGAGTTCCACCGCGAGGTCGGCGCCTACGCGCGCAGCAGGGGCGTCTCGCAACTCCTCGCGCTCGGCGACGCGACCCCGCATGCGGTGGAAGCGTTCGGCGAAGGTGGACGGCATTTCGCAACTGCCGAGGAGCTCATCCCGAAGATCGAGGCAAAAACCGTATTGGTGAAAGGCTCGAGGTTCATGAAGATGGAGCGCGTAGTAGCGGCGCTGACGGGCACGACCGAGGGAGGGCACTGATGCTGCTCGAGCTGGCGCAATGGCTGGCGAAAGACATCCGCCTCTTCAACGTCTTCAACTACATCACGCTGCGCGCGGTGCTCGCCTGCCTGACCGCGCTCGCCGTGTCGCTGATCCTCGGCCCGTACGTCATCCGCAAGCTGACGGCGTACAAGATCGGCCAGGCGGTGCGCGAGGAGGGGCCGCGCTCGCACCTCACGAAAGCGGGCACGCCCACCATGGGGGGCGCGCTGATCCTGGTGTCGATGTGCCTCACCACGCTGCTCTGGGGCGACCTGTCGAACCGCCTGCTCTGGGTGGTGGTCCTCGTCACCCTGGCGTTCGGCACCATCGGCTGGGTCGACGACTACCGCAAGGTCGTGCACCGCAACCCGAAGGGGCTCTCGGCCAAGGCCAAGTTCTTCTGGCAGGCGGTCATCGGCCTCTCGGCCGCGGTGTACCTGAGCTACCTGTCGCAGTCCATGCCGGCGCTGAATGAGCTCATCGTGCCGTTCTTCAAGCACATCGCCTATCCGCTCGGGACCATCGGCTTCGTCCTGCTGACTTTCTGCGTGATCGTGGGCACGTCCAACGCGGTCAATCTCACCGACGGGCTGGACGGCCTCGCCATCATGCCGACGGTGATGGTGGGAAGCGCGCTCGGCATCTTCGCGTACGTCGCCGGGCACGCGGTGTTCTCGAAATACCTCGGCCTGCCTTACATCGCCGGCGCGGGCGAGCTCGCCGTGATCTGCGGCGCGCTCGCCGGCGCGGGGCTCGGCTTTCTCTGGTTCAACGCCTACCCGGCCGAGGTGTTCATGGGCGACGTCGGCGCCCTCGCGCTCGGCGCCGCGCTCGGCACCATCGCGGTCATCGTGCGCCAGGAGATCGTGCTCTTCATCATGGGCGGGGTGTTCGTCGCCGAGACGCTGTCGGTGATGATCCAGGTGCTGTACTTCAAGTGGACCGGCGGCAAGCGCATCTTCCGCATGGCGCCGCTGCACCACCACTACGAGCTCGAGGGCTGGAAGGAAAGCCAGGTCGTGGTGCGCTTCTGGATCATCACCATGATGCTGGTGCTGTTCGGCCTCTCGACCCTCAAGCTCAGATGATGCGCGAACCGGCCTTCCAGCACCTGCCGCCTCCGACCCCGACGCCGCTGGTCGGCCGGCGCGTCCTCGTGCTGGGCCTGGGCGACACGGGCCTGTCGCTTGCCCGATGGATCGAGCGCGAGGGCGGCAAGGTGCGCATGGCCGACAGCCGGCGCGATCCGCCGGGGAAAAAGGATTTTGCGGGAGAGCTCCACACCGGGAGTTTTTCCAGCGCCTTGCTCGACAACGTCGACGTCGTCTGCGTGAGCCCGGGCCTTTCCCTGGAGGAACAGATCATTCGCCGGGCGATCGCGAAAGGCGTTCCGGTCCTCGGCGACATCGAGCTCTTCGCCTGGCACGCGCGCCAGCCCGTGCTCGCGATCACGGGAACGAACGGCAAGAGCACCGTGACGGCGCTCGCCGGCCACCTGCTGCGCAGCGCCGACGTGGACTGCGAAGTCGCCGGCAATATCGGGCCCCCCGTATTGCAGGCATTCCAGACGAGGCTCGCTTCCGGAAAGCTTCCACGAGCCTGGGTGCTCGAGCTCTCCAGCTACCAGCTCGAGACCACCTGGTCGCTCGAGCCGGCCGCCGCCGCGATGCTCAACCTCACCGAGGACCATCTCGACCGCTACACGAGCCTCGACGAATACGGCGCGGCCAAGGCGCGCATCTTCGCGGGGGCAGGCGCGCAAGTCCTCAACCGCGATGATCCGCGGTCGCTGGACATGGCGCAGCCAGGCAAGAAAGTGGTCACGTTCGGGCTTGACGCTCCGTCCACTGCGCACGACTTCGGAGTGACGGGAAACAAGCTCGTACGCGGCGGCAGCGAAATTCTGCCGGTCGACGAGCTGGCGATCCGCGGCTCGCACAACGTCGCCAATGCTCTCGCCGCTTGCGCTTTGGTCTCAATGTTGAAGATCGAGGCTGCGGCCATGGCCCGAGGTCTGAAAACCTTCCAAGGCCTGCCGCACCGGCTGCAGCTCGTGGCGACGCGGCGCGGCGTGGAGTGGTACGACGATTCCAAGGGCACGAACGTCGGCGCGACGCTCGCGGCGCTGCGCGGCCTCGGCCGCAAGGCGGTGCTCATCCTCGGCGGGGACGGGAAGGGGCAGGATTTCTCGCCGCTGCGCGACGCAGTGTCGAAATTCACTTCTCATGTATTGCTGATCGGGCGCGACGCGCCGCTCATTTCGGCAGTCGTCGCAGGCGAAAGCTGCCGTTCGCTCGAGGAAGCCGTCGAGCGCGCTGCCCAGATGGCAAAACCCGGGGAAGCAGTCCTGCTGTCGCCGGCGTGCGCGAGCTTCGACATGTTCCGCGACTTTCGCCACCGCGGCGAGGCGTTCGCGCAGGCGGTGCGCAGCCTCGGGCCGTGAGCCAGACCTACGTCTTCGCGCGCAACGCGCCGAGCGCGGAATACGACCGCTCGGCGACCTGGGCGGCGCTCCTCCTCGCGGCGATCGGTCTGGTGATGGTGTACTCGGCGTCGATCGCGACCGCGGAAGCGAGCCGCTATACCGGGAACAACGCCGCCTGGTTCCTCGCGCGTCACGGTGCCTACCTGGCGATCGCGCTGGGGGCGGCGATCGTCGTGTTCCTGATCCCGGCCCGGCTGTGGCAGAAATTTGCCCCCTGGCTGTTCCTCGCCGCGCTCGCGGGGCTCGCGCTGGTGCTCGTCCCGGGGTTCGGGCGCGAGGTCAACGGCGCGCGGCGCTGGCTCGACCTGCCGGGCTTCGGCTGCCAGCCTTCCGAGGCGATGAAGCTCGCGGTGGTGCTGTACGCCGCGGACTACACCGCGCGCAAGCACGCCGTGCTGAAGAGCTTCCGGCGCGGGCTGCTGCCGATGCTCGCCGTCATGCTGCTCGTGTCGTGGCTGCTGCTGCGCGAGCCCGACTTCGGCGCGCTGGTGGTGGTCGCGGCGATCGCGTTCTCGATCCTGTTCCTCGGCGGCATGAACGCTCGCCATTTCGCCGCGCTGCTCGGCATGCTGGCCGCGGGCTCCACGCTGCTGGTGCTGTTCTCGCCGTATCGCATGCAGCGCATCTTCGGCTTCATGGATCCGTGGTCGGATCCCTTCGGCAAGGGCTACCAGCTGTCGCACGCGCTGATCGCCTTCGGCCGCGGCGAGTGGCTCGGCGTCGGCCTCGGCGCGAGCGTCGAGAAGCTGCACTATCTCCCCGAGGCGCACACCGACTTCCTGCTCGCAGTGATCGCCGAGGAGCTGGGGCTCGCCGGGGTCGCGCTCGTCATCGCGCTTTTCGCCTGGCTCGTGGCGCGCGCCTTCGCCGTCGGCCGTCAGGCCTGCCTGCACGAGCGCCACTTCGCGGCGCTCGCCGCGCAGGGCATCGGCATCTGGTTCGGCTTCCAGGCGCTCATCAACATGGGCGTGAACATGGGCCTGCTTCCGACCAAGGGGCTGACGCTGCCGCTCATGAGCTACGGCGGCTCGGGCCTGCTCGCCAACTTCGTCGCGCTCGCCATTCTTCTGCGGATCGACTGGGAAAACCGCCAATTGTCGAGAGGACTCAACGCTTGAAGAGCATCCTCATTATGGCAGGCGGCACCGGCGGGCACATCTTCCCCGGGCTGGCCGTCGCCGAGCAGATGCGCGCCGCGGGCTGGGAGGTCGTGTGGATGGGGGCGCGCGGCGGCATGGAGGAGCGCCTCGTGCCGCGGCATGGCTACCGCACCGCGTGGATCCGCGCCCGCGCCGCGCGCGGCAAGGGGATCCTGCAGAAGCTGCTCCTGCCGGCAAACCTGCTTTATTCCTTCTGGGAAAGCGCGCGCACCATCCGCAACCTCAAGCCCTCGGTGGTGCTCGGCCTGGGCGGCTATGTCGCGTTTCCCGGCGGCATGATGGCCTCGCTCCTCAACCGGCCGCTCGCGCTCCACGAGCAGAACGCGATCGCCGGGCTGGCCAACCGCGTGCTCTCGCAAGTGAGCGACAAGGTGATGGTCGCTTTCCCGGACGCGCTGAAAGGCGCCGAATGGACCGGCAACCCGGTGCGCGCCGAGATCGCCGCGATTGCACCGCCCGAGGAGCGGTTCCGGGATCGTTCCGGTCCATTGAAATTGCTGGTCGTCGGCGGAAGCCTGGGGGCGCAGGCGCTGAACGAGGCGATGCCCAGGGCCCTTTCACTCCTTGAAAACAAACCCGGCGTCGTGCACCAGGCGGGCGAAAAGCATCTCGATGCGCTGAAAAAGCACTACCGCGAGGCCGGCGTGCACGGCGAGCTGGTCGCCTTCATCGACGACATGGCGCGCCGCTATGCCGAGGCCGACCTCGTCATCTGCCGCGCCGGCGCGGTGACGATCGCCGAGCTCTCCGCCGGGGGGATGGCGAGCATCCTCGTGCCCTTCCCGCACGCGGTCGACGACCACCAGAGCGCGAACGCGAAGTTCCTTTCGGACCACGGCGCCGCGATCCTGATCCAGCAAAGGGACCTTTCGGCAGAGAAGCTCGCGCAGCTCATCCGGTCCCTGGATCGCCCGAAGCTGCTCGAAATGGCGCAGAAGGCGCGCGCGCTGGGCAAGCCCGATGCGGCGCAGATCGTGGCGCGGCGGTGCATGGAGATAGCCAGGTGAAGCACAAGGTGCGCCACATCCACTTCGTGGGTATCGGCGGCTCGGGCATGTCGGGCATCGCCGAGGTGCTCGCCAACCTCGGCTACCAGGTGAGCGGCTCGGACCTGGCGGAGAACGCGGCCACGCGCCGCCTCGCGGGATTGGGAGTGCAAGTAAAAACCAGGCACGCGAAGGAGAACGTCAACGGCTCCGACGCCGTGGTGGTCTCCTCGGCGGTGCAGGCCGACAACCCCGAGGTGATCGCGGCGCGCGAGAGCCGCATCCCGGTGGTGCCGCGGGCGCTGATGCTGGCCGAGTTGATGCGCCTGAAGCAGGGCGTGGCGATCGCCGGCACGCACGGCAAGACGACCACCACGAGCCTGGTGGCGAGCGTGCTCGCCGAAGGCGGGCTCGACCCGACTTTCGTCATCGGCGGCCGGTTGAACGCCGCGGGCTCCAACGCGCGCCTCGGCGCCGGCGACTTCATCGTGGTCGAGGCCGACGAATCCGACGCCTCGTTCCTGCACCTGCAGCCGGTGATCGCGGTGGTCACGAACATCGACGCCGACCACATGGATACCTACCAGCAGGATTTCGGGCGGCTGAAGCAGGCGTTCGTGCAGTTTCTGCAGAACCTGCCCTTTTACGGCTCCGCGGTGCTGTGCGCCGACGACCCGAACCTGCGCGAGATCCTGCCGCAGGTGACGAAGCCGGTGCTGACCTACGGCACCGGCGAGGACGCGTCGGTGCGCGCCGAGGCGATCGCGCACGACGGCGGCCGCATGAAGTTCCGCGCCCTGCGCCCGGGCGCGAAGCCGCTCGACGTGGTGCTGAATCTGCCCGGGCGCCATAACGTGCTCAACGCGCTCGCCGCGATCGCGGTCGGCACCGAGATCGGCGTCAAGGACCAGGACATCTTGAAAGCCTTGCGCGAATTCCGAGGTGTCGGGCGACGCTTCCAGAACTGCGGCGACGTTCGCATTCCCGCGGGGAGCTTCACGTTGATCGACGACTATGGCCACCACCCGGCGGAGATGGCGGCCACGCTCGAGGCGGCGCGCGGCGCCTTTCCCGGCCGGCGCCTCGTGCTCGCCTTCCAGCCGCACCGCTATACGCGCACCCGCGATCTGTTCGAGGACTTCGTGCGCGTGCTTTCCGGCGTCGACGTGCTGCTGCTCGCCGAGGTCTATGCAGCCGGCGAAGCGCCGATCGTCGCGGCCGACGGCAGGTCGCTCGCGCGCGCGCTGCGCCTCGCCGGGAAGGTGGAGCCGCTGTTCGTCGAGGACATCGCCGCCATGCCGGAGGCGATCCGGCGCGCGGCGGAGGACCGCGACGTCGTCATCACCATGGGCGCAGGCTCGATCGGCGGCGTGCCGGCGCAGCTGACCCAGTCCGCATGAACATGGCCGAGCCGCTCCGCTTCCAGAAACTGCGCGGCGAGCTGCGGCGGGACGAGCCGATGGGCCGTCACGTCACCTGGCGCACCGGCGGCACCGCCGACCGCTTCTACGCGCCGGCGGATTTGCACGACCTGGCTGCGTTTCTGCGCCAGCTCCCGCCGGAGGAACCGCTGCTGTTCGTCGGCCTCGGCTCGAACCTGCTGGTGCGCGACGGCGGCTGGCGCGGCACCGCGATCCGGATGCACGCCGCCTCGTGCCGTCCGGAATTGCGCGACGGCAAGATCTACGCCGAAGCCGGCGTCGCCAGCCCGAAAGTGGCGCGCTTCGCCGCGATGCACGATCTGGAGGGCGCGGAATTCCTCGCCGGCGTTCCCGGCACCGTCGGCGGCGCGCTCGCGATGAACGCCGGCTGCTACGGCGGCGAGACCTGGGACGTAGTCGACCACGTCGCGACCATCAACCGGAGCGGGAAGATCGTCGTGCGCGGGCGCGACGAGTTTGACATCGGCTACCGGCACTGCGCGCCGAAGAATCCGGGCGAGGAGTGGTTCGCCGCCGCCTGGTTCCGCCTCATGCCCGGCGACGGCGCGACCTCTCGCGCCGTCATGAAGGAATTGCTCGCGCGGCGCATCGCGACCCAGCCGCTCCAGCTGCCGAACGCCGGCAGCGTGTTCCGCAACCCGCCCAAGCACCATGCCGCACGCCTGATCGAGTCGTGCGGCCTGAAAGGCTTCGAGCGCGGTGGCGCGCGCGTTTCGGAGAAGCACGCCAACTTCATCGTCAACCCGAAGGGCGCAGCGCTCGCGAGCGACATCGAGTGGCTCATCCGCCACGTCCAGCGCATCGTGTACCAGATGCAAGGGGTCTATCTCGCGACCGAGGTCCGCATCGTGGGAGAAGAAGCTTGAACTTCGGCAAGGTCGCCGTGCTCCTCGGGGGCCGCTCGGCGGAGCGGGAAGTCTCGCTCAAGAGCGGAAGCATGGTGCTGGCCGCGCTGCGCAAGAAGGGCGTGGACGCGCACCCGTTTGATCCAAAGGAAAGGGATATCGAAGGCCTCATCAGGGAGGACTTCAAGCGAGTCTTCATCGCGCTGCACGGGCGCTTCGGCGAGGACGGGACGATGCAGGGCATCCTCGAGTGGCTCGGCATCCCTTATACCGGCAGCGGCGTGCTCGCCTCGGCGCTCGCGATGGACAAAGTGCGCACCAAGCGGTTGTGGGCGGCGGAACGACTGCCCACCGCGCCTTACACCGTATTGGATGAGAAAACGAACTTCGGCGCCGCGGCGAAGAAGCTCGGCATGCCGCTGTTCGTGAAGCCGGCGAGCGAAGGCTCGTCGGTCGGGATGACCAAGGTGCGCGCCGCGAAAGGGTTGAAAGAGGCGTACGCGCTGGCCGCCAAGTACGACCCGGTGGTCATCGCCGAGAAGTTCGTCGACGGCCCGGAGCTCACGGTCGCGATCCTCGGCGACCGGGTGCTGCCGATCATCAAGATCGAGACGCCGCGCGAGTTCTACGACTACGAAGCGAAGTACATCGCGAACGACACTCGTTATCTCATTCCTTCGGGTCTGGCGGCGAAGAAGGAAAACGACATTCAGGCCCTGTGCCTGAAGGCGTTCCGCGCGCTCGGCTGCCGCGGCTGGGGGCGCGTCGACCTGATGCTCGACCGGCGCGGGCGGCCGTTCCTGCTGGAAGTGAACACCTCGCCGGGGATGACCGACCACTCGCTCGTGCCGATGGCGGCGCGCGCCGTCGGCATCTCCTACGAGGACTTGTGCGTGAAGATCCTGGAGCTCGCGCATGTGGGTTAGCACACGAGTCCAAATGGCCCTGGGTGTTGTTGCAGGGCTGGTCATGCTCGCGTCCTGCTTTGGGGCGCTCTATTGGCTGCTCCTCCCCGAGCACTTCCCGGTGAGCCGGGTCGAGCTCAAGGGGAACCTGAAGAACACGACCCGGGCCGAGATCGAGGCGGCGCTGCCGCGCGCCTCGGGCAACGGGGCGGGCAACTTTTTTGCCGTCGATCTCGCCGAAGCGCGCGCCCGCGTCGAGCGCCTGCCCTGGGTGCGGCACGTCGCCGTGCGGCGCGTCTGGCCCGATCGGCTCGAGGTCTCGGTCGAGGAGCACGTCGCGCTCGCGCGCTGGGGCACTGGGGACGAAATGAGCGCTCTCGTGAATACCCATGGGGAGCGGTTCATTGCGAGAACCAAAGAGCCGTTGCCTGCCTTCGTCGCCCCTGCCGGCGCCTCGGCGGAAGTCGCGCGCCGCTACCGTCGCTTCGCGGAGATCGTCGCGCCCCTGGGCACCGGCGTGGAGCGCGTGGTGCTGACGCAGCGCCATGCCTGGCAGCTGCGCCTGGGCAACGGCCTGCACCTGATGCTCGGGCGCGACGCCGACCTCGCCGAAGCGCGCCTGAAGAAATTTGTCGAAGCCTACCCGGCGACATTGACCGGCAAGAAACATGAGTACGTCGACCTGCGCTATCCGAACGGCTTTGCGCTGCGCGTGCCGGACTGGAACGGCTGAGACGAGATGCCCAAAGAAAACAAGAACCTCATCGTGGCCCTCGACATCGGAACTTCCAAGGTTGCCTGCCTGGTCGCAGAGCAGGGCGACGACGGCGCGCTCGCCATGCTCGGCATGGGCAGCCACGAGTCGAAAGGCCTCAAGAAGGGCGTGGTGGTGAACATCGAGGCCACCGTCGCCGCGATCCAGCGCGCGCTCGAGGAGGCCGAGCTGATGGCCGACTGCAAGATCGCCTCGGCCTACGTCGGCATCGCCGGCAGCCATATCCGCAGCTTCAACTCGACCGGCATGGTCGCGGTGAAGGACCGCGAGGTGAGCACGCTCGACGTGAACCGGGCGCTCGACACCGCGCGCGCGGTGAATATCCCGACCGACCAGCAGATCCTGCACGTGCTGCGGCAGGAGTTCATCATCGACGGCCAGGAAGACGTGCGCGAGCCGATCGGGATGTCGGGCGTGCGCCTCGAAGTGAAGGTGCACATCGTCACCGGCGCGGTCTCGGCGGCGCAGAACATCGTGAAATGCGTGCGCCGCTGCGGCCTGGAGGTGAGCGACCTCATCCTGCAGCCGCTCGCGTCCTCGCGCGCCGTGCTGTCGGAGGACGAGAAGGACCTCGGCGTGTGCCTGCTCGACATCGGCGGCGGCACCACCGACATCGCGGTGTTCACGCACGGCGCCATCCGGCACACGGCCGTGATCCCGATCGCCGGCGACCAGATCACCAACGACATCGCCATGGCGCTGCGCACGCCGACCGCGGACGCCGAAAACATCAAGATCCGCCACGGCGTCGCGCTGCGCAGCCTGGCCGACCCGAACGCCATGATCGAGGTGCCCGGCATCGGCGAGCGCGGCTCGCGCTCGATGTCGCGCCAGACGCTCGCCGAGGTGATCGAGCCGCGCGTCGAGGAGCTCTATTCGCTGGTGCAGCAGGTGCTGCGCGAGTCGGGCTTCGAGGAGCTCCTGTCGAGCGGCGTGGTGCTCACCGGCGGCTCGGCGGTGATGCAGGGCATGGTCGAGCTCGGCGAGGAGATCTTCCACATGCCGGTGCGCGTGGGAATCCCGCGCTACGCCGGCGCGCTGGCGGAGGTGCTGCGCACGCCGCGTTACGCGACGGCGATGGGGCTCCTCTACGAGGGTGTGGCGCAGATGGAGCAAGGCAAGCTTTCGCGCCAGAGCGGCTCGGTAAAAGCCGTTCTGGGGCGGATGCGGGAATGGTTTCAACGCAACTTCTAACAACAGGCAAGGAGACAACAACGATGTTTGAGATCGTGGACAGTCAAGCAACCGGACCGGTGATCAAGGTCATCGGGGTCGGTGGTGCCGGCGGCAACGCCGTCAACCACATGATCGAGCAAGGCGTGCAGGGCGTGGAGTTCATCGCCGTGAACACCGACGCGCAAGTGCTCTCGCGCAACAACGCGCGCAACCAGCTGCAACTGGGCTCGAGCGGCCTGGGCGCGGGCGCCAAGCCCGAGGAGGCGCGCGCCGTGGCGCTCGCCGAGCGCGAGCGCATCGAGGAGGCGGTCGCCGGCTCGCACATGGTGTTCATCACCTGCGGCATGGGCGGCGGCACCGGGACCGGCGCGGCGCCGGTGATCGCGGAAGTGGCGCGCGGCCTGGGCATCCTCACGGTGGCGGTGGTGACCAAGCCGTTCACCTTCGAGGGCTCCAAGCGCATGAAGATCGCGGAAGCCGGGCTCGAGGCGCTGGCGCCCCACGTCGACTCGCTGATCGTGATCCTCAACGACCGGCTGGAAGAGGTGCTGGGCGAGGACGTGACGCAGGAGGATGCCTTCAAGGCGGCCGACGACGTTCTGAACAACGCCGTAGCCGGCATCGCCGAGATCATCAACCTGCCCGGGCTGGTGAACGTCGACTTCCAGGACGTCAAGACGGTGATGTCGGAGCAGGGCATGGCGATGATGGGCTCGGCCTCGGCGAGCGGCATCGACCGCTCGCGCATCGCGGCCGAGCAGGCGATCGCCTGCCCGCTGCTCGAAGGCGTGAACCTGGCCGGCGCACGCGGCGTGCTGGTCAACATCACCGCCTCGCGGCCGAGCCTCAAGCTGCGCGAGACGAAGGAGGTGATGAACATCATCCGCACCTTCGCCGCCGAGGACGCCACCATCATCTACGGCGGCGTCTACGACGACTCGCTCGCCGACAGCCTGCGCGTCACAGTCGTGGCGACCGGACTGGGGATGGCGCAGGCGGCCCGGCAGCCGAAGCCCCAGTTGGTGCTCAGTAATACTGTCGGCCAAAAGACAGGAACCGACAACGCGCCGGGGCCGGTGGACTACCAGCAGCTCGACCAGGTTCCGGCGGTGATCCGGCGCAACCGCGCCTCCACCGTGGAGGCGTTGCAGCAAAGCGGTGTCGACAAGTACGACATTCCGGCCTTCCTCAGGAAGCAGGCGGATTAGCGCCCGCTCGTAGCCAGACTGCCGCCTCCCAACCTTGCCGGGGGCGGCAGCTATTTCCTGCGCTCTGACATCTCGTTACAAATTCGCGTGCTAGTGGCTGTGCTCGCCGTGCAGCCACCGATGGCAGCAGTGCGTTGCTCGCGGCACTCGCCTGGCTCGCGCCGATGCGGGAATCGCGCCCAACAACCTGACTCCCACCGTCAGGCTGCGCACCTGCTGCGGCGCGTCTTGACGCATTCGGCGCCGCGCCCCAGTCTCGCGAGCAAAGGGAGGGAACCATGAGCACTCATTCCAGGCGCCGGTTTCTCGCCGGCACATCCGCATTGGCGATGTCGGGCATTGCCGCCAGCGTGCGCGCGGCGATGGGCCCGAACGACAAGTTCGATCTCGTCGTCAAGGGCGGCGAGGTGCTCGACCCGAGCCAGAAGCTGCGCGCCAAGCGCGACATCGGCATCCGCTTCGGCATCGTCGAGGCGGTGGAAGTCGACATTCCGGCTGCGCGCGCGCTGCGCGTGCTGAACGCCAGCGGCAAGCTCGTCGTGCCGGGCCTGATCGACCTGCATTCGCACGTCTACACCACGGGCATCGGCATCCCGCCTGACGAGCTGGTGCCCTACCAGGGAACGACCACCGCGGTGTCGGCGGGCGACGCCGGCTCGAGCGCCTTCGCCCTCGTGCGGCGCGCCATGGCCGACCGGTCGCGCACGCGCCTGTACGCCTTCGTGCACATCGCCAACATCGGCCTCTCGGCGTTCCCGGTCGCCGAGCTGTTCAACATCAACTTCGCGCAGACCGACGCGGCGGCGAAGGCGCTGGCAGAGAATGCCGACATCGCCATTGGCATCAAGGTGCGCATGTCGCAGAACGTGATCGCGCGCCACGGCATGGAGCCCCTGCAGCGCGCGCTGCGCGCCTGCGAGATCGCCGGCACCGGCGGCAGGGTGATGTGCCACATCGGCGGCGTCGAGTCGGTCGAGCTGATGTCGCAGATCCTGGACGCGCTGCGCCCCGGCGACATCCTCACGCACTGCTTCTCCGGCGCGCCCAACGACGCGGGCCAGTTCACCAACATCGTGCAGGGCGGCAAGCTGCTGCCGGCGGCGCATGCAGCGAAGAAGCGCGGCGTGATGTTCGACGTCGGCCACGGCGGCGGCAGCTTCGACTTCACCGTGGCGGAAGCCGCGCAGGCCGAAGGCGTACTGCCCGACACGCTTTCCTCCGACATCCACGTCTACTCCGGCAACTCGCCCGGCCTGCCCTACCTCACCAACGTGATGGGCAAGTTCATGGCGCTCGGCCTGTCGCTGGAGCAGGTGGTGACGATGGCGACGGCGACGCCGGCGAAGGTGATCAACCGTCTGCCCAAGCACGGCACGCTGCAGGTCGGCGCACCGGGCGACGTCACCGTGCTCGACGTGGTGAACGGCCCGGTGGAGTACGTCGACACGCGCAACAACAAGCGCGCGGGCAAGGTGTTCCTCAAGCCGACGAACACCGTGGTGGGCGGCGTCGCCTTCGGCCAGCCCTACGCTGCGCCGTTCAGCGTGCGCTGAACAGGCGCAGCCCGAGGCGCCGCGCCGGCGCGAAATCCTCCAGCACCGAGGCGTGGATCGCCTCGAGGTTGCGCCACGGGTCCGTGTCGGCGTAGAAGCGCCGCAGGAACAACAGGTCGGCGAGCATGCTCTCCATCCAGTCCACGTCGGTGGCGTAGCCGGCCTTGCCGCGGAACACGCTGCAGGCGCCGAAGTACACCAGGTTTTTCACCAATAGCAGCACGCGACGCGACATAAGCGCCATTTGTGTGCCGCAGCGCTGGGGCAGGGCGCGGAACGAGAGGCACCAGACGGGGCCCCGTGCCACCAGAGCTGGATAGATTTTTCTACCACCAGCCCGACCAGGTGCCGGCGGTGATTCGCAGGAACCGCGCCTTCACCGTGGAGGCGTTGCAGCAGAGCGGTGTCGACAAGTACGACATCCCCGCTTTCCTGAGGAAGCAAGCGGACTAATTCAAAAAACGTCAGGCCGAGCACCCCCCTCCCTTGCCGGGGGTGCCCGCGCTTTCGCTCCTGTGTCATGATGACCGCCCATGGCGGAATCCGCAGCCTCAGGCGAAGCGCTGTTCGGCGCGCTGTTCGAGCAGTCGGCGGCCAGCATCGCGGTGTTCTCGATCGGCGGGCGCTTCCTGCGCGCCAATCCGGCGATGTGCCGGATGCTCGGCTACACCGAGCAGGAGCTGCTGCAGAAGACGCACCTCGACGTCTTCCACATGGAGGACCTCGAAGCCGCCGCGGTGGCGCGCGCCCAGGTGATCTCGGGAAAGGCGAAGCCGCGCATCGCCCAGCGGCGCTACGTGCACAAGGACGGCTCGACGATCTGGGTGCAGATGAGCGGCGTCGTGGTCCGCGACGAAGCCGGCGCGCCG
>Ga0180085_1000488_pt1 | contig 13997 bp, 17 predicted proteins | sample EasRiv730_16_10D_FD_123013 | JGI IMG/M metagenome (GOLD analysis project Ga0180085, IMG submission 123013) | Soil microbial communities from meander-bound floodplain in the East River, Colorado, USA - East River metaG ERMLT730_16_10D | ecosystem: Environmental > Terrestrial > Soil > Floodplain ... | reverse complement strand
GCACCTTATCTCGCGCGCCGTTATGCCCCACTCCACGGAACGGCGGCGAACCGACCAGCAGCTTCCAATAGACCCAGTGAATTCGGCACCTGGACATTGTTTGAGTCGGGACTTCAACAGGGCTGCAGGCAAGGCAACCGGTCCATTCGTGTTGGGGAAAGACAAGGCTGGAACAGTGAAGAGCACGGCCCGGCCGTCCGGCCAGCTTTTCCAATTCCACTCCGGCAGCCCGTCGCGAGAGTGACTGCATAACACGCGGCTCAAGCTGACCCGGCTTACGCGTTCTTTTTGGAAACGGGAGAGGAACTTTCCAAAGTTCTCTCCGGCTCCAACGCAGTGGGAAGCCGGGCAGCTTAGCCTGATCGTTAGGGTAACCGAATGACAGGTCAGTTCCGCAAGCGAGGTGGAATCCGATATGGCCAATCATACTGGTTTGCAGAGAATGCAACCTGGCCATTTGTTGTCCTGGAGGCAGATTCCCAGGAGATCGTCTTGGCGTATCAGATGTTCGGTTACCGAAAAGAGATCGTTCGCTTGAAGAAGGAGTTCATCCAAGTGATACGACGCAAGCGTACCTTAACTTCTGTCGGTCTCGAGATCATACATAGTTCAAGAGCATGTGAACCGTTTGTTCTCTTCTGGACCTTTGACTCCACCTACGTGGTCGGCTTCTTGTCCTACCTGGGTTACAAGGTCGAAACGATTCCGCGGATTCTCACGTTGTTTTCCTGAGGCCGTTGAACCCAGAGGCCCTAACCTTCGGCTGAAGCTGACCCGGCTGACGCGCTCTTTTTGGAAACGGCAGAGGAAACTTTCCAAAGTTCGTTCCAACTCCACAGCAGTGGGAAGCCGGGCAGCTTAGCCGAGCGTCGTTAGACTCAATCAAGCGACACGGCTCCGAATCGAGGCGTCAGCTCAACAGCGACTGTGGCACTGAAATCCTCCGTGGCAGCTTCGGCAAGGATGAGCCGAGTAGCCTCTGAATGGGTTGAGTCCTGGGCCGTTTCAAGCGCGATGCAGGAGCTGGCAAGGTTGGTTTCCAAAACAGTCAGGGGGTCATCAGGGAGGCAAAGCGGGCGGAAGATTCTAGAGCGTAGCGAGGCCGTCCGGCCAGCTTTCGCCAACCGGCTCCGGCAGCTCTGAACAAAGCGCGCGTGTCTAACACTCGGCTCAAGCTGACCCCGCCCACGCGTTCTTTTTGGAAACTGCGGCTGAGCTCTCCACATCCGTTTCCGGCTCCACGGCAGTGTGAGGCGGGGCAGCTTAGCCGTAGTCGTTAGACAGACTTGACCTTAATTCAACTGGACCCTTCCGTAAAGGGAAGCAAAGATGGGAGTGTTTCTTGTGATACCCGTCGTTGGATACGCCGTGTGGTGTACCTATGATTGGTTCAGGAAGGGAGCCAAGCTCGATTTGCCGCGGTGGCGTGGAATCTTGGCGGTGATCGCTCTTATTTTCGGTTCGGCTTCTGCAGTGCTTTACATCAGCACGGCGATATATGCGCAGGCTATTGGAGGATTCGAGCACTACGCGCCCGTTCTAATGCGAATTTACGCTTGTGGGCTCCTGTCCGCACTAGTTGGGCTCTTCTTCGGAGTCCTCGGGAAGGGTAAGTTGCGTCCCGCCTCTGTGATTTGCTCACTTACACTCTTGTTCCTCTGGTTCAGTGCGGCGATCACAGAGTAATTCGTCTGCAAACACAGCGCCTCGAGAGGTGACGAGATCAATCGGAGCCTAGTGCAAAGTCTACACGCTGTCTAACCCCGCCGGTTGCAGCCGACCGCTGAGAAGCGCGGCGGCTGAACCGGATCGTTAGGTGCTTTGTGGGCGTTTGTCTTTGTGCTGCCAAGAAAACCATGTTGAAGAAAATCCAGTGGGGTATCTCGCTTCTCTTGCTGACGATAGTCGCCACAGCCCAAGAGCGGTATCCTATCGACGATCGAGTGGACGAACTGCGCGGCTTCACGAAGTCACCGACCGAGCACATCATCCACTACGTCGATAAACCAATTTACGTGCGCAAAGTCCGAGGGCATATTCGATCGGCAGGGGGATGTTGGCCTGAGCAGGTAGAGGTTCTGTTTGAAATCCGCGGGCCCGGCACTTCGAATCGAATCAGAGCCGCCAAGGTAGATCATGGCCGGTTCAGTATGAGACGGCTGGCCGCAGGCAAGTACGCGTTCAAGGCCACTGCCAACGGTTGGCAGTCTACTGTTGGAACAATTGTGGTTTCCCCGAAGTCAGATCAGGACGCCACGATAGACATCAGCATGCCACTGGGCGTCTGAATGAACCCCGGTTGGGCACCTAACCATTCGGCTGAAGCTGACCCCGCCCACGCGTTCTTTTTGGAAACTACGGCTGAAGCTGCCACATCGAGCTCCGCCAGACTCAGCAGTGGGAGGCGGGGCAGCTTAGCCGAGAGCCGTTAGGCGCTCAATAGACGTGCAATCAATCTCAAGAGGGGGAGTGCTGATGAAACAAATTCTAGCAGTTCTCACTTTGGTTATTGCCGCCTTATCTCTTGCTCTCAGTCAAACGACGAGCCCGAATCAAAATAGCAAAGGCAGTGCGGAGGACGAAACAGCGATTAAGACAATCGTGAAGCATTGGCAGGAGGCCTGGGATCAGTTTAATTCACAACTCCTCGCTGGTGATTATGCGGACGATGCGGATTGGATGAATGCCTATGGCGAGAAGAGCAAGGGCGCGGCCAACATTGTTGGGCGGATGGCCAGGCTGTTTGCCCGCCCTCACGTTCAAGGGCGGCGTACCACTTGGCACGAGCCTCGAATCAGATTCATTCGACCAGATGTCGCTATCGCGTATGCCGACTATGAAACGGTCGGTCAGAAGACAGGTGATGGCAAAGAAGTACCTCAGAGGAATACCCATTCAACATGGGTTCTGACAGAGGAGCGCGGTAAATGGCAGATCGTCAGTCAGGTTATTATGGACAACAAAGAATGAGAGTCGTTATCACCGAGGCAGACCAAGTAAGACTCGTTCGCGCATAAGGTTCGATTTTAGCAAAGAAGAAGAGAGTCAAAGCACTGACTCCGGGAAAATGCGCCTAACACGGGTTCCAGCCGACTCGCAAAAAGCGCGAGCGGCTGAACCCCAAGTCGTTCGCACCGCCTGCGGCGGTGCGAACGCCCGAGTTGACCGGGCTTCGCCCCGGTCGCCCGCCTGCTCCGCGCCGCAGGCGGCGCGAACCAGTCGTTCGACCGGACAAATTTTCCTTGCTAAGCGGTCGCTTCGCGCCCGTTAGCAAGGAAAATTCGCCGGTCAACTCGGGCGTTATGCGTCAATGTTTTGCGTCGTAATTATCATTCACAATCAAACAAAGAAAGGAGTTATCCAATGGTAGATCTCATTGGCACACCAAACGCAAAGAAGAGAAGATTTCCATCTGCGCTTCAAGTAGCCACCACAATCTATGGACTGTTGTACCTGTACTTCTTTATTTGGAGTTTCATTCCATCCGGCGCGGAAAATCCTATCAGCGACAACCCGAATTTTGATCCGTGGGATCTCGAAATGATATTTGTCAAACTCCTTTTTGTCGTTTTCCTTGTGGGGTATTTCTATTCTTGGAAGAACGGAAGAATCGCTGGGCTGATATTCCTATTTTGGTTCATTCTGATGGTTTGTATGGCCATCTGGGTCTCGACGACTTTGCATAGAGACAGCGGTATGGAAATAGTCATGGCAATTCCACTGTTGGTTATAGGAATACTATTCATCGTTTCTTGGTACAAGAAAAGGAGAGCGACCCCAAGTGCATAACTACTTCTCTTTGCAAAACAGGAAAGGAGGCGTTTCGGAAGTATCTGGTTGACCAGACGCATAACAATCGCTGCAGGCAACCGCCGCCGCGCCGGACGGTTGATCGGTTTATGAGTATTGCACACGATTATTGCAGGCGACGCGCCGTTTCGGCGGCGGTGCCTGAGCTGAGTCGTTATGCCTATGCCCACTGGCCTTAATCGAATCGAGCTGCAAACACACACTGATGCGGCGCTGCTACGGCTGTCAGACATCGAGAAGTTTGGCGACGGCAGCGGGTATCGCTGCAACCTCACAGTGAAATCGAAAAGCTTCGCATGCGAGCTACCCTTTTACTTCGACGATTCCCATTTGCGCGACGGCGTCGATGCACTCAGCAAGATGAAGGAGGGTTCGCCCGGCGAAGCAGTCATCAAAGGCCAATGGGAAGATAGTGTCATTCGTTTCGCGCTGGATCATTTGGGCCATTTGGTCGTCAGTGGCGAGCTTTTTGAACATGCCGAACTGTCACAATCACTGAGGTTCGCATTCGCAACGGACCAAACAGTTCTTGGTCCACTGGTCCGTGACCTGACGGCACTGCTGGGACGGTAATTGCCGGCTGGGAGGAATGACACGCCGGAAGCAACAGCGGTGCCTCGGCATAACCCGCCGCTTGCAGCCGACCCACCGCCAAAAGCAGCGGTGGGCGGCTGAAGCGGGATCGTTATGCGGACACCCATAATCAAGACGCGAAGAGACGAACTTTGCCAATGAAGACCTTATCCGTTGGAGCATGGATTGCTGCTTTCGGTTGGTTGTCTCTCAGCTGCAGCGAAAAACAAGAAACACCGAAACGTCGAACTGTGCCCACAACGACCGCGGAAGACTCCTGCGACTTCGCGCCATTCAAACCACTCAAAGGCAGCTTCGATTCTCATCCGAATCCAAATGACGTCATAGCCACGCCAAGCTATCCGGACGAAGCCCGAAGTGCTGGAATTGAAGGTGTGGTTGCGCTAAGCCTTTTGGTGAATGGCAGCGGCAATGTAGAACAGGTGTGCGTTCAAAGCGGAGATCCTAAACTCATCAAGACTTCCGAGGAGGCGGCACGGAAATCCACATTCGCCCCTATTCTCATAAACGGCAAAGCGGTACCTTATGTCGAACGGACACTTCGATTCAATTACGTGTTGTCGGCAGAACGAGCAGTAATCGGTCGGTAGCGGCCAAATTCGAACGCCGCATAACACTGCATCCAGCCGACCCGCCGCCAAAAGCAGCGGCGGGCGGCTGATGCCTGATCGTTAGACGTCGAAAGGACTGTCAGCTTCTGCTGACACAAGGTGATCTTTGGGGCACGTCATGAGACTTCCGGCATTTCGCCCTCGCATCTTCTATAACCGCCAAGGGCGATACCTGCGGTGCTTGGTGCGCGACAAGCTGGTCCGCGCGACGCCCGAAGAGGCAGTCAGGCAGCGGATACTCGCCTGGCTCATCCGAGAAAAGCGTCTGTCGAAAGGACAGCTCAAGCTTGAGGAGAGCCTGAGCTATGCGAATCGTCGCCGTGGGCGTCCCGATATCTCGGTTTGCGATGACTCTGGCAAGTGCCGCGTGATCGTCGAGGTGAAGAGATCAGAAGACGTGGCCGGGTACGACGCGCTACGACAGGCGCAGCGCTACGCGCGTCGGCTGGCTGTTCACGAAGTCTGGGTGACGAACGGGGACCGGCACGCTTTCGCTCGCCGGGCCGTCGCCGGGACTTCTTGGCGAGAGGTGCGGGGTTCCCGCATCCTTAAGACCCAAGGTCTCGGCCGGCTGAAAGTGAACCGGATCCCAAATCCGCGTAACCGACCCGGCGTCCACAGATATCTGCGTCTGTTTCCTGAGTTTCGCTCTTTGGAGAGCGAGAAACTGGAGTGCGTGTTGACACTGCGAAAGTTGCTCCAGCAACCCGGACAATTCTTTCGGCTGCCGTACTCGCATAATGGCTTGCATATCATCGCGGACCGCGACATGTCGCTTCTCTCGTTCCAGAACCCAGGCGGAAGGCATTCGGGGAATTACCGCGTATTCTTAGTCGCCACCGAAGGCCGCGTGGAAACCGCCGCCATCGGCGTGAATCCGTGGTCGCCGGATAACGCGATACTCTGCGTCGGCTTTTTGAAGGAGGATCGCAAGCACCACGCATTGCAGCTTCAGCTCACCGGATGCCGGCGGCGTCCGAATGGCTCGTTCGACGTCTACCATCATGGCATGATCGGGGGGCGATCAATGCCCGCTCAACTTGTTTTCGAAGCGATTCGCGACCACGGGCGCGACGATCTGCTCTGCACCGATGCCGAAGGGAGCACGCGCGTTTATCTTGGGAGACTCCCGAGCTTCTCGGCAATGACATGGCTGAACGCGCGCGCATTCCTGGCGAACCTCCTCGACTACGCCATGATTCGGACGAACCTTCGCGAGGGCCGGCCGTACCAGCCGAACGGATCTGGTCAGTGAGGGTGCCCTTTTGAGCGTCTAACATCACGATCGACCTGACGTCGGCTTCGCGTTGCTCAGCCGCCGTAGGTCATCGTGCGCGTTAGGCCTCTATGCACCAGATTGCGATCGCGGTAAGGGATACCTACTTGTTCCTAATGGCTACTGTCGTGCGCTGTGCGGCGACCGACGTTTACGTCAATTGGCCTCGAAACAACGATGCCAAATGGAAGCCCCACACCAGCTATCACGCATCGGGACAGCATCACCAAAAGAGCTTCAATAAGGCATTTGGCGTTCGGAAGGAACAGAAACCCGATACCACCTTCAAGGGCACAAGAACAGTCGTGTCGTTCGGCTTGGCAACTGGAGAGCACACGGCTGTCAATGAGCAGTGCGATCCAATCAAATTTACTGCTGTTTTCGAGATACCACTCGCCCTGGTTCAACCCAAGAAGTACAGCACGTGGGTGTACGTCAACCTCGTTGAACCTGGCATAGAGCCAGAACTTTTCCCAGGGGCAACTGTTCGGAAGCAGGAAGTCTACAAGGATGCCGAGCCTTGGATCGTGCTCGCCTTCTTGGAACTCCCGCCAAATCACGAGTCCAAGGCCTAACCCCGGCGCTCTAGCCGACGCCCGCCAAAAGCGGTGGGCGCGGCCGAGCTTAAGATCGTTAGGCGCTTGCTGGAACACTCAAATGTGGAGGTACTCATGAGGAGTTACAGAGCCCCGGCAGCGACGTTGGCAATCATCCTCGGCGGATGTGCTCTCGGCAGAATTGTCTTTGCCGCAGAGATGGCAAAAAGTACGCTGTCTCCCGAAATAGTTTCTTTCCGCAGTGAGACTTTAACGCTGAAAGGACTCCTCTGGAGGCCGGAGGGCAAAGGCCCATTCCCCGCCGTGCTCTATAACCATGGCAGTGGACGTGATTATGAAAGACAGTTCGCCGCCCTCGGTCCTTTATTCGCGAGCCGGGGCTATGTTCTTCTTGCCCCGTACCGCCGAGGCCACGGCCTGTCAGCCGACCAAGGGGAATACCTCGGCGACATCCTCGATCGTGCCCTTAAAGAGAAAGGTACTGAAGAGCGGGGCAAGCTGATGGTCAAGGTGCTGACTGATCACCTGAACGACCAACTCGCCGCGCTGTCTTACCTGAAGAGCTTGCCGTTCGTTGACCTTGAGCAAATCGCGGTGGCTGGCAACTCGTTTGGCGGTATTCAGACGGTCCTCATGGCCGAGCGGGGCCCGGGTGTCCGCGCGGCCGTTGACTTTGCCGGCGCAGCGCAGACTTGGGCCGTTAATCCCCTAATGCGCGAGCGGATGCTTGTGGCCGTCAGGAACGCCAAAGTACCAATCTACTTTATCCAAGCGGAGAATGACCAAGACCTGTCGCCTAGCCGTGTGCTCGCCGCCGAAATGACGCGGTTAGGGAAGCCGAACAAGATAAAGATATTCCCCGCTTTTGGCAAGACCGCCGAAGATGGTCATAGCTTCGGGTACTATGGTGGCGAGATTTGGGGGCCGGAGGTCTTCGCCTTTCTTCGTGGGGCGATGAAGGATGTCCCGCATCTAGAACGACGCAGCGAAAGCGCGCCTAAGGCGATTAGCAGACAGTGGGTTGACCACGCCCCTCTACCACGGAGGTGACAGTGACAGAAACCCTATTTCAAGACCTTCGCTATGGCCTGCGCATGCTGCGCCGGAGTCCCGGTTTTACCGCTGTGGCCGTGCTCTGCCTGGCTCTGGGAGTTGGTGCAAACACCGCGATCTTTAGTGTTGTTGATGCTGTTTTGCTCGCGCCGTGGCCCGCCTACCCAGATCTCGATCGTCTCGTGTGGGTCTATCCGAGGTCGCCCAGTTCAGAACACAACCTCGCCTCACCTCCGGAGTTCATCGACTGGAGAGACCAGAACCACGTCTTCGAGCAAATCGCAGCGGAAACCTTCGCCAGCTTCAATTTCTCTGACGTCGATCAACCTGAGGAGTTGGGTGGCCTCCGGGTTTCAGAAGGCTATTTTGATCTTCGGGGCGTAAAAAGTGGGCTTGGGCGAACGTTTCTACCGGAAGAACACCAGCCTGGCAAGGACCACGTCGTCATCTTAACCCACGAACTGTGGAAGCGCCGCTTCGGAGCCGATCCTGGTCTAATCGGCAAGACTGTGGCCCTCAATGGGGAGAAGTTCACAGTGGTGGGAGTCCTCCTGCCGAACAGCAGCGATGACGGGGTCTTAACGCCCCTGGCCTTCGACACGAATCAGCTGGACCGTGAGCATCGCATCCTGGCTGTATGGGCACGCCTTAAGCAAGGGGTCACGCGCCAACGAGCACAAGCAGAAATGGACGTGATTGCCCGAAGTATTGAACAACGGTATCCAGGGACGAACAAGGGTTGGGGAGTGATCATCGAGCCTTTGCGCGATGATGCTATTGGGCGTGAACTTCATCAAGCGCTTCTCGTCCTGTTCGGTGCGGTCAGTTTCGTTTTGCTGATTGCCTGTGCCAATGTCGCCAACTTGACTTTGGCTCGTGGCGCTTCCAGACAGAAGGAGATCGCCATCCGTGCGGCTCTCGGCGCAGGGCGGCTACGAATGATGCGGCAGCTTCTGACTGAAAGTGTGTTGTTGTCGATTGTCGGTGGCGCTCTGGGCTTATTACTGGCGTACTGGCTGGTGCATCTTCTCATTGTATTCGTCCCGCCTGGCACACTTCCGGTCCAGGTCGGGGTTAACTCGCGCCTAATGCTCTATGCGTTGGGGATTTCTCTACTGACAGGAGCCCTGTTCGGAACGGTGCCTGCCTGGAAGTCTTCCAAGCCCAACCTCAATGAGTCGCTCAAGGAGGGAGGCAGAAGCTCCGCGGCCTGCTTTAGCCGCCGCGGCTTTCTCAACCTACTGGTGGTGTCGGAAGTTGCCCTCGCTTTGATACTGATGGTTGGGGCAGGCTTGATGGTTCACAGCTTTTTACGTCTCCTGCGAGTTCATCCGGGTTTTCAACCTGAGAATATCTTGACCATGACGCTTGCCCTACCCGGTAAGAAATACCCACAGGGCCACCAGGTCACCGCTTCTTTCCGGGAGATGCTCCAGCGGATCGAGGTCTTGCCTGGAGTGAAACAGTCAGCCATAGTCAGGACTCTTCCTTTCTATGGTGACCAACAGGTGCCCTTCTCAGTGGAAGGTCACAGCACCTCAGAACGCCCGTTGGCCTTGTTCCAGATCATCAGTCCCAGCTACTTTCGAGCCATGAGTATTCCTCTTCTCAAGGGCCGCAACTTCACCGAACAAGACACGCGCAAAGCACCGGCCGTGACGATCGTAAATAAGACCATGGTTCGCCGCTTCTTTCCCAATGAAGACCCAATCGGGAAGCGGGTGATGATTGAGTCTTGGGTGCCAGGTTCTCCCGTGTCTTGGGAGATTGTCGGGGTTAGTGGGGACGTTAAACAGTTTGGCCTCGACGCTGAGGAAATTCCGACGGTTCACGTGCCTTATTCGCAGAGTCCATCGGACCACGCATTCCTGATCGTGCGTAGTGTCTCCGACCCGATGGCCATGGGGAACATGGTGAGAGGTGAGATCCGAGCAGTCGACAAAGATCAGGCTGTTTCCGGAGTCAGAACGATGGAGGAGATCATCACCGAGTCAGTTTTGCAGCCTCGCTTTCGGGTGATGCTTTTCGGCATGTTTGCAGCTCTCGCTTTGGTTCTTGCAGCCATCGGAATCTACGGCGTCATTTCTTATTTCGTTGCCCAACGTACCCACGAGATCGGCATTCGAGTGGCCCTCGGTGCTAGACGCGGCGAGGTTTTGAAACTGGTCGTTCGGCAAGGAATGGCGTTAACTCTAATGGGCGGGGTTATCGGGTTAGCGGGAGCCTTCGCCTTGACTCGTGTGATGGCGAGCTTGCTTTACGGGGTGAGTGCCACCGATCCGCTGACTTTCGGTGGCGTAGCGCTGCTGTTGGCAGGTGTGGCCTTGCTGGCGTGCTACATCCCAGCGCGACGAGCCACAAGAGTGGATCCGATGGTGGCGCTGCGGCATGAATGAAACCATGGTCGATTTGAGATTTTCTCCGCTCAAGTGTTCTTACGTTGTCTCAGTAGTCATTTTTTCATCGGCAATCTGCAATCTCCAACTGGCAATCCCACATTTTTGCTGGAAGAGGATCATCCTGGCAGGACCAAGTTGTTAGGTTATCTCGCCCACCAACTACGGAACCGTTGCTGTGCAGGAGCTCCGCCGATGGTACTGCACGTCCTCAAAGGTAAACTTTATCTGGTGGCAGAGAAGAACCTAACAATCCGCCTGCAGCCGACGCCAAAAAGCGGCGCGGCTGAGGCGGAGGCGTTAGGTGGCCCCGTGTCGAGGCGTGGTCTCGTTTGCTCGACTCTCCTCGGGACAGGCACCGACCGCCATTGCGGGCAGTGGCCAGCATGTCCCCTACGAGATGGGGTGCAGTGCGTTCGAGGCGAGAACCGTCGATTTACTTGGGGGAATCTACGATGATAAACAGCAAGGTCGTGTTGACCGCCACCACCGTGCTCGGCATCTTCGGGCTAGGCTGGCTGATCGTGCCCGATATGTTGGGACGCTACTGGGCGATGGCTCCTGGCGATAACCTCAACTACATGGGCCATCGCTACGGGGCGTTGCTCATCGGACTGGCGCTGACCGTGTGGCTGGGGCGCAATGCGCCCAACACCCAGGCACGCCGCGCCTTGATGATCGGCGCCTTTGTCTCCCTGGCGCTGACCACCGCCCTCAGTCTGTACGGTGCGGTCGCGCTGGGGCTGAACGCCTGGGTTGCTTCCGCCGTGGAGTTCGTGTTGACCGCGGGCTTGGCGTGGGTGTTGTTCGTAAAGCCGGAGCCGGTCGTGTAGGCCGCCTCGTGAAGGCGGGCCACCTAACACTTATAGGGCCTCCCGGAGTCAAGAGAACAAACTTCCCCCTGGGGCTGGAAAAGCAGAAAACCGCTGACGAACTTTTCGCTAGACTACCGACGATGCCGATTCGGCCCTGTGTCGGTTTCTGACTTCGTTTCAAAGCGGGTAACAGACCTGGGTCTGCACCAAGCGCATTCGGCCGACCCGCTACGCAGGCGGCTGATCTGTGGCGTTAGGCGGCACTCGAAGGTAGGAGACAGCGATGCCCTTCTACAGAGATCGGATCTACCCTCATCTCGTAAGCATGCTGGGCAACCCGAAGCCTTTCCGGGAGGTTCGCCAGCGGATCGTCTCTTTGGCTCAAGGGAAAGTCCTCGAGATCGGCGTAGGTCCTGGCGTCAACTTTGTTCACTACGATCCCGCAAGAGTGTGCAAGGTCTACGCGCTCGAGCCCAACCCGGGGATGATTCGGCTTGCCGAACGGCATCGACGCCCAACGGAGCTGGATGTCGAATTTCTGGACCTTCCGGGGGAACGCATTCCTTTGGAGGAGGACAGCATCGATACGGTTGTGAGCACCTTCACGTTGTGCACGATTCCTGGCGTGGTGGAGGCCATTCAAGGTCTTGGACGTGTCTTGAGGCCAGGTGGCAAACTCATCTTCTTTGAGCACGGGCTCTCACCCGATCCTCAAATACGACGCTGGCAGGAGTGGTGGGAGCCGATTCCTTATCGGATGTTCCAAGGCTGTCACCTGACACGGGACATCCCGTCTCTCATCATACAGGGCGGCTTCCAGATCGAGCAGATGGAGACGGCGTACCTCGCCGAATTCCCGAAGTCGTTCACGCACTGTTGGTGGGGCACGGCGATTCCGCAATCAGGCCAGCCGCGCTCCGGCACCAATGCGCCGCCCAACCAGGCGCTCCAGCCGACGCCCGCCAAAGGCAGCGGGCGCGGCTGAGCTCGATGCCGTTAGGCCCTGAGGGTGAGAGGTGAGAGGAACCACGAAGCTCTACTTCATGTGCGGCAAGATGGCGGCAGGGAAGTCGACTTACGCTAAGGAGTTGGCTCGGGATCGGAACGCGCTGCTCCTGGTTCAAGACGAGTTCGTGGCCGCGCTTTTCCCGGGCGAGATTCAGGACATTCCGAGTTTCGTGAAGTACTCGGGCCGGTTGAAGCACGCATTGTCTAACCACATTTGCGATCTCTTATCGCGCGGCATATCCGTTGTGCTCGATTTCCCTGGTAACACTCGGAATCAGCGGCAATGGTTTCGGGATCTGTTCGAACGCGCCAACGTCGAACACGAACTGCACTACATCGACGCCTCGGATGAGCTCTGTAAACGTCAGCTGAGACAGCGCAGTGCGGCGCTCCCAGCCGGCTCGGCGTGGACAACCGATGCGGAATTCGATGTGATCACGGCTTACTTTCAGGCGCCAACAGAGGATGAACACTTCAATGTCGTGCGGCGAGAGAGGGCCTAACACTGAATACAGGCGGACTCATCTCTGGGAACAAGGGCATCGCACGACTGCTGATACGAGGGAGTTAATGTCGTCCCAGACCACCGCTCGGTCCCCATCGGCCCAATCCTCAGCGGTTGCATACCTCGCCCTCTCGCTGGCCGTCGCCGGCATTGTGGTGTGGGGATTCTGGCCGAGTTACTTCGGGCCGCTGATCGCGGGGACCGCAGCCAGGCCCTGGTTCATCCACGCGCACGCAGCAGTGTTCCTTGGGTGGATGGTCCTCCTGGTCGCCCAAGTGTCCTTCATCGCGTCCGGTAAGGTGGCGCTGCATCGCCGCATCGGCCGCGTGGGCGTCTTTTACGGAGCACTCGTCTTCGGTGTCGGAGCCGCGGTGAGCGTTGCCGCGCCGGCCCTGCGAGTGCGGTCTGGCATGCTGCCTGAGCGCATCGCCTCGCTGGTGGTGCTCTACAACCTCGTGGACATACTGTGCTTCGGAGGATTCTTCGCCGCAGCCTTGGTCACGCGCCGACAGCCGGAGTTGCACAAGCGCTGGATCTTCTGCGCCACAAGCGCGCTCCTAGGCGCAGCGGTCGGCCGTGTCATTCAGGACGAATGGCTCTATCGAGCTGTGTGGGTGTCACCCCTGGTAACCGTGATGCTCATCGATATGTCCACGCGGCGGCGAGTCCATCTCGTGTCTCTAGTAGGCTTCGCCGCCTTGCTCGTGGCGTCATTCAAGGTCACCCTAATCGCGATGTCGCCGATGTGGGCAGCGGTAGGGCGCTGGCTTCTTGGCCTGTCATTGTGAATGCCGCATAACATGACGCGGAGATAATGCTCAATACCGCGTACGAACAACCTGACCGTCCTGCTGAGCCAGATGCAAGTCGGGCAGCGGCATACGACGCTCTCCTTCGGCTGTCTGGAACGTCGATGCGGCGTATCGTGACCTGAAATCTCACGGGATTGTGGTGAAGCTACCAAAAGTTGCGCCCTACGGCATGAAGCAGCTATAAGTCAGCGATCCCTAGGGATACCTTTTGTGCTTCAATGGCTGAGCGGCATAACAAAGCATTCCAGCGGATGCTCGAAGACTCGCGCCGCTGAACGCTAGTGTTAGGCCAACCCAGCGCTTCAGGCCTGAGAGAGGCATATTTTGATTCGGGGATACGACAGCAGAAGCAAACAGTGTCGAGCATTCTTCGCCGCAACCTGCATTTCGCTTGGCGCGTTCGTCGCTTCCATTTCCCTCCACCAATTCCACTACACGTCTGACCCATATAGTTGGGCCGACCAGAATCTTCAGTCAGTGGAAAGTAGGAATGCGTGGAACAAGAGAAAGACTCTCTATCGTGAGCTGATTCTAGTTTCCCTCTCTGGAGCGGTTGTCTT
>Ga0180085_1000487_pt1 | contig 14018 bp, 10 predicted proteins | sample EasRiv730_16_10D_FD_123013 | JGI IMG/M metagenome (GOLD analysis project Ga0180085, IMG submission 123013) | Soil microbial communities from meander-bound floodplain in the East River, Colorado, USA - East River metaG ERMLT730_16_10D | ecosystem: Environmental > Terrestrial > Soil > Floodplain ... | reverse complement strand
TGGATGACCGCCTGGGCGCCCTGCGCAGCCGCCTCGCGCACCGCACCCGCGAGCGCGTCGGCGCGGTCATGGCTGTCCGAGACGATGCACACCTTCATCTACGGGATGCATACTAGCGTATGCCGGTGAGCGTCCGCGCCTGCCTGTTCGACGTGTTCGGCACGGTGGTCGACTGGCGTACCAGCGTGAGCCGCGACCTTGCCGCGTGGGCGAAGCAGAAAGGCATCGCCGGCATCGATTGGACGGAGTTCGCGGTGGAGTGGCGCAAGCTCTATCAGCCGTCGATGCAGGAAGTGCGCTCCGGCCGGCGCGCGTGGACGATCCTCGACGTGCTGCATCGCGAGAGCCTGGAAAAGCTGATCGCGCGCTATCGGATCGAGGGGCTTGCCGAGGCCGACGTCGAGCACATGAACCGCGTCTGGCATCGGCTCGATCCATGGCCCGATGCGGTGCCGGGACTGGTACGGCTGAAGAGCCGGCTCATCATCGCGCCCTGCTCCAACGGCAACATCGCGCTCATGGTCAACATGGCGAAGCGCGCCGGGCTGCCGTGGGACTGCATCCTCGGCGCCGAGACCGCGCGCGCCTACAAGCCTGTGCCGGAGGCGTACCTCGCCTCATGCCGCCAGCTCGGCCTCGCGCCCGCTTCGGTCATGATGGTCGCCGCGCACAACGCCGATCTCAAGGCGGCCAAGACGCAGGGACTCGCCACCGCCTTCGTGGCGCGGCCCGCTGAGCACGGCCCCGGCCAGACCACCGATCTCGCGCCGGATCCGGCTTGCGTGGACGTTCCGGCCAAGGATTTCGTCGAGCTGGCCGCGAAGCTCGGCTGCTAGCTCTGTGGCGCTAAGCGACGAAGAAAAGCGCATCCAAGAGCAGGCGTTGGCGTTTGCGAAAGCTAATCGCAGAAGTATTGCTCGCCGCTTAACAGACACAAAGACCTATGCGCCGGAGCAGAACCCCGTGTCCGTTTTCATGGCTGGATCGCCAGGGGCGGGAAAGACCGAGGCTTCGATCGAGTTGATAACCAAATTGGGTACGCCGGTAATAAGAATTGATCCAGACGAGCTAAGGCACGAATGCCCTGGCTACGGCGGCGCAAATGCGTACCTGTTCCAGCCAGCGGTTTCCGTGCTTGTCGAGAAGATCCACGATATGGCGCTTGAGCAAAATCAAAGCCTCGTACTCGACGGCACGCTTTCGAACTATGACCGCGCACGGAAGAAGTACTGAAAAAAGCCACGGAGCGCCAAAACGAAACAGCGCGAAAAGCGCGCGCAAGAATCGCGGAAGACCGTCCGCGCGCGTAGCACCGCAGGTCGTTAACTTCCAGCTGTGGCACCGAACGATAAGCGAACGTTCATTCGCTGCCGTTAGTCCTGCAGGCTGACCTTGGCGATCAGGAACTCGCCGAGCTCGATCGCCTCCTTGGTAGCCTCGCCGCCGCGGGGTTCACGAACAACGCTAGGGCAAGAAAGGCGAATCTCACGCAAGGCTCTTGCGCATCTTCTGCTGGAGCATGCCCGCCTCGCGGAACACCTTGCCTTCGGCGACGAAGCCGTGGCCGCGGTAGAACTCCGCCGCCTGCAAGGGCGCCGAAATGGCGACGTCCGGATACCCGCGCTTGCGCGCTTCCTCGGTCAGCGCCTCGATGATCGCGTCGCCGATGCCGCGGCGCCGCCAGTCCTTCAGCACCACGAGGCGGCCGATCTGGCCGTCGGGCAGCAGGCGGCCCGTCCCGACCGTCTTGCCGGTCTCGTCGAAGGCCAGCGCATGCACGCTTTGCGGGTCCATCTCGTCGAGCTCGACTCCCGGCGGCGCGTCCTTCTCCTCGAGAAAAACCGCGTAGCGGATCGGCGCGGCCGCCGCTCGCGCCTCCTCCCAGCTTTTCAGCTCGACCCGGAACGTCATCGCTTCTTGATCTGGTCCGCGAATTTGCGCCGCACCCTGTCGCGCAGCTCGGCCGAGGCGGTGACCACCGGGGGAAAATCGCCCAGCATCTCGAAAGGCCGGCAGGCGTCGATGATCGCGCGCGAGTTCCAGGTGACGCCCTTGGGCAGGCGCGGGTCGAGCGGGCCGCTCCAGGCGCGGCGGATGAAGTCGATGTCCTCTGACGGATCGCAGCGCGTGCACATCGCCCAGATCACTTGGTCGAGATTGGCGGGATCGATGTCGTCGTCGACCACGACCACGAAGCGGCCGAGGTAGGCGCCCGACTGGCAGCTCGCCGCGAGGACCGCAGCTTGCCTGGCATGGCCGGCGTAGGCCTGCTTGATCGAGATGACGTTGAACATGCGCGCGCAGCCGGGCTCGTGCACCCATACGCCGCGCACGCCCGCGAGGCCGGCGCGCTCGACCTCGTCCCAGATCATCCCGGCCTTCATCACGCACTTGGAATAGGAGAAGTCCGAAGGCGGCACCATCGGGCACGCCAGGCCGAGGATCGGATCGTCGCGGTGGTAGATGCGCTCTACGCGCATCACCGGCTGCGGGCTGCGGCCGCCGGCGTAGTAGCCGGTGAATTCGCCGAACGGTCCTTCGGGCGCCGTCTCGCCGGGATGCATCGCGCCCTCGAGCACGATCTCGGCGTGCGCCGGCATCGGCAGCCGGTAGAGCTCGCTTTCGATCACGTCGTACGGCATGCCGCGATGCCCCGCGGCGTAGTCGTATTCGGACAGGCCGAAGCGGATCTCGTTGCCGCCGGCGAGGAACAGCAGCGGATCGTGCCCGCAACTGATCAGCACGGGGCAGGGCAAGCCCCGCTTCCAGTATTTCTCGCGGATCTGCCGCCCGTGCTTGCCCGGCGACATCCACAGCCCGACGCGGTCGGGACCCTGCACCATTGCCCGATAGGTGCCGCAGTTCACCCAGTTCTGCTCCGGGTCGCGCATGATCACCAGGTCGTCGGTGCCGATGTAGCGCCCGCCGTCGTGCTCGTGCAGCAGCGGGGCGGGGAATTTCAGAACATTGATTTGATTTTTTTCTACGTTCTGCAGCACCGGGCCGTCCGTGACGACCCGAGGCGGGATCGGCTTATGCGATTTCATCCGGTCGCGGTACGCCCGCACCACGTCGAGCGGATGCGAAGGCGCGGGGAAGCCGAGGAGGATGGCGAGACGCTTCGCCGAGTTGGTCGCCCCCGAGATGGCACGGAAGCCCTTCGGATAGCCGGGAATGTCCTCGAACAGGATCGCGGGCGGAGATTCCTCACGGTAGACGATCTCCGCGAGCGCGCCCATCTCGAGATTCCAGTGCGCCCCGCGGATGCGGCGCAGCTCGCCCGCGCGCTCTAGGCGCTCGATCGCCTCGCGCAGGTCGGCGTGCGGCCGGTCGTACTCATTCCAGAGCCGTTGGGGCTCAATATGTCCCACGGAAGGCGTCGGCGCCGGGGACGAAGTTGAGGTTGGTGACGCCGTGATTGCGGTTGACGAGCGGCCGGCTGAAGAGGCGGTGCTTCATGCTCCTCACCTCGTGCTCGATCTGGAACAGCTTGCTTCCGTCGCGCGGATCGGTGATCCACTGGAAGCGCCACTCTTCCGCGTCGGTCTCCATGTTGATGAGGCCGCGCTCTTTCAGCCAGTGGTACGGGCTCGCGAAGTCGGCGATGTAGACCTGGATGTGGTGGTTGTCGTACTCGGGCAGGGGACTCGCGGTCTCGGTGAAGTGGAGCTTCTGGTCGCGGCCGATGCTCACCGTCGTTCTGTTCTTCCTGAGCTGCGCCGGCGCGCGCATGATCTCGTTGTAGAACCGCGCGATGCCCTCCGCGGTCCCCTGCGGCACGTCGAAGTCGACGTAGGCGAGGCCGAGATCGGTGCGGCCGAACTCCGGCGCCGGCGCGTGGCAGCGCACGCGGTTTCCCCAGGGACAGGTGGCGTCGACGAAGTCTTTTTGTCTTCGAAAGGAGAATTTGTTCGGCAGGCCCGGCGCGATGCGCTTCATCTCGTTGCCCGCGTGCTCGAGCCGCTTCATCAGGTCGTCGAGGCTCGGCACCACGAAGCCGGCGGTGCCGCGCAGCACTTCGGGCTTCGGCTGCGTGCCGCGGTTCGGCAGGTGCACCTGGGTGCGGCCGAAGTTCACCCACATGTTTTCCAGGCCGGTGAAGATGTACGGGTCGCGCGTGCCGCCCAGGCCGACGATGTAGAACAGGGTCGCGAGGCGCTGGTCGCCCACCACGACGTTGAAATGCTCGAGGTGCACGATGTTGCCCACCACCTGGGCGTCGCGGTCGTACTGCTTGAGCTTCTCGGGTGCGTTCATGACGCTAGTTTATTCCCCACACGCGCCTCGCGAAATCGGGGTAGTCCGCGGCGATCGCTTTGGCCACCGGGCCGCGGAGCAGCGAGAGATCCTCTGCCGACGGCGTGGGAGTCAACCCAATGGTGGCTGGGGCATCGTACGAAAAGCCCGTCTCGGCGCGGATGTCGCCGGGCTCGTGCAGGCTTTCCAGACGCCAGCGGCGTTTCTCCTTCTGCCAGGAGAACAGTGCCCTGCCGGTGAGGAGCGCCGCCGGGTCGCCGCGCGCCGAGGTGAACTCGACCTTCGGCACGAGCACCCGCGTGGAGTGCTCTTCGCGGAAGAGAATGGTGTTCTTCACCACCGAATACATGAAGGCCGAGCCGAAGGATCCCGGGAAACGGCGTCCCTCCGCGCGCACCAGATTGATGTTCGCCTCGCCGTCGATCTGCGCCCCGCCGAGGAAGAAGACGTCGATGCGGCCCTGTCCCGCGAGGTCGAAAAGCTCGCGCGAGCCTTCGCTGAACGGGTTGCCGCGTCTCTTATGAAGCATCGAGACCCGCAGCGAAGCGCCCCGGGCCTTCAACAATTCGCAGGCGCTCGCCGGGATCGGCGAAGCCGCGCCCACCGCCACGTGCCGCGCCTCATTCGGCAACGGCGCGATCAGGCGGGCGATCACGCAGGCGAGGAGCTCTTCTCGGGAATGCAAACGAATTCGTCGAGGTAGCGCTGGAAGCCCTCGCGCGTGCGCGCGGCGCGCGCGTAGTGCGCGAGGTGCGCGTCGTCGATGTCGTAGACCTCGGGGATGCCGAGCGGCCAGGCGCCTCTCGCTGCAGGAGCGAGAGCCGTCACATACACGGAAGAAATGACTCCGGGGGCGAGGAGCTCGTCCTCGAGCATGTCGCCGCGCTTGAGCTCCTCGAAAGTCACGAAAGTCTGCTTCGCGGCATGAGCGATGGTGGCGAGCTCGCGCCTGCGCCCGACCCACACGTTTCCCGCCTCGTCCGCCCAGCGGGCGTGGAACAGCGCGATGTCGGGCGCGATTGCGCGTATGAACAGGATCGGATCCTCGGTCCCGGAAAACGGGTTCGGCAGTACCTTCCAATCGTCGCGGCCGCGGACCAGATCGCTTCCCAGAACACCCCTCAAAGGCATGAAGGGCACGCCTTTCTCGGCTGCCTGCAGCGCGGTGTGCACCGCCGGGCAGGTGGCGTCGCGCACCACGATCTCGCCCTTTTCCGCCGCTTCGCTGAAGCGCGGCGCGAGGCCCGCTTCGCCGAGCGACACCGCGCTCGACTCGACCTCGGCGACGCAGCCGGCGCCGATCAGCAGGTCGGCGCACATGCCGAGCACCGGCACGCCGAGGAGACGCAGGTTCTTTGCCCTGCGGCGGACCAGGGCACGAACCGTTTCCATCGATGGAAGCGAATAGTCCGGCGGCATGGCGACAAACGCGCCATCCGGGATCAATGCCGCGATCTGATCAGGCGCTGTGCGGAAATCCGGCCGCATCGTTGAGCGCAGCGATGGCCAGGGCGGTGTGGCCCTGCAGCTCCTTGGAGGAGCGCAGCTGCTCCTTGCCGCAGCCGGAGCACTTGTAGACCGGCATGTCGACCTCGGCCTTGAACGCAGGCGCGCCCTGGTAGGCGAGGTCGAGCGGGAAGGACTGGCGCTTCTCCGACTTGGCGTCGAGCTCCTTGCCGCAGGCGCAGTGGTACTTCTTGAAGAGCATCCCTTTCGCTTCGCCGGCGGGGAGCGCCGCGCCCCGCGCCTTCAGCTCGTGGATCAGCCACAGCATGAACTCGCGGTCGATCGGCGCGGCGTGGCCCTTGGCGCATTTCGCCGCCGGCATGCCGGTTACGGAGAGCTTGAGCGGCGCGTCCTCGGCGTTGACGCGGTCGAGCGTTTTCACCTCCACGGCGTTGCTGCAGCGCGGACAGTGCTTGATCATGCCGTTCCTCCCACGGTCAGACCTTCGATCTTGAGCGTTGGCTGTCCCACGCCGACCGGCACGCTCTGGCCCTCCTTGCCGCAGGTGCCGATGCCCGGGTCGAGCTCGAGGTCGGTGCCGATCATGGTAACCCTGGTGAGGACGTCGGGCCCGTTGCCGATGAGCGTCGCGCCTTTCACCGGGTGCGTGACTTTTCCGTTCTCGATCAGGTAGGCCTCGGCGGCGGAGAACACGAACTTGCCGCTGGTGATGTCGACCTGGCCGCCGCCGAAGTTGGTGGCGTAGATGCCCTTGGGCACGCTCGCGATGATCTCCGCCGGGTCGTGCGAGCCGGCGAGCATATAGGTGTTGGTCATGCGCGGCATGGTGACGTGCGCGAACGATTCGCGGCGCGCGTTGCCGGTGAGCGGCATCTTCATCAGGCGCGCGTTCAGGCTGTCCTGCAGGTAGCCGCGCAGCACGCCGTCCTCGATCAGCACGTTGCGCTGCGTCGGCGTGCCCTCGTCGTCGATGCTGAGCGAGCCGCGCCGGCCGGGAAGCGTGCCGTCGTCGACCACGGTGACGCCGGGCGAGGCGACGCGCTGGCCCAGGCGCCCGGAGAACGCCGAGCTGCCCTTGCGGTTGAAGTCGCCTTCGAGGCCGTGGCCGACGGCTTCGTGCAGCAGCACGCCCGGCCAGCCCGGGCCGAGCACCACCGTCATCGTTCCCGCCGGCGCCGGCCGCGCCTCGAGGTTGACGAGCGCCTGCGACACCGCCTGGCGCGCGTAGCGGTCGAGCACTTCGTCGGTGAAATGCGAGTAGTCGGTGCGGCCGCCGCCGCCCGAGGTGCCGCTTTCGCGGCGACCGTTGTGCTCGGCGATCACCTGCACCGAGAGCCGCACCAGCGGCCGCACGTCGGCCGAAATGGCGCCGTCGGCGCGCGCGATGAGCACCACTTCATACTCGCCGCCGAGGCTCGCCATCACCTGGGTGACGCGCGGGTCGAGCGCGCGGCAGTTGCGCTCCAGCTTTTCGAGCAGTGCGACCTTGGCTTGCGAATTCAGGCTTTGAATCGGGTCGACATCACGGTAAAGCGGCACGGGCGTCTTGCGCTCGGCCGTCTTGATTCTTCTTGCTTGTCCGGCAGAAGCGATCGCGCGCGTGGCTTTGGCCGCGTCCTGCAGCGCGTCGAAGCTGATCTCGTCGGAATAGGCGAAGGCGGTCTTCTCGCCCGAGATCGCGCGCACGCCGACGCCCTGCTCGATATTGAAGCTGCCGGACTTGACGATGCCCTCCTCCAGGCTCCAGCCCTCGTAGCGCGAGTACTGGAAATAGAGGTCGGCGTAATCCACCTTGCGCGCGGCGAGGGTGCCGAAGACGCGCTCGAGCTTGCCGGTCCCGAGGTCGAACGGCGCGAGCAGCGTGGATTCAGCGGTCTGCAGAATCAATTGAGTCAACTGGGCAGTCTCCTTCTCACGTCGTTGATGCGGTCGGGGTCGATTTCGGCGAGCACCACGCCCTCGCCTTCGTCGCGCACGGCGAGGATCTCGCCCCAGGGGTCGACGATCATGCTGTGGCCCCAGGTGCGCCGGCCGCCCGCGTGCGTGCCGCCCTGCGCCGGGGCGACGACGTAGGCCTGGTTCTCGATGGCGCGCGCTCTCAGGAGCGTTTCCCAGTGCGCTGCGCCGGTGGGCACGGTAAAGGCGGAGGGCACGAACATGACGTCGAACTCGCCGAGCCCGCGGTAGAGCTCGGGGAAGCGCACATCGTAGCAAACCGAGAGCGCCAGGCGCCCGAAGGGACTCGCGATCGCGACCGGCCGGGTCCCGGCCTGAAGGGTGCGGGCCTCGTCGTAGCGCTCGGTTCCATGCTCGAAGCGAAACAAGTGCATCTTGTCGTAACGCGCCACGCGCCCGCCGGAATCGTCGTACACGAGGCAGGCGCCGCGGATGCGCTTGTCGTCATCGGTGGAGATGGGGGCGGTGCCGCCGACAATCCAGATCTTGTTCTTCTTTGCGACTTGAGCGAGAAAGTCCTGGACCGGACCGGAGCCGTCGGCTTCGCGCACGGCCACCTTGTCGCCCTCGTGGCGCCCGATGAGGTAGAAGTTCTCGGGCAGCGCGGCGAGCTTCGCGCCCGCGGCGGCCGCGGCCGCGATGAGCCGGTCGGCGGCGGCAAGGTTCGCCGCGACCTCGGGCCCGGACACCATCTGGATCGCCGCGATGCGTACACGGGTCGTCACGGCAGGGCCATCAGTTGGAAATCTGCTCCGGCATGGGCGGCGGCGGGATCTTGGCCACCTTCGGATCGCTCCAGCTGCCGGTGACGGTGTAGTCGAAGGCGAAGATCTGGCCGAGGGGGTTCTTCAGCAGGCGCTGCGCGATCGCCGCGGCGACCCCGGCGATCGGATTGACGATGCCGATGCCGAGCGCGGCGCTGTCGCCGAGGCTCGGCAGGATGCGCACGCGCAGGTTCTGCGTCTCGTGCGCGAGGTCGGCCTCGCCGCTCATCTCGACGTCGGCCGCCGAGCCGCGCATGCGGAACTCCTTCAGCTTGAGCGCGCCCTGCTCGATCTGCGCGCTCGAGGCGATGCGGTCGAACTGGAACCCCTTCGAGAACACGTCGCGGAAGTCGAGCGTGATGCGCCGCGGCAGCGCCTGCAGGCTCATCAGCCCGATCAGCTTGCCCAGCCCGGGCTCGATCTCCAGGAACTGTCCGTCCTCGGCCTGCATCTGCACTTGGCCGCTGAGCGTCGGAAGATCGAGCGTCGCCGGGTCGCCCTGCCACGCGAGCGAGCCCTGCATGCGCGTCCTGCCGCCTTTCACCATGCCGGGCTGGCCGACGCGCTCGAGGAAGCCGCCGGCGTTTCCGGCCTCGAGGTCGAACTGCACCTCGGTCCGCGAAGGCGACGCGTACCACGTGCCGCGCCCGGTGAGCGATGCGTCCGGGTTCACCATGCTCGCCCGCTCGATGCGCCAGTTCTCGCCGGCGCGGCTCGCGATCAGCTCGATGCGCCCGAGCCGCTTGCCGCGGAAAGTGAACTCGTCGGCGACCAGGTCGACGGCCGGCAGGTCGCTCGGGCGTATCGCCGGCCGCGGCTTGGCGCCGGGAGCGTCGGCAGGGGTGGTGAAACGGGAGAGCCGTGCGATCACCCGCGGTTGCGGGCGCGCGCGATACGACACGTCGCCCGCGAGCTCGTCGGCGTTCACGTTCGCCGACCAGCCGGCAGCCTCGGCGCTCGCGCGCAGCGCCACGTTGCCGAGCCGCCTGCCGAAGGCGTCGAGCGAACCGAATTTGAGCTCGAGGGAAACCGGCGGCGAACCGCCACCGTCATTTCCCATCAGCGGCAACCAGCGGTCGAGGTCGAACGCCTCGAGCGAGCCGTAGACCAGCGTGCCCGGCCGCTCCGGCAGCCGGATCGGCTCGCGGCCCGGGTTGATCCACACCGCGGTGCGCTGCGTCGCCATGGCGTCGCCCTGGCGCCGCCGCTGCAGCTCGGCGCGGGCGAGCGCTCCGAGCGAGATCGAGACACGGTCGCGCGCGCCGCCCGCCGACGGATTGACCTCGACGCGCAGCGGCAGCGATTCGGCCGCGCCCTTCGCGAGCGGCGCCGGAAGCGAGCTCTCGAGGCCGCGCAGCGGGGACTCGAAAGTGACCCGCGCCGCCCCGTCCTGCGCGCGCACGGTCAGGGAGTAGTTGAAGCTGCCCGAGACATGCTTGCGCAGCGGATGGTCAAAGAGCTCGCGGGTCGCGTCGAACGAGGCGTCGCCGCGCGCGAACACTTCCACGCCGCGGCCGGCGCGGGTGCCGCCGGAGATCCCGACCGCGCCGCCGAGGAACCGGCCGCGCACGTCGTGCAGCGTGAAGCTCGAATCGGTGAACGCGAGCCGCCCCGACGCCGCCTCGACCGGCGGCAGCCACGGCAGGACAGTGACCCGGTTGGCGCCGAATTCGTAGTCGCCGGTGACGCGCGTCTTCTGGAGCGCGGCAAGGGGCAGGTCGAGCTTCAGGTGCAGCCTGCCGCGCCCGGCGGCCTTCATGTCGGCGGTGAAGGCGCCCGCCGTCTCGCGCAGCGGCGAGGACTGCAGGAACTTCAGGAATTCCGCGGTCGGGCCGTCGGCCTGCCCGCTCACCAGCACGTGGCGCTCGGGCCCGCGCAGGCTCGGCATCGCCACGCGCACGTCGGAGAGCTGCGCGCCGAAGATCGAGCCGCTGCGCCCGACGATCTCCATGCGGTCGCGCTCGAAATTGAGCTCGCCCACGATGTTCTCGATGCGCGGCCAGCCCTTCGCATACTCGAGCACGCCCTTCTCCACGCGCGCGGTGACCTGGAACTGCCCCGCGGCCGGATCGATGAAGGGAAACTGGCGCAGGTTGCCGCGGATGCGCACGCGCACGTCGCTCGCCTCGCCGGCGATGATGCCGTTGGCGAGCCAGGCGCGCGGCTCCGCCGGCAGGGCGGTCGGCAGGTAGCGCCCGACATGGCGCGCATCGGCGCGGTTGAGGACTCCGGAAAGGTCGATGCTGCCGGGTCCTTCGCCGCGGTGCACGTAGCTGCCGTAGACGTTGCCGCTCGCATGCTCGTTCGCGAAGGTGAGCGAGGCGATGCGCACTGCGAGGCCGCCGTCGCGCTCGCGCTCCCATTCGAGCTGCCCGGCGAGCGAGTCGAGGGCGATCTGCGGCTCCGGAAATACCCGCGGCAGCTCGATCACCGACTTGCGCGAGGAGAGCGAAAGCTTGCCCTTTTGCTCGGTCGTCTCGAGGCTGCCCGAGAGGCCGGAGAAGCCGGGAATGCCGTCGCGCGCGCGCAGCGCGAGGTCGGCAAAGCGCATGCGCGCGCTGAGCCGTGCCGGCGCGTCGAACGGCCCGCTCCACTCCAGGCGGTAATCGGCGAGCCGGCCGCGCGGCGCAAGCTCCTCGATCGCCTGGGAGAGCTGCGGCGGCAGCGGCAGCGCGCCGACCAGATGGCGCAGCGCCTCCAGGTCGACGACGCTCGCGGCGACGGCGCCGCCGGCCTGCGGCCGCCAGACGATCTGGAAGTCGGTCTTCGGGATCTCCGGGCCGTGCTCCACGACGAGCGCGAGGCCGCGCCCGGAAAACTCCACGCCGTCGGGCAGCGCGCGCCCGTGCACCCGGCCCTGCACCGAGGCGAGCTCGAGCGGCGAGAGCTCGTCGGCAAGGCTCATGCGCACGCCGGCGAGCGCCACGTCCGCGGTGCCCTCCTTGAGCGCGCCCTTTTCCAGCGTCGCCCACACGCGCAGCGCCCCCTGCCCCTCGCGCACGTTCCACGGGTAGTCCAGCCACGCGCGCCAAGCCGCGAGATCGGTGTATCCGAGCTGCAGGAACACGCGCCCGCTCAAGGCCTGCGGGCCCGGCTCGGTTCCTTCCACCAGGACGCGCGCCTCGATGCTGCTGCCGAGCTCCGGCGGGATGCGCGCCTTGAGCCCGAGCGCATGCGAGGCGCCCGAGTTGACGATCCTGAGCTCCAGCCCGGAAAACGCGAGCGGCGGCGCGCCGCGCATCTCGTCGCGCCACTCGATCTCGGCGCCGCGGATCGCGATCTCCTCCTGGGCGAGCAGCCACGCGCCAAAGCCGCCGCTGCCTTGCCCTTTTTCGATCTTTAGACCTGCGATGAACAAATCGCCGGCCGCGTCGCGGCGCACGCCCAGGCGCGGGCCTTCGATCACGACGCTATGCAGCCGCAGCTCGCCGCGCACGAGCGAGCGCCAGGCGACCACGTTCTCGATCGACGGCAGCACCAGCGTCTCGCGCCCCTGCGCGTCGTAGATGCGCACGTCCCTGAGCCCGATCTGCGGCCTCAGGCCGAGCCAGCCGGCCTGGATCGCTCCCACCCGCACCGGCAGCCCGATGCTGCGCGACATGGCGGCCACGATGTCTTCGCGGTAACGTTCGATGTCGGGCAGCACCCAGAAGCGCACGGCGAGCACCAGTGCGGCAAACGCGAAAAAACCGGCCCAGGCGAGCACTTCAATCGCTCGCAGCAGCCTCTTCATGATGGAATTCACGCCCAGGCGCTCATTTTAAACTGCAAATGCTGGATCCCATTCGGAAAATCGGACTCTCGCGGTTCGCACAGCGGCTGCTCGCGGCGCGCCCCGAGCTCGCGGCCGAGCTCGCCGCGCCGGCGCCGTTCACCCGCGATGAAATGCTCAACGCGCTGGTCGCCTCCGGCGACGACAGCGACGCGCGGCTGAGCCGCTCATTGCGCCAACTGCGCAACCGCGTGCTCCTGCGCGTCATGGCGCGCGACCTTTCGGGCCGCGCCGGACTCGACGAGGTCTGCGGCACGATGACAGATCTGGCCGAAGTGGCCATTTCCAAGGTCCTGAACGAAGAAAATCTGGTCGTGGTCGGCATGGGCAAGCTCGGCGGGCGCGAGCTCAACGTCTCCTCCGACATCGATCTCGTGTTCCTTTACCCGGGAGCTGCCGATGCCCAGGAGCGCTACGAGCGCGCCGGCCGCAGGCTGATCCGGCTCCTGGCCGACCCGACCGAGGATGGCTTCGTGTTCCGCGTCGACATGCGGCTGCGGCCTTACGGCGACTCCGGCCCGCTCGCCTGCAACTTCGAGGCGCTGGAGCGCTATTTCATCACCCAGGGCCGCGAATGGGAGCGCTACGCATGGCTGAAGGCCCGCCCTCTCCACGGCGGCGGGCATGCGGAGCTCGACTCGATCGTGCGGCCCTTCGTGTTCCGCAAGTATCTCGACTACGGCACGCTCGCCGCGCTGCGCGCGCTGCACGCCGAGGTGCGGCGCGACGTGGCACGGCGCGAGCTCGCCGAGCACGTCAAGCTCGGGCCCGGCGGCATCCGTGAGATCGAGTTCATCGCGCAGGCGCTGCAGCTCGTGCGCGGCGGCCGCGACCCCGAGCTGCGGGTACGGCCAACCGTCAGGGCACTCGAAGTTCTAAGTCAAAAATCTCTTCTGCCTGAAAGCGCTGCCCGCGAGCTTGCCGACGCCTACGTCTTCCTGCGCAACCTCGAGCACCGGCTGCAGTACCTCGACGACGCGCAGCGCCATGACCTGCCGCAGGACGACGAGGACCGCGCGCGTGTCGCCTCCATGTGCGGTTTCTCGTCATGGAAAGAGTTTTATTCGCGTCTGCAGGTCGTTCGCGCCTCGGTCTCCCGGCATTTTGAACAGATCTTCGCCGAGCCGGAGGCGCCGGAGGAGCCCTGGCCCGAGCACGCGCGCCTCGCCGCGCTGCGCGCAAGCCAGCGTTACGCCGCGCTGCCGGAGGAGTCGCGCCGCCGGCTCGACCGGCTGATGCCGGCGCTCGCGCGCGCCGCGCAGGCGACTGCCGACCCGGAGGCGACGCTCGTGCGCGGCGTCGACCTGGTCGAGGCGATCGCGAGCCGCGCCGCCTACCTGGCGCTGCTCGCCGAGCATCCCGAGGCGCTCGAGCGCGTCGCGCGCATGATCGGCTCGTCGAGCTGGGCGGCCGAGTTCATCACGCGCCATCCGCTGCTGCTCGACGAGCTGCTCGACGACCGGCTGCTGTACGCCCCCATCGATTTGGGTTCTTTGGAAAACCATCTTCGAATGCAGCTGGCCGCGGCCCGGGACGACACCGAGCGGCGCATGAACATCCTGCGCGAGATGCACCAGGCGCAGGTGTTTCGCCTCCTCGCCCAGGACCTCGCCGGGCTGCTCACCGTGGAGCGCCTCGCCGATCACCTCTCGGCGCTCGCGGACCTGATGCTGGAGTCCTGCCTGGAAGAAGTCTGGCGCGACCTGCGCGGCCGCCACCGCGAAAAGCCGTCGTTCGCCGTGATCGGCTACGGCAAGCTCGGCGGCAAGGAGCTCGGCTACGCCTCCGACCTCGACATCATC
>Ga0180085_1000485_pt1 | contig 14069 bp, 11 predicted proteins | sample EasRiv730_16_10D_FD_123013 | JGI IMG/M metagenome (GOLD analysis project Ga0180085, IMG submission 123013) | Soil microbial communities from meander-bound floodplain in the East River, Colorado, USA - East River metaG ERMLT730_16_10D | ecosystem: Environmental > Terrestrial > Soil > Floodplain ... | reverse complement strand
GGTCGCGTTCTCGGAAGTCACCGAAGAAAAACCGAAAACGAAGTTGAAAGTGAAGACCACCAAGGTCACGAAACAAAAGCGCGTGTTCGACGACAATTAGCGAGAAATTGCCATGGCCTGGACTTACAACACGGCATTAGCGGCGAACCGAGACAAAGTCCGTCTGCTAGTTGGCGACACTCTCTCAACCGACCCGCAACTGTCGGATGAAGAATTGGATGCCATGCTTGTTATCTACGGTGGAGTAAAATCCACGGCCATCGCAGTTCTTCGAACGCTTGCCGCCAAGTATGCGCGATTTGCAGACAAATGGGTAGGCGACCTTAAGATTCTCGCCTCCCAGAAATCTCGCGCCTATTTGGAGATGGCAAACGCCCTCTCATCTTCTGGCGCATTGACGCCAGCCGCTCCCACTGCCGGGGGTATCTTCGTAGACGACAAACAGGCTATTGAAGAAGATGATTCGCTCGTCAAATCAACATTCAAGCGCGGCATGTCTGATAACCCAGAGGAGTAAGGCCCATGGCATTTGAGGCTGAATTCCTATCCATGATGCCTCATACGGTAACCGTGGAGCCATTCACGAGTGTAGACCGAAATAACGAGGCATCGTTCGGAGCGCCTGTTTCATTTCGAGCACGCATTGTTGGTAAGGTCATTTCCCTCCGCCGTTCTGAAAAGGAAGACTCCACCCCGATTTTTGACGTGTTTCTAGGTGGAATCGTCCAAGGTGCTGTGGTTATTCCTGTCGGGAATATCTTACTGACAACGAACGACCGCCTCACGCTTCCACCGAATCAAGGTTGGGTAGACGAAACGCCTATCATTTTTGCGGTTGCTCGTGCGACCGATGAAGAAGGACACCATCACATAAAGCTTCAATGCGGCTTCATGTATCACAGGCAGGGACAGTAACATGGCAAACATCGTCGGCCCAACTGGATACGGCAATAGCAGCTTAATTCCGAAAGTATCTTCGGGCAGCCGCACGGGCCAGTTGCGTGTCGATGGAATGCAAGAAACGATTAATAATTTGGAGACGTGGGGCAGTATCACGGCGTATCTGGTGTCGCTGACCAGTAGAAAAACCGCCACCAGTATCATGGTTTACTCCAACAAAATCGTGCCGTTCGATACCAGCGAACTTCAATCGTCAGGCTTTATTGACACGGTAGAAGGTGCCGAAGCTGCTGGTCAATTGTCAGGCCGCACCGTTCCCACGGGAACCAGTTTGGAAGGCACCGTCGAATACGCCAATCTCATCCCAGAAATTACGACGGTCTTTTCAGTGCCACAACGAAAGTTCGGGGGCACCCGGCAATACACCAAGTATGCCTGTGGGTATACGGCGGACCATGCGGCAGTCGTGCATGAGAATCCGTTTAATGCGGTCTGGCACACGTCGTCAATCTCCGGGGTAAAGAATCCTTTTGGCGATGGGCCGAAACGGGACCACTTCTTGTTAGAAGCCTACAATGCCCACAAAGACAAATTTTCACAGGCCATGAAAGCTGGCATTGAACAAATTAACGCCCGATTTGCCGCTCGCGTGTCGCAACGCGCTGGAGCGCTTCCTGGGCTATCTGCCGGCACGGGTCGGCCACGGTTGATAAAGAAGTAATGGCAGACATAGCAACGGACATTGGCGATTTGCTGGCTACTGCGGGGGCAGGCTCCGTTGTCGCACCCGTGACTATTTTTAATGGACGATTGAGCGATAAACCCGATAACGCGATAGCGGTGCGCCCGATGCCGGGTAGCGCACCTGTGCGGGGGATGGGGCCATCTCTTACTGCGCCACTTCGGGAACGGCCTGACGTGCAGATTATCGTCCGAAACTTGAGATATGTAGACCTGATGACGAAAGTCAGCGTCATTAAAGCCGCACTTGACCGTTTCGTGGGCACCATTAGCGGAAAGGCATATTACATTGAACTAGCCTACGAGCCCATGTATATGGGTGTAGACGAGAACAACCGGCACCAGTCGTCATTGGTGTTTGGCATTTACCGAGAACGATAGGGCACCATGAATACTTTGTTAACAGCATTGTTATTGGCTCTTCGAGCCAATTGTGAGGCCACCATATGCGCGATAGACACTTATCTGGCGATGATAAGTCCGAAGGAAGAGAAACCGCCGGAAAGTCCAACTCCACCACAGCTCGAGAACGAGAACGGCGAGTGCCTGCATCCGAACCTGCTCCACGCGCCGGTGATGGGGAATCCGGGGCGGTTCCTGTGTCAAAACCCGAAATGCAAAGCGGAGGTGAACAAGTAATGGGCGATACCTTGAAGAAATACCGTGTCTGCGGCAGTCAGCCAGTGTTCGTGCGCGGTGTGTCGGTGCCGCCCGGGCAACCTGTCACGATGACCGACAAAGAAGCCGAGTTCCCGTTGTCCGTGGGGGCCATCGAGCTGGCACCGGATGCAAAGGGCGCGGAACCATTTACCACGATGGCTGACCATTCAGCCAGCGACAAATAGGAGTAATCACCCATGGCCTTCGCAGGCGTTATCGTCAATGCCAAGATTATGGTCGGTGGATTGAATCTGTCTGGAGACAGCAATTCTATCGCCGTAGCCTATGGCGCAGAAATGCTCGACAACACGGTTTTCCAAGAAGGGGTCGTGGGCGGCAACCGTAGTTACACCCCAGGATTGAAGACTGTGGGCATTACGGCCCAGATGTTCTGGAATACGACCAAAGACCAAGTCCTGTTCGGGCGTATCGGGGTGGCGTCTGAAGTCATCACCGTGGCCGATATCGGGGAAACCGAAGGCGACCGTGTGTTCTTCGTCAAAGGCGTGCATGGTGCCTACAACCCTATCAGTGGGGAAATTGGCCAGTTGATTTCCGCGAACCTGGACCTGAAATCCACCAATTCTCCACTTGTCCGTGGACAACTAATGGCCCGGGGTTCGAAAGTTGTAACGGGTAACAGTGTTGGCATCAACATGGGGTCAGCGGCAGATAAGCGGATTTACTCCGCCCTCCATATCATCACGCCGTTAGTAGCAGGTGGTGGCGGTGAACAAATTACCGGCATCATTGAGTCAGACGACAATGCGCCTTTCGGAACGCCGACGACGCGACTGACGCATACAGTGCTGACAGCGACGGGGGCAGACTGGCAAGAAGCAAGCATCGGTGCAGGTATCACGGACAATTTCTGGCGAGCCAAGTGGACGATTGCGGGAGCCGCGCCCGACTTCGATATCTACTGGTCGTTCGGTATTCTGGGTTAACAACTACACGCAGGGAGAAATCACATGCCGACTCTTATTTACACCGATGCACTGGTCACCATCAATGCCATCGACCTCAGTGACCACGTTCGCTCGGTTCAGCTGAATTACGAAGCGGAAATCCTTGACGACACAGCCATGGGCACGTCGGGCACCCGCTCGAATCGCCCCGGGTTGAAAAACTGGACGTTGACCGTGGAGTTCTACCAAGACTTCGCTGCGGCCAGCGTCGATGCCACACTATTCGCGCTGATTGGTGCAGTGGCGTTCCCAATTATTCTCCGCCCAGTGAAGGCAACAGTCGTGGGGGCCACCAACCCCAACTTCACTGGCAACGCGGTGTTGGAGTCTTACCCGCCCATCACGGGTGAGATTGGTGTCGTTGGCATGGCCTCAGCAACGTTCCGCTGCGCCAGTGTGCTGACCCGCGCCATTGCCTAACATCTGTCAGCCAATCCGATGTGCCCCGGAACGGCTTACAGCGAATGGGGGTCGGGGGTGCGGGGTAACCCGTCCCGGCCCCCGTTCATCGCTGTAAGGACCGTGTAAGTGCCTTAAAACGTGTCTTTGGTGTTGGTTCGTAACCCGATTCGGGATTTCAAATACGCGACAGTGGGATAGTCGCTGTTTCTCTCCAGAATCGAAGTCGTTCATCCAGTGAGAAAGTGAGCATCCCATGATTGTTGAGAAGACGCCATTCACGCTTTTCGAAGCCGTTGAAGCCGCCATTCCAGGGACGGTGGTGAAGAAACGCACCCTTCGATTCGACATCAATGCACTCGCTGATTTCGAGCAGGAAACTGGCATGGGATTCGGCCAACTGATGGCAACCCGGGCCGTGTTCGCGACAGCACGCGCATTGCTGTGGGCCGGTTTGAAACACGAGGACCGCACGCTCACCGTTGAAAAAGTCGGCACCCTGCTTGGCAAATATGTGCAAGCTGGTGGCCGCATTGACCAAGCATTGACGGTTGCATTTGAAGCCGCAAATGAACAGGGTGCGTTTGGTGACAACACAGCGGAGGAAAAACCCGCTGACCCAAACGCCCCGGCGCAGGCGGAATCCGCCGAAACAAAATAGCAAGTTGGGTCGAGTGGATTAACGAAGTTGAGCCGACGGCCTATGGGGAACTTACCCTACGGCCGTCGGAATTCCGCCTGCTGACGCCGCAAGAATTTTTTGCGCTTTTGGATGGATATCATCGGCGTGACTCGCATCGAGAAGAACGTGAAGCTCGTTGGGTGTCTATGCTGATGAATGCCTCGGGTAACTACAAAACGCACATCACAGTTGAATCCGTGTTAGGACGACCCCTTCGTGCAAATTGGGAAGATGCAAAGAAGAAGAATCCTGACTTGGCAGCTAAAGATGAAGCACGACGTAAGTTAAGGGAGACCTGACGTATGGCTACGACTGTTGGCACATTACTCGTTAACGTCATTGGCGATTCGTCGGGTCTCGCCGCATCGCTTGGTTCGGCAGAACGCCAAATTGAGCGATTCGGTTCTCGGTTGTTTTTCTTAGGTAGCCGCATTACGGCGGGTATTACACTGCCGATTGTTGGCTTTGTAACAGCGGTCAACAAAATTGGGTCCGAGTTCGATGCGTCGATGACCGAATCGTTGGCTATCATGGATAACGTCTCCGGTGAGATGCGGTCCCTGATGGAACAACGGGCTGTCGATATTTCCAAGTCTAGCAAGTTTGCCGCCAAAGATATTGCCCAAGGTTACTATGACCTTGCATCGGCTGGTCTCACGGCGCAAGAATCCCTGGATGCGATTGGCACGGTTGCCACCTTTGCACAGGCCGGATTGATGGACATGGGTAAGGCAGGTGAATTCCTGGCAGGTGCCACAGCCGCCTTAACTCCTAAATTGATGGGATTCACCGATAAAGCCCAAGCCATGGCCCGAGTTGGGGACGTGTTAACCATGGCGAACAACAAAGCACTGGGCACAATTCAAGATTTCGCGAACGCACTGACGAATAAAATGGCTCCGGCCATGCGACAGCAGAACATGTCATTGGAAGATGGCGTGGCAATGCTGATGGTGTATGCGGACCAAAACATCCGAGGCAAAGCCGCTGGTCAACAAGCCTACATGGTTTTACGCGACCTTCAGTCTGCAACCACGAAAGCTGGTGCTGCATGGAAGGATTACGGGATTTCGGTCTTTGACGCCAATGAAAAAATGCGCGGGGTGCCTGATATCCTGGACATGATTAAGAAACGCATGGACGGGTTTTCAAAAGGTCAAATCAACGACTGGCTAAAAACCGGCGTCATGGCTGAAACACCGGAACTAGCGCCGATGACCGATAAGGGTAAAGCCATCATGTGGAAGGACCTAAAGGTTCAAGACCGTTCCCGTGCTGCGATTCAATACCTGCTGGGATTGTCCGACCAGATGAAGAAATTCAGGGACGACCTAGAAGGCGCGGAAGGGTCTGCCGCTGCCGTAGCTGCCAAACAAGCTCAAGCCATGGCCGTCAAATGGAAAGAGGCTTTGCACAGCATAGAGGCTGCTGCGATAAAATTGTATGCCTCCTTCAAACCTATCCTAACGGATTTATTTCTGTGGGTGGGTAAGATGGGTGAAAAGCTTTCAGAATGGGCTGACCGATTCAATGCGTTGGAGCCCAGCACGAAAAAACTTCTACTGATAATGACCGGCATCGTGGCAGCGGTTGGTCCTGCCATTGCGGTGCTGGGATCATTCATCTTGCTGTGGGGCGGGTCCATTGGGGGTCTATCTGGATTCTTCGGATGGATAAGCAAACTATTGACGGCATTACCTACGATGGCAGCTCGTATGACGGCCGCAGGTTACGTCATGAGCGGCACGGCGACCATTTGGGCGTCTCTTGTGAAAGCTGGAGGATTCCTGTGGTCTTTGTTGGGAAACATTCTTGTTCCCTTGGCGGCGATGTATGGTCTCTTCAAAGTCTTGGGTCCAGCATTAGACCGGGTGGTATCGAACTTCCAAGGGATGAGCGGGGGGTTGGCCGGTATCCGCAAATCGTTAAGCGATAACCTGGGCTCCTGGGAACAGTGGAAAACGACCATCGGTAATGCATTCTCCATCTTGAGCAACTTACTAAAGATGGCGCAGTTCGGTTGGGTGCAGCTGGTGACGTTGTTCGATACCTATATCATTCCCGAGCTTGGTCAAGCATTTATGACCTTGTGGAATACCATCAAAGGCGCAATGAAAGGCATCTGGAATGCCGTATCCTTTGTCTTTGAAAAAATCACCAGTGTCTTACCCCCGGCTATGGTGGCCGCATTCAATGTGCTATACACGGCGGTCAGTTACATCATCTCGGAAATCATCGGCATCACTGGAAAGGCATTAGGACTTATCGGCGGCATCATCGTCAAGATGGGTAAGGCCTTCCTTCCGAAAGAATTGGTTGAGCTTGGCGTCCTATTTAAAGACGTTGCCACAAATAGTGGCGGCTTCCACGATGCCATGTCTCGAGCGGCAAGTGGCTTGAATACCTATGTCAATCAGATGGGTATGGTGGATTTGAAGGCACGAGCTCTTCAAGGCACATTCGAGTCATTGAAGGGCGTCATGGGGCGTTCCGGTAAAGGCATCAACCCTGACTCCATGCCCCTCATTCCGCTTGGATTGGGGGATGATGGTGTTGACACACCTGCAACTGCCAAACGTGACCCTGTCAACGAAGCTTACCTCCAGTTAATGGGTGAGGGAAAGAAAGCATGGCAGGACATGTCGGCAGCATTCCGACTTCATCGGAAGGAAATTGTCGGTAATGAAGACGCCATGGACCGGCTGTGGGAAGTTTACAAGGGTGTCCGTGATACGATTGGCCCCAGTGGGCTGAAAAAAGATTTGGACGCCTTGTTCGAAAAGAAAATTGGTATCGAACAGTTTGAAAAATTCCGTGAGAATTTTGGCGCTATCTGGGACGATATGCACGAGGGCCAGAATTCGTTGGAACCATTTCTTGGCCTTATCGATGCCATGGCGACCTCAAGCAAGAATCTCATTGAAGGTTCCGGTGTCGGTGGGTCAATTTTCTCCCCAGATTTCTTTAAGAAACATGCCGCCGCTATTGAAGATTTGGCGATGACGTATGCCAAACAGCCGCCGGGTATCAAGGCGATGATTGATTCCTATAAAAAATGGAGTCAGGCCATTACCAACTCCGATACGGCATTGCGATTGCATCAACTGAACTTACAGCATATGTCGCCTATTTTGGACGCGCATAAATCCGCGCTTGCCAAACTACAAGATAAAGAAAAGGAATTAGCTGATTTCCGGTTGACAGCTTCAGAACGGGCGTTAAAAGGCATCTCCCGTAATATGGAGCAACAGCGTTTGGCGATGCAGAAAGAATCGGACGAAGCATTCACGCATCTGTCGAACCTCTCCGGTAAGGAACTAGCGATTGCCACACAGAAATTTCTTGAGCTGAAATTGATGCAAAAGAAATATCTGGAAGTGGCTGAACGCGCCGACCTTGAACGGCTGGCATCTGCCGTTGGTGCCAACGCTTTGATTGTCCAGTCATTCAAGAATATGGAAAAGGAAATATTAACGTCCATCATAACCATCCAGTTGGGGGCGAGAGAAACCAAGGCACTGTATGATGGATTGGCGGAAGGACTTAACACTTTGGCGGGTGTGTTCGACACATCCGGTGAAGGCACTTTGAGCTGGTTGGGAAAGATGGCTGGGCTCATGGGGGAGGCCACTCAAGCCGGGGTGGACATGAAAACTGCCCAACTGGCGCTTGGAGAAGCTTTCAAAGGCGGGGAATTTAACGCCAAGAGTTTTGCGGCAGCCGCAATTGCGGGATTTGTGGCTGTTGCTCAAGGCGTCGCCATCATGGACAAGGCCACGCAATCGTCCAGCAAGAGCAAACGTATCCTGGGTGGAGCCATGGCAGGAGCCCAAATGGGCGCGGCATTCGGTCCATGGGGTATCGCTATCGGGGCTGTGGGTGGTGCTCTTGTGGGGGCGATTCGCAAATCTGGTGCCGAACAGGAGATGAAACGCATCGCTAAGTCCTTTGGCGTGGACGTGTCGGAGGAGTTAGGAAAGGCTATCTCGGAAGAAGCCAAGTCGAAATACGGTGGCAACCTCCAGTTGGCTGAACACATGAGCCTTGGGAAGATTCTTGAAGAGGGTGGGGGGCTGTCCGACAAGAATCTGACGAAATTCAAAGCACGCCTGTCTGACACATTTACCTTCATGGCACAGGGACTGTTGACCAGTCAAGAAGCCATGGACATGTATTCCGCAAACTTCGGCACGTTTGCTGACTTCATCACTTCGAAGGGTGAGGATTTGGCAACTGCGTTTATCAAAGACTTCCGTGTCATGGGTGACATGATGAAGAAGGGGGTCATGAGTGAAAGCGACTTCCTCGGATTCCTTGATAAGAATTTTGCTGCCTTTGTCACCAACATGGAAAAGAGCGGTCATGTGGCTTCCAAAGCCTGGGCCGAAATTGTCGCCATGCATGCCGACATGGGCGCGAAGTCCAAGGAGATGATGGCATTTCTTGGCGGTCAGGCCACCACGGCAGGGTCATCGTGGACATCAGCGGTGCAGGCCGTTACCTACGACTTTGAAGGATTAGGGGATAAGATTGACGAAGCGCGTAAGAAACTTAAAGAAATGGCTGATGAAGCCAAGAAGGATTCGGTGTTTTCTGGTGACCAAGTATCTACGGTGGTAACACCGGAAATGCAGGAAGCCATGGAGAACCTGAATTTCCTTCTCGGTCGACAAGCCGAACATGCCAAAGCATCTGCCGAACAGATGGGTAATCTGTCGCTCATTATCTTAACGACCTTCAACGCCGGTATTGATGCTGGTTTGGGATGGTCCGAGATGATGGAATCCATTGGACCGTCTATCGACGCACTGGCCAAGGGATACAAAGATTTAGGGATTGAAACTGACAATGCCGGAATGAAAGCATTGTTGGGTCTTCGGTCCATGTATACCGCGAACAAGCAATTGTTTGATGGCATCAGTGCAACAACGCAGGGCATGATTGCTCTGTCGAAATTAGGGGGATTGACTTCTGAAGCATTTACGGCTATCGGAGATTCCATGGTTGCCTTGTTCCGTCGCACACAATCTGTCATGGAGCAAACAGGCGGCACGCATAAAGATGCACTCCGCCCATTCGTCCAATATCTGGCGGAAGCCCGCCATGCATCTGAAGAATATGGGTATGTGCTGGACGATACCACGGCAGAGATGATTCGGCAGGCCGAAGAACTTGGGCTGTTGGGTGACGAAGCCGCAACTGAAGCCGAAGTCATGAAAGACGGATTCGATAAAGTTAATGAGTCTTTGGGACGTATGATTAGTTCCTTGGATAATTTCATTGGGCGATTGGATGGGCTAGCGGCAGGCATCAATGGCTTGCCCGACCCGAATATCACCTGGCCGGATATGCCAGACTATTCAATGCCACAGCCTATTTATCCGGTCTATGACCCCGCATATCCTGATACACCGGGGGAACGCACACCCCTTGAACTGTCAAATGTAAGTGGAAGTAATAATGATGTTCAGCAGCAACCAGCGTCATCAGGCGGTGCCGGGTTGACGCTTGTATTCCAAGATGCTGGGTCATTGAACCGCACCAAGATTCAACAAGAAATCGTGCCTGTGCTGGTTGAGACTGTCCGCACGAATCAGTTCGGGGCACGCACCGACCTTCAAGAAGCATTGCAGATGGACGTGTAACCATGGCAAACCTATTGTTCCAGAAACCAACCGACAACATCGCAGCCAGTGGGACTCTGGCGGTGCAATCCGGCACCGAAGATACTGGGTATCCTGCTGCCAACTTGGTAGATTTGAATCCGGCCAAGCCAGCCAAGTTGACTACCACTACCGGCGCATGGCGCTGGGATTTTGGCAGTGCGACAGCTATTGACGTGGTGGCGATTATCCACCACAACTTGACTGCCGGCTTGAATGTCCGTATTCAAGGCAACGCGACTGATGCGTGGGGTGCGCCCACACTGGACCAAGCCATTACCATTCCAGCATATCGGTCAGATGGTTTCCCTATCAACCCATTCAAGGATTTGACGGCTATCGCGCCTCGTTCCTTCCGATATTGGCGTCTGGTAATTGTCGATGCCAATACAGTGCCCGTGCAAATTGGTGAAGTATGGCTGGGGGCCACTAAACGCTTGTTGACGGTCAACATTCGTTGGAACTACGAAGAAAATGATGACCAGCCATTAATTGAACACATTACCGATTTCCGTGTCAAGACTGTGTATGCGTATGGTGTGTCTATCCGCCGATACGTGGCCCAGCTGACAACCACGAATGCTGGAGCGGCAGAAATTTACGACTGGTGGCGGTCCTGCCGGGGTCGTGCCCACCCAATGCTCATTGCACTGGATGGTGACGTAAACGACTGCATGATGGCCCGGTTTAACATGACTTACTTAAAATCCAATCGGGAGTTCACGGACTACAATCCGATTGAACTTGACCTGATTGAAGTTTCACGGGGATTGGTGCTGTAATGGGCGTCAAGTATGTGATTGACGGCTGGGAGGTTATGGACAGCATTGGCCGAGGGTCGAATGTCTTTTGTATGTTCGACATCCAAAAAGCTCGAAGTGGTCGTGGCTATCTGAAGATGCGACGCAATACCAATGGCACCTTGGAAAATCTCGCGCGACATTCGGGCGGTGGGATGCAGTTTGCGGGGGCAGACTTAATTCAGGTAGGTAATCAAGGACAAGTTCGTTGCCGGTTTTATGTGCGAGCTTGTATGTTACCCACTGTCAATATGGCATTGTGGAGTTTTTCATCTGGATGCCAAAACGGGATTGTTTTGAAGACCGACGGCACCTTAACTTGTTTGATTAGTCTTGCAGGGGATGGTGACCAAGGAGCTGCAACATCAGTGGCTGTCGTGGCAATTACCGACAACGATTACGACAAGTGGTATCGGTTGGATTACAGCTGTGTTATCTCGAATGTTGGTAGTGGTGCCGTCGATACCATCGTGGCCAGCCTAACGGTAACGGCCCCAAACGGAACATCTTCAACTGTCGGTCACAACCGCACCTTGAATCTTGGCACTCCTATCAACATATCTGGTGCAGGATTCTTTGATGGATTAACGGCTGTCGGACAGGCAGATATCGACACTGACGACCTTGCTGTTGTTGCGGCCACCAATGCCGATGTCGCATTAGCTGATACGTTACCAGTAGAAACTCGAGTCGGACTCATCCTACCCAGTGGACAGGGGTCTGAAGCAGGATGGACTGGGCTATGGTCCCGTGCCACGAAAGTAGTGGTAGACAGCACACTCAATAATAGACAAGTGTCAGGTAGCTCAGGACTTCGCACGACCTTCACACATGGGAACCAACCAGCAGCAAATTGGGGTATGACTTCTATCGGCGGTGTCATGGTGACGGCTATAGCGCGAGGTGCGGCTCCCACCACACCTAAATTTCTTGTGGGGGGTGCCGCGTTCGATGCCAACACCAGTGTAAGCACGGGTCTTCCTGGTGGAAGTGGTTGGATATATTACTGTGACTTCACCACCCGCACTCCTGCACAATTAAATGCATTGGAGTTCGGGTTGGAATCCACGCTGGCCGGTGTGACGGACCTGTATGGTATCCACATGCAGGTGCTGTATGCAGGTGACGCCCACAGTGAATCAGAACGGTCCACAGGAGGTTACAAGCACAAGTGGATGTCGTGGACCGGCGATGGGACTGAACAACGAGATATTACTGGCGTCGGCTTCCATCCACATGCTGTCTTATTCTGCACTGGTTTACAAGCCGCAGGCAGTGTGGGCATGCTGTGGCGTTTGGCCGACATGCCTGGACGAAAATGTTGGACTTCAGCCGGAGGGCATGAATTTGAAAGCCTAGCGGATTTCCATGACGACGGGTTCAGTATCGGACTGGATATCAACGGAGTCGGCAACCGCTATGTTGCACTGTGTATCCGAGATGATGGCGATGGGGAAGACGGACGTGTCTTCTACCATGGAGGCGTAGCCCATCCGTCTGCCAATACGCAAGTCCAAACCTTTGGATATTCGGAACCTGTGCAACTGGACCTGTTGTTTGTCACTGGTATCGGGTGTGATGCCTTCATTCAAACAGCGGATTTTGTGGCAACCACGTCCGCTCGAATGGATACGACAACTGCCCTTACCTCAGATGGCATTATCTCCCGAGATACGAACGGATTTACGTTGGGTGCAAATACTGAATTTACAGAAGCCGACGACCAGCGATTCTGGTGGGGATGGAAATTCACTTCGGCGCTACTGGGTTTAGTGCAAGTTGGAAAAGTCGTTGGACAAAGTGCGGCTGCTGTAGTACTGACACCTGGCATGAATCCGTATGCCGTGTTTCTACGCGGTAGCAATACTACACTAGCTAGTAAACGATTCCATGAAGTAGAATACATTGGCGGAGTGAATAGTGCCGTTTGGATTTCAAGTCCGGTAACCCGCACGAATGCCGTTATTGCGCTTGATTCAGCGGGGGGCAATTTCACAATCCAAGGCGGTGCCGGTGCCGGTATTCACTTGGATGACGCGCCTGTAGTTGATTGTTACTGGATTGCATTCCATCAAGAAGCAGAAGTGGCACCGCCTGTCGAATATCAGTTTGACCCCGATGCATTAGTCAGCATTGGGTTGGTGTGGGTTGAAGCTTTCTTACCGGATTAACCATCATGTCTATTACTCAATACACATGGTCGAAAGTTGACCTCCCTGACCCTGCCGATTACTATGGCGGGTATAAACAACCACGATTGTTGAAGTCCGGTCAATACATGCGTGCCCTGTCCGATAGGCGGGGTGAGCCAGAAATGTCTACGTTCGATTTTACTGTCAGCGATACTGACCGTTTGGTGCGTGGATTACTGGCTGGGGCAACCAGCCGATACATCATCAACAAGACAGTCATTGTTCGCACGATTTCTGACGCGGGGCGACGGGCACTGGAAATTCCTCGGACCGTAGCAATTGGTGTCATTCGGGATTACGAGCCTTTACCGGAATTGAAGTTTCGGTTCAAATGCGAAGACTATGCTGCGTTGTTTGTCGGTTTCGGACGCGACCCCAAGCAGATTCCCAAGCGCACGATTGCCAAGACCGAATTCGCTACTGCTCCGGAAGAAGCGCAAGAAGATGGGGGTGTGCCACCCGGAGCCGGTATCAAGACATACACGACGCCCCATGCGTCGATTTCCATTCCTCCATGCCCAGATTATGTGCAACTGTCTGACCAAGCGGCAGCGCGTAACATGTTTGGTGACATCAGCAACGGCACCTACGGTCTGTGCGATACTCGTGGCTGGATTATGTATGACGGCAATGGCGACTACATCGGAGAAGGATGGGGTGGTCACTCTCCACCCGTGCCCGGTGATGTTACGTTCGCTAGTCCCGATGTAGCAACCGTGTTGGAAGCTGCCGTTGGCGGTGAGAAAAGCACACTGGTCACGGTCGGATTAGGGGTGCCTATCCTCTATGGTGACCTCACTGACGTGAATACGACCGGCGGAGGTCAGTGTTCAGCTATCTATGTAGGCAGTTACAGCATCTCGGGCACGATGTATCACAAATTTTTGATTGCAGGACATGCGGTGAAAGCCATTACCGCTATCTACACGGAAAACGGCACAACGGGCGTGGGTGACTTGACCAGTGCCACCAATGGTGCTGGCCTGGGTGGTCCGTGGATTGTCCCGGGGTATGCGAACTGGACCTCGCTCATTGGCACAAATCTGTATGAAGATATCAATGGG
>Ga0180085_1000484_pt1 | contig 14095 bp, 11 predicted proteins | sample EasRiv730_16_10D_FD_123013 | JGI IMG/M metagenome (GOLD analysis project Ga0180085, IMG submission 123013) | Soil microbial communities from meander-bound floodplain in the East River, Colorado, USA - East River metaG ERMLT730_16_10D | ecosystem: Environmental > Terrestrial > Soil > Floodplain ... | reverse complement strand
CCTGCTGCTCCCCACCCCGCCTCACGGCGACGCAGTGGCAGTCGGTTACAGGCCGGAGAGGGCGTACCTGAAGAGGACTTCCACCTCTCTGACCAAATGCGCTTTCAGGCGCACGATTCCCGCCTTCGCGGGAATGACGGTGAGGACCGATAGAGTCTTGAGTTCTGATGTCACCTTGCCAGCTCAAAGGCTCCAGCACAGCAATTGACGTTTGCAATTCTTGTCTCCTGATCGAGGTCCAATGTGAAACGCGTTCAGCTCCTGGCATATTTGGTTTTGTTTTCAGTTCTGACCATTCAGTCCGCTCTAACCCTGCTCAGCCAGGGCGTAGCTGTTCCGCATCGAGTCGGGCGGGCGGCCCCGAACGTGAAATTGGAGTTTCCTCTTCCAAAGGTTGCCTTTGAGGACGTCGCGAGCAAAGCGGGATTGACCTGGCGTCACGTCACAGGTCCAGACTTCGACAAGAAATACATCATCGAGACGACGGGTAGCGGGGTCGCGCTCATTGATTACGACACTGACGGTTGGCTGGATATCTTCATGGTGAACGGCACCACGCTCGAAGGCTTTCCGAAAGGACAGGAACCCACCAATCACCTTTACCGCAACAACAAGGACGGCACTTTTGCCGACGTAACAGAAAAAGCCAACCTGGTTCGCACTGGCTGGGGTCAGGGTGCCTGTGTTGGTGATTATGACAACGACGGACGCGACGACCTGCTAGTAACCTACTTCGGACAAAACGCGCTCTATCACAATGAAGGAAACGGGCGCTTCGCCGAAGTTGCCGGTAAGGCAGGACTGTCGCACAACTCGCCCCGCTGGAGCACAGGATGTTCGTTTGTGGATTACGACAAAGACGGACGCCTTGACCTGTTCGTTGCGAATTATGTGATCTTTGATATCAAGAAGATCCCTGCCAAAGGAACCAACCAGTTTTGCCAGTGGAAGGGAATGCCGGTCATGTGCGGCCCGCGCGGACTGCCGGGGGGCACGAATCTGCTCTATCACAACAATGGCGACGGGACATTCACCGACGTGTCTGAGAAAAGCGGCGTCGTCAAGCCAAGCGGCTATTACGCCTTTACATCATTGGTGTCTGACTATGACAACGATGGCTGGCCGGACATTTACGTGGCTTGCGACTCGACGCCAAACATTCTCTACCACAACGAAGGCAATGGAACGTTTACCGACATCGGACTGATTTCGGGCGGGGCCTTCAACGAAGACGGTCAGGAACAAGCCGGGATGGGTATTTCAACAGCCGACTATGACAACGATGGATTCTTCGACATTGTCAAAACCAACTTCACAGACGACACGTCAACGCTCTACCGCAACGCGGGCGACGGCACCTTCAACGACGTCACGTATCCAGGCCGCCTCGGAGTGAACACACGCTTTCTGGGATGGGGCACTGGTTTTTTTGATTTAGACAATGACGGCTGGAAAGACATTTTCATGGTCAATGGGCATGTCTATCCTGAAGTCGATACCCAAACACCCGATAGTCCTTACAAACAGGAAAGACTAATTTACTGGAACCTGCGTAACGGAACCTTTCTCGACATCTCCGAACAGTCGGGTAAGGGCATTTTGGAGCGCCACTCTTCACGGGGTGCGGCCCTCGGCGATCTCGACAATGACGCCAGCCTGGAGATCGTGGTCAACAATATGAACGAGACCCCCAGCCTGCTGAAGAACCGTGGTGAGAAGAAGAATTGGGTCCTGATTAAGACCGTGGGCAAGAAATCCAACCGGGATGGCATCGGCGCGCGAGTCACGATCTTCACCGGCAACCAGAAGCAGATGGACGAAGTACGCAGCGGCGGAAGCTACCAGTCGCAGAATGACCTGCGCCTGCACTTCGGTCTCGGCGACGCTGCGAAGATTGACCGCGCTGAGGTGCAGTGGCCGAGCGGCATTCATGAGACGTTTGATAATGTCACTGCCAATCAAGTGGCGGTTCTCGAAGAAGGAAAAGGGAAACCAGCACCAGTGAAAACTCCGGCAGGAAAGAAATAGAGAATGGAAAACTTTAATGAGGACTACGGAATATCGTGACGACGGCCTTCCTACCTCGAAAAGCGCAATGGAGTTCGGTTCCCCTCGCCCCAACGAGGGGAACCGATTCTAAAACGACTGTGCCCGCATCAGAACCAAGCACACACATTCGTCACTATAGATTGTCATGCCCAATAGGAAGTTCCTAGAAAGCTTCCCGTGCCTTTTGCGTCACAGGATCTCAATCTCGCAGGGAAAGCTCCACCCGGATCACCGTCCCACCAATGTCGCCATCACACCCTACTCTCCGGAGCCCTGCAAAATCGCATTAACGACGGCAGCAGAAAAATGTTGGCCAACAGATCGGTCCCCATGATGAAGGCTGTCAGCAGGCCAAATTGCGACACCGGCACAAATCTCGAAAGGCCGAAGACGAGAAACCCCAGGGTAAGCGCAATGGACGCCGCCAGCATGGCTCCCCCTGCGTTCTTCAGGCTCTCACGCGTGGCATCTGCGGTCGACAGACCATTGCGCACGTTTCTCTGAAAATGCACCAGGAAGTGAACGCAATTGTTCACAGCAATTCCGATCGCAACATTTGCGATGAGGCTCGTGTTGACGTTCAGGGCGACGCCTGACCAGCCCATGAGGCCGAAACAGAGAAGAACTGGCAGTCCTGCCGGGATCATGGCCAGAAAGGCAATCTTGAACGATCGAAACAGAACGACGACGATCACAGAAATCAGCAAGACCGAGAACATCAGGCTCTTCGCCTGCTCCGCGGCCACACGATCTGAAGTCCGGTTCATCAACACCAAACTGCCGCTCACCTGAACCTTGAAGTCGGATGGAAACAGTTGCGCCGCTTTCTGGTTGATTCGCTCAATCGTTGAGCGTAGCTCGGTTGAGCTGAACAAATGTGTCCGGGCGACGATGCGAGCAAAACGATGGTCGGACGAAAGAAAGTCAGCGCTTAGGCCACTTGGATCGGACTCTGCAAACTCGATCAAACTCGCGATGACTTCGGGCCCCTCCGGAACCACAAAGTACTCAGGGGCCTCGTTGTGAAAGGCACGATTTAGCAGTTTCAGCGTGTCGACGTATGAAAGCGCTGCGTCAACCCCCGGAAACTCCTGAACGCTCCGCTGTAAAGCCTCTGTCGCCTTGAGAACATCAAGCTCTGTAACCTTCCGCTCTCCTTTTGACTCCACAATGACGAACAATGGAGCAATGCCGGCCATCCGCTCGTGGAAGAAGCGGGCTGTTTGGACGACCGGTGCGTTTTTATGGAAGTAGGAAAGATAATCCGTATGAACTTGAAGACTGAGCAGCCCCCACAGTGCCCATCCAGCGGACAGAATCGAAATGGCGTAGACCCAGCCAGCCCGATGAAGATTGAACCAGGCAAGTCTCTCAAGAAATGTGTGACGGTGACTGTCTTCTCCTCCAGGCAACTGGTTGAAACTGGGGATGGGCGAAAACCAAAGGAATGATGGCACCAAGAGGACGCAGAACCAGTAGCTCAAGAAAACGCCTACCGTGGCGAAGATTCCCAGATCGCGGATGGCCGGGATGCCTGAAAAAATGAAAGGTCCAAAACCGGCCATCGTCGTCGCAGCCGAAATGAATATCGGCGAATGGGTGTAGGCTACGGCATCCATCAATGCTTGGTGATACGTCGCTCGATCCAGCTTTGCGTCAGCCCGCTCACCCCAATCAGCATACGCTTTATGGAGGAGCCGGTAGTACTGAGCCAGAAAGTGGATCACGTAGGACGTTCCGTTTGAAACTAGCAGGGACGGAAGGATCATGGTCGTGACTTTCAAAGGCCGCCCCGACCACACCATGGCAGCCAGCGTCCAGACCACCGCCAACGCGATCATTCCCAGCGGGAGCACGATTCCCCGAAGGCAACGAAAACTTACGGCGAGGATCAAGGTCACCAGCCCCAGCGTCAGAGGCGTGAGAACCCGCAGGTCACGTATCATATTCTCAGTGCCCTGCAGTTCCATCTCTGGCAAGCCACTGACAAATGCCTGGCCTTCGCCGAGCACCCGGTGAGTGATGGCGCGAACCTGTCGTGTCACTTCTCTGCCCTGCAGCAAGCTGTCCTTCTGTTCAAACTCGTCGAGGAAGACCAGTACGGCAAGCGTGCGTTCATCAGACGAAATCAGATTTTTGATGTAGAACGGATTGTTCCGGATGCGACTGCGCAGCTCCTGCAGATTGGCATGGCTGTTCTCTTCAGGAACCAGCGGCGCCACGACTACTTCGTCGCCAGCTCCGCGAACGTCCTTGACGTTGGTCAGGCTCAGGACGCGTTTCACACCCGGAATTCGTTCGAGTTCGTTCGTGAGGTCCCTCACCCGGGCGAGCTTGGATGGCCGTAACAAGTTGTCTTCCTGAATTCCTATCAGGATCAACTGGTCGTTGCCGAAGATACGCTTGATTTCTTCGTAGTACCGGGCTTCGCTGGAGCCGGCAAGAATGAGTGTTGAAGGGGAGGTGTCGAACTGAAGGTTACGAATCGTGAAAAGACAGACAAGCGTGAGGATGCCAGTCAGGCAGATCGTCCAGGCCGAACGCCGTAGGAGGCTGCTCCAGAGAGAAGGCATGCGCGCCGTTATAAAGGAAAGCTGCAGCTTGAGTCAATGCGTTTGTACCGGTTTACGCTCGAGAGAGGATTGTGGAAGGGCAGTGCAGAGCCGGCATCATTCTCCAAGGGTGGGGAGGGAAGCGACCCGCCAAGGTTCAGACACCGTCGCACGTCGGATGTGCAGCCGGCAGACTTCGACATGCCGATGGCGGCGCTGCTCAATCCCTGAGTTGGAAATTAAAGTTAGTTACTTCGCCTTTCGAATGTAGACGTCGCCGTCAAATGTCTTGAAAACAACTTCGGGTCCGCCACCATTGATATTTCCTACAACACCCTTATCGACCTGGACACTGAACTTGCCGCCCTTGGCCCTTTCGTCTTTGACTACCGGTGTGCGCGCGGCCGCCGCGGGTTGGACTTCGAAATCGCTGTAGATCTCGCCATTGTTGGTGTGCACCTTTACCGAGGCCTTAAAGTCCGCAGGAAATGTCACATCGATATCTCCATCCAGCGAACTGAATGACATTGCCTTCCCGGGATTCACTTTCATCAATGTAGCCGTAAGATCACCGTCGACCGTGTGCGCAACGACTGTCCCCGAAACCTTGTTCAGCTTCACATCGCCGTCAACGTTATTCACTTCAATTTCGCCTTCAACGTTCTCCACCAAGATGTCTCCGTCGTCGACTGCATTGAGCTTAAGCGAGGTGTTCACGGGAACTTGTACCACGAGCTCAACCGAATGCTCTGAAAGGCCCGTTGAAACGGTGACAACGTTGTTCTCTTCCTCGGCAATAAGTCCAGAGCTGGCCGGCTTGATTCGCTTCATCCCTTGAGCGCGTTTCGGCGTCTTGCCACTGTCTTCCGACTTTCCGTCCTTGTTTTTGGCTTCGACAACAACGTCCTTGCCTTCGCCACCTCTGACGGTGATCCCCCCGCTCAACAAGGTAACCTTCACCAATCGTGGTCGAACAGCATCGCTGAATGGAATGGTGACCCGATCGGCTGCGCCTTGACCCCACACTGCGACTGGACAAACCAAGCCGAGCAACAGGACGGCGAACGGAATGCGAGAGCCAAGCGAAGGCAAATGTGACGGAGGTTTCTGGGGGGCCAGGTGCAGGATGTTGCTTCGTCGAACCAGGACCGCATTCACTGAATTCATGTAAGTCTCCTTAGACCTTTATTTATGCCTTCGTTCGTTATTCCCGTGAAGGGAGGATCCAAACGCTGTTGTATGCAAGATTCCTTCTTTCGCGGGAAGGACGCTGGAAGCCAATTTGGTTCAAGCTAGCTGAGCTGTCGCAGCCCCCAGCGAGCGCGCTCGCGAACCTTTGGCTGGAATTGTCGTTCGTGGCTAATGCGAGTCAGCACATCAATCGCTTGCCGCTCCTTGCTCTCAACCAGCCAATCGATCAAGGTAATCTGCACCAGGGGTGACTTCTGTATCTCGAGCGCCTGCAGCAAGCCCTGGCGGACTTTTCCAATGTTTGAAAACCTCTGCAGCGCATCCAGCGCTGCCAGCCGCACGTTAACGTTGGGATCGGAGTTCAACGTCTGCAACAACGCAGAAAGTATCACTTCCTCAGGCTGTTGGACCTGAGAACTCCAGCTCACTCCGCGCAGTCGTTCGCTGGCCGATTGCTGTTGCAGCAACGACAACGTCAGCAGCTCTCGAAGCCCGCCAACCTCCTCACGGAGTCGCACAATTTCCCCGTTCTCCTTGGGTCTCTCCACGCTCAAACGACCCAGTCCCAAGCCAACCGATAACAGCAGTACTCCTAAAGCGAACTGCCATAAGGGTCGTGTCGGCCACCATTCTGCCACCCAGTCACCGAAAGTCACTCGCCCCTTCGGTTGCGAGCGCAGTTTTAGCTGATGTTCTTCGAGCATCGCGTAAAACCGGGTTCGCATCTGCGGACTGGGTTGAGAATCCTCGAGTACTCCCAAGCGACTCCACACAGATTCCAAGGTCGCTAGTTCCTCACGGCAGGCAACGCAGGTTGCAAGATGCGCCTGAATGGCAGCACTACTTTCCTGGCTTAGACTCTTCGCCAGATAATCTGGGAACTCCCTCTTTACCTGTTCACAGTTCATGACGCCTTCTCCCCCGTGATGCCATCCAACACTTCGGCCAGTTCTCGAATCGCGCGAAATACCCTGCCTTTGACCGTTCCGACCTCACATCCTAGAATCGTGGCGATCTCCTCGTACTTCAACGCCTGGTAGCGACTGAGGATCAACACCTCGCGCCTTTCTGCAGGCAATTGGGACAGAGCTTTCCTCACGAGGCGGGTCTCCTGTCCTTTGGCGAACGCTTGCTCAGGTGTCAGACCGGGACTGGCAATCTCGGAGAATAGGTCATCCTCACTCTCGTGGCTGATCTCATCTGAGTGCTTGTGTTTGCGGAAGTGGTCGATCTGAGCATTGCGCGCCACGTGATACATCCAGGCCGAGAACTGACTGTCAGGCCGAAACGTGTGGCGATACTTCAAGATGCGCAAGAATACCTCCTGCACAAGGTCCTCGCTCAAATCGCGGCCTCCTGTTGAGCGAAGGAAGAAGTTAAACAAAGCACGATGATAGCGCTCAAAAAGGAAGCTCAGCTTCCCGAGGTCGCCGTCTCGCACCTTCAACATCAGCTCGTTATCTGCTGCTGAACTCACGCGTCTTGCGCCTCGTTGTCGAGCCTACGTCTATGTAAACTGAGGAAACAGGAAAAGGTTACAGGAAAGAAGGAGTTTTTTGCGGGAAGAAACGTGGGAGATTCAAGACGGTGCACCTGAATGCCGACGCTGCCGGGCCCAAGCTCCACGGTCGGCATTGGCTGCTTCAATTGAACGGTACTTGAAGACACCTGGGGGGAAACGAGAGGCGAGCAGTTCTGTCAAAAGGAGCACCGCGTGAAAGCGCTGTAGATGTTCCAGACTTACCGGCTGGACACGCCGCGCCCTCGTCGTCGCTCTTTCGACTAGACAGGGGGCCGCTGGGGCAGCGTCGGTTCACACTCGGATTACTTGGAAAGTACTTCTTCGAAGAATTCCAGTGCACGACTGTCGTTCGACTGGCCCAGCCAGAACATGGCTTCCTTGCGGACAACAGCATTCTTGTTGTTGCGCGCGACCTGGATCAACAGCGGAATACCCTCGTCCCTGGGGAGTTGGTGTAAAGCAAAAACGGCCTTCTTTTTCACCTGGGTTTCTGGATCCTGGTCAATCGCAGCTGTAATCGCTTCGGCCGCCCGGCGTCCAGCTTTCTGAGCCAGCCAGAAAAGCGCCTGGCCGCGCACACGCGCACTGGTATCCTCGCGTGCAGTTTGAATGAGCGTCAAGATCGCGTCGGGCTCCTGGCTTTGTGACAGCGCAAAGGTGATGTGCTCGCGAAATTTTTCGTTTGTGTCCTCACGCACCAGGCGCCGCAAGGATTCGTATCCAGTGCGTCCTCTGACCGTGCCCATCCAGAAGGCAGCTTGCTTGCGCAACTCCAAAGGCCGCGAGGCTACAGCAAAGGTTTCCAGAAAACGATCGGCCTCCGGCGTCTGGTGGTGGGCGATCGCCATGATCGCTCCGTCAGCCCTCCGCCGTCCTTCCCGGTTGTCCACACTGGCGTCGGTCGCCACCGAGCCGAGCCAGCGCAGGCTTTCGGCAGGCTTCACGTCGTTCAGCCAAATGAGCGGCAGCCCTCCGAAATCAAGCTCGCAGTCGGCCGAAAACGTCCGGATCTTCTGCAGTTGCTTCTGTGTGATCCGGTAAAGCACAACGATTTCGGTCGGCGCCTCGAGCTTCACGCTCTTCGGCCCCTCAGTCGTGCTGCGAATCCCTTCCTGCTTGTCTTCAAGACGGCAACCGGTGCAATCGCCTTGCGAACCTCCCCAATTCGAACAGCAGCCCACAGAGCGCCTGGCCACCGCAGGAACCAAATAGCCCACCCAGGCCGGTTCAGTCTGTGCCCCCACAATTCCTTGCAGCAGCCGTTCCAGACCGCTCTCCGCGGAACGCGTTTCCTGTTTTGCATTGACGATTCGGGCTGGTTGCAGCAACGGAGGAAAGGACAGCATTATTCCCAAAGCGAAACAGCTCACAAGTTTCATTGAGTTCTCCTCTCCTGCCCTGCATACAGTTTGAACGCCGAATCACCCGTTTCCGTTCGACAAAGGAGCACAGGTGGCGAATGAGTCGTTACTTGTTCAAGATTTCCATTAGGTACTCCGTGCCTTCCTTGGAGCTCATCAAAGAGAGCTTCTGAACGGCCTGCTTTTTCAGTTCGGGATCGGTTTCCTTCCGGGCTATCTCTACCAAAGCTTTCGCGTTCTGTTGCAGAAACAAGGCTTGGAGGATCTCTTTGCGGATATCGAGTTCCTTCTCGTTCGCGTACATCGTCACCAGGGCTTCCCCGCTCTTGGACTCACCCATAGTGCCCAGATTGCGAATGGCAGAACGACGCAGGCCGGCATCCTTTTCGGTTCGCGCCAACTCCAATAGTTTTTCGGCATTGCCGCTGATGAACATGGAGCGGATGAGCTCCTTCTTGTTCTCAACCGTAGTCTCAGATTGATACAACTGCCAGATCTCGGCCTGAGCACCCATCACACCCAGCTGACGAATCGCCTCTCGGCGCAGCTCGGGTACCGCTTCTCCCTTGGCTGCCGCGAACAGACGCTCCCGCTCGCCAGCTACCATGAAGCTGCGCAGGATGGCTTTCTTCACCTCCACGCTGGCGGAAGAACCATAAATGTCGGCCAAGACCTGCCGGCTTTCCTTGCCGCCGAACAGTCCGAGATACTTCAACGCTTGCATTTGCAACTCCGGATTTGCATTCCCGCGTGCAATTCCCGCCACAATTTCTCGCCCGCGCGGTGAGCTGCTCTGGCTGAGGACGAACAGCGCTCGCTCTTTGAGCTTGGGCGGCTGGCTACCTTGCAGAAATTTCTCCAGCATCGGCAGGGCCTTCTCGGTATCGCTGTGGAGCAGGCTGTTGATCGCGATCAACTTCAACTCCTCGTCGCTGGTCTTCTCCGGACTCACGTTTTGGCCGCTGGCCTGGCGGACTTCCACTTCCAAAGCCCCCGCTTCCTTCAACCAACGGCTTTGTGGATGCCCGCCGCGCAAGGCCGCCAAAGTTGCCAGCGCTTCCGGCCTCTGCCCCTGTTTGTTCTGGGCATAGGCTTTCCAGTACAGCGCGCCATCGGTGCGGCGTCCCTTCAACTTGATCACATCGTCAAACAGCTGCTGTGCCCGATCCCAGCGGCGCTGGTCCAGGGCTTGAGTGCCCTTTTCATAGAGCTGAGTCTCTTCGTCTTCAGAACGGGCTGCGGCCCCCCCTGCCTGAGCTGCAAACCAGGTAGACAAGGGCGAAGGGCTCTCCAACAAGCCTTCTGGCGTTTGAGAGAATGCCGGCTTCAAAGACGCGGCTACTAACATGAATGTCCAAACACACACCGTGACAGTTTTCATTTTTGACCTCGGAAATAGTCCAAATACAGACAGAACAAACTTACGCAGCTTTCGAGAGATTCGTTGTCATAGCAGCGACTTCGACGAATCCTTCTTTTCCCTCGACCTGACTTGTGAGCTCAGCACGCGAATCTTGAACAAGAGATCCTCTTCGTCGATGCGCCGGCGAATCTCTCGAAGCTCTGTGTGCGTCACGTCGGGAGGCTGATTGGCAATCTCGATTAGAACGCGCTCCAGTTCGTCCAGGACCGAAGCCAGGCTGGCCTCACCGGCCTGAGAAGCAGACTGGCGATAGAGTCGGTTGGCTGCCACCAGTTCACCCGCTCGTGCCTGATCCGCCGGCGAATCTGCCGCACCGTCATCGGATTCGTTCGCAAGTTCTAACAACGCTCGTTGTGATTGGTCCAGATGATCGGCAACGGTATCCATCAAAATGCGATCGCGAGCGGCCTCCGAAACAGGCTCTGGCAGCGGCGTCTCTCGCCCCGGTCCGAAGCGTCCCGCCACAAAACCTGCCACCACCAGCAGGACGGCTGCGGCTGCCAGCTTCCACTGCGGAAACACGAACCAGCTTGGCAGGGTCTGGACTGGCCCAGCGTCGAGTCTGGGCTGCAGTTGCTGCCAGACACGCCGCCCGTAATCGTCCGGCCGACCGGGAATCGCAGCCATCTTCATTAGTGACAGATCACTGTCCAAAGCGGCAAAACGTGTCCGGCAAGTGTCGCAGGTTTCCAAGTGCTTCACGGTTTCAAGCCGGTTGTCCAGCTCGCCGTAGTAGTGCATTATCAACTGGTCTTCGGTTAGATGTTTCACTGCGTCGACCTCGTCCATGGCTCCAGAGCCTTTCGCATCTTTTGAACGGCTCGAAATACGGCCTGTTTTGCTGCGTTGCTGCTCAATCCCAGCGATTCGGCAATCTGTTCGGTGGAAAGCTCCTCATAGTGGCGCAACACAAAGGCTGCCCTTTCAATCGAGCTCAATCGCTCCAGAACACCGGACACCCGTTTAGCCAGTTGGGCGCTGTAAACCAACCGGTCGGCCGCGGGTGAATTCGAAGCTAGCGAGAGCACAGGCGCGGAAGGTTCGTCGGAATCGAGGGGCTCCAGATGGGCATCATGCCGCTTGCGCTTGCGCAACAAATCGATGGAGCCGTTCACCGCAATTCGATAAAGCCAGGTGCCCACGTTGGAGCGAGCTTCGAAGGACTTCCGCTGCTGGTAGGCCCGCAGAAACGTCTCCTGAACGATCTCTTCGGCGTCGCTTTCACTGCCGGTCATACGAAAGGCGACTCGAAACAGGCTGAGACTGTGCTGCTCCACCAGCGCCTGAAAGGCAGCGTGATCCCCTGCTTGGACTTGCACTACTGCCGTTGCCTGGCTCGCTTCCATCACTTCCATTAGACGAGGGGCATGCTCGCCAGTTAGGTCCGGTTTTGGGAAACGAGCCTTATTTTTCTTGAATCGGAACATAGCCAACAGAAATTGGCGACGCTTGGGGTTTCGTCCTCGTCCTCCACAAGATGCCGATTACGAAGACAAGAGCTAGGACGAGGACGACCGGTCTTTCTAGTCCAATAAGTACTTTGGTTTCAATCAGCAATCGCGTTCGACAACGTGTGTTGGTGTGATGCAACCAGCATCGAAGCTTTTAAGCCACAATGTACTGAATGCCAGCTGCGGCGTTGCCCGGTGCAGCTCAGCTGGCCGCCGGAACGTCACAGCGGCCATTCCGGAACCATTGAACCTTCCCTGGATTTTGGTTTTGTCCACGGGTTTGATTGTGCTACAACTTGGCAGCTTTCATCCCCAATATTGAGGAAGTTCCATGAAACTGGCTGGAAAGGTTGCTCTGATTACAGGTGGCGGAACAGGCATTGGACGGGCTATTTCTCTCAGTTTCGCCAAGGAAGGGGCGATCGTTGCCATCAACTACTCGAAATCTGAGTCCGATGCAGCAAAGACCGCCGTAGAAGTTCAGACTGCCGGCGGGCAGAGCTCCGTTGTGAAGGCCGACGTTTCCTCTGATGAACAAGTGCGCAGCATGGTCAGCCAAGTCATCGAGAAGTGGGGCCGCGTCGACATCCTCGTCAACAACGCTGGGTTTACCCGCTTCATCGATCACGCCAACCTGGAAGCAATGGACGAGGACGTCTGGGATCGCATTTTTGCCGTTAACGTCAAGGGCGTCTTTTTTTGCTGTCGCGCGGTGGCGCCGGTAATGAAGAAGCAAGGGGGCGGCAGAGTGATCAACATCGCTTCAGTGGCAGGAATCACAGGCAACGGAAGCTCGATCGCTTACTGCGCGTCCAAAGCCAGCGTGATCTCTGTGACCAAGTCTCTGGCGAGGGTTCTCGCGCCTGAAGCCACCGTGAACGCCATCGCACCTGGATTGATCGATACGCGCTGGCTCGACGGTGTAGCGCGCGCGGATGCCATGCGGCAGAACTTCCAGAATGCCGCCCTGTTGAAACGGGTCGGAACTCCGGACGATATCGCCGAGGTCGCGTTATCTATGGCTGCTGATTGGGGATTCGTGACTGGACAAGTGGTAGTCGTAGACGGCGGCAGGACGGTCTGATTGGCGGATTTTGCCCGCTTTCCGTCCAAGAGCTCGTTCCCCGCCCCGGCTTACGACCTGCCGGGGTGACGTTCTTTCGCGGGAATGACGAAAACTCGGACTTGAAACCGAACTGGGTGCATTCATGAACAACATGCTTCGTTTTCTGCCTTTGCTGCTACTTTCCTTGCCGTCGCCAGTGTCGGCGACGAAGTTGGTCACATACTCGATCTTTAATGAGGTTCGCGCCGGGGCCATTGAAGGAACCTACGTCGTTGACCTGAATCGAGCTTACGCGTTCTATCTCTTTAACGCTGTAAAGGCGGGTCCACGAGCTGACGACTCGCTGGTACCTTCCGCGCTGCTACCTTTGCTTCAGGGCGGCGAACCAGCGCTCGAGGCCGTTCGCAAAACTCTGGAATACACCCGTACGCTCCTGGCCGACCCGGTGGAGATCGACCGCCTCGTAACTGCCGGTGCGTTGCGCGATTTGAAGCGGGTGAAGCTGCTAACGCCTCTGCCCGCACCACATCGCATTCTGGCCATCGGCTTGAATTACCGCAAACATGCCGAGGAGAGCGGACAGAAAATTCCAGTCGCCCCAGAAGTGTTTGCCAAGGAATCGCTACCTATCGGCTCAGGCGAAACCATCCGGATTCCCAAAGCAGTGACCCAGCCTGACTATGAAGCCGAGTTGGCGTTTGTCATTGGAAAGCCCGCTCGCGATGTGCCCAAGGAAAAAGCTCTGGAGTACGTCGCCGGATACATGACATTCAATGATGTTAGCGCGCGCGACGTGCAACGACGCGGCTCGCAGTGGCTGCTGGGGAAAAGTGTGGACACTTTCGCCGTGGCGGGACCCTATCTGGTGCTGAAGGATGAAATTCCAGACCCTCAGAAACTTGAGTTGAAGGCCAGCATCGGTGAAGAAATTCTTCAGCAATCCAACACTGCTGACATGATTTTCTCTGTGGCCGACATTATCGCCGACATTACTAAATACCTGACTCTGCAACCTGGCACCATCGTTGCGACAGGAACTCCGTCAGGTGTGGGTTCGGCCCGGAAGCCTCAGCGTTGGCTCCGCCACGGAGAAACGATTCGAATCGAAGTTCAGGGTTTGGGAAAGCTGGAAAACCCCATTGTGCAGGAGTGAGACAGTGAAGAGTGGTAGCCACGGTCAGCGTGTTTTGCCGAAGGTGAGCTTTTCGTCGCAAGTTTGCAACCAGTCCAAACGAGGAGATTTGTCATTGGTCATTGGTTAATGGTCATTTGTCATTGATGACCTCACCTGCCCGCTGAGCCTCGAGAACAGCTGGCCCGTTTCAGCCAAATGAAAATGAAAAATGAACGATGACCAATCACTAGTGTCCCAACGTTAGTTGAATAGATGCAACTGGTTGCAGGAACTGCTGTTTTCTTGTTCGGGGTCGGTGGCTGAGAAAGCCCGCAGGATCGAGGTTTTCTCGAAAAGCGTGATGCT
>Ga0180085_1000482_pt1 | contig 14100 bp, 12 predicted proteins | sample EasRiv730_16_10D_FD_123013 | JGI IMG/M metagenome (GOLD analysis project Ga0180085, IMG submission 123013) | Soil microbial communities from meander-bound floodplain in the East River, Colorado, USA - East River metaG ERMLT730_16_10D | ecosystem: Environmental > Terrestrial > Soil > Floodplain ... | reverse complement strand
TCCGTAAACGTTTGGTCATCGAGCATATAGGCGTGCCCGCGTTCTTCTCGAAAGTCCTTGGAAAAGGCGTAGCCCGCCCACATGATCTTCAGCCTGGGATCCTCCTCTAACTTCGACTGCGCAACGATGGTTCTTGGATCAGCATGGGTTGGCGTGTGTGGCAACGCCTCACTGCCGCCAAACCGGGTGCGCACCTGGTCCACGGTGCGGCGATAGTCGTCATACTGCAACGGAAAGTTTTTCCCCCACAGCGCCGGGTCTTCTATTTCGTCGGTAAGCTCTACGACGCGGTAAAACGGGTTCCGGCTTTCCTGCATGACGCACATCGAACGCAGCGATGTCCGTTTGTGCGGTTTGAGCTGCAACTGCACGATGAGGTCTTGATGTTCATCAAGTCGAAGAACGGGAACGTGACACATGTTCCCAAAGGGCGGCTGTCAGCCTTACAGACTACTTGCCGACGTTACTCGCCTCCGCCGCTTGGATGTACCGCTCGACGTCCTCGTCAAGCAGCAGGCGATCAAACCAGAGCTGCTTGGCAGCATGTCTAACCTCCTTCACATACTTCTCATGGGTCGGATACCGTTCCTCGATCGACAGCCGCGGATCGCCGATCGCCAATCGCTCAGCCTTTGTTTGCCGGAAATCGATCTTCTGGCCTGCAGCGTCACAGAGGTCGCCTCCGGCAAAGGGGGCCGCGCGCAAGGCCCAGCCTGTGTAGGTGGCCAGTGGGACGGCGACCTCGGGGAGGCGGATACCGGCGAGGTCGTTCCCATCGCCATCGGTTTTCGGAACGAAGACCGGATAGGGGGAACCCACCAGAACTGGCGGGAGCGTCGTCAGGACCCCTTGATCGGACAGGGGCCCGAAATCAAACAGGTCTCCAGTGGTCATAAGCCCGTCATACTTAACACCTGGAATGCTGGGGAACCCCACCAGGCTTTGCGGTAGTGAGGGGACCATCGTTCCAGCCGCGCGCCGCGGCACACGGCTCCGAGGCGGCTTCCTGCCCTCGGAGACCCACTCGTCTAGAGCCACCAGCAGGGCCCGCAGACCGGGGTTGGGAACGACCGGGTTCCGCGGCTGCTGGCAGATGCCGGGCCCGCTTTGGGCGCCGTGGGGCAGGCTCGAGAAGAGGTAAGACCGGACATTCAGGTGACCCCTCAGATCGTTCCCGCGAGTGTCCGTATGCAAGAGTGACCCGCCCTTCACCCAGTACTCGTTTGAAGAGTTCACCTCGAAGATCCTCGGACAAGTGTTGCTCGTCACGCACCGACCAAGGCGACCGTCGGTCTTTCCTGTATTTGGATCGAAGCTGACCTGGTTAGCGAAGGGGAACTCACGCTCCGGATACCACCGACCAATGTGCTGGCGGTGAGTCCGCCCAGGCTGAGCAAAGCGATGGTTGACGAAGATTCCGCTGCCTCCGCCGATCCAGTTGAGGATCCCGTCGAAGACTGGCCGGGCGCTTTCGTCTTCGTTGAAACCCAGGTGCACGTAGTCACGCATGAAGCGCGAGGGCTGCGAGACGCCAAACGTGTAGACGGCCTGAACGTTTCCGGCCAGTGGGTTCGGATTGCCCTCATCGTCGGTGACGGCGTGACGCAGGAACGCAGCAAGATCACGCGTGGCAGCGAAGCCTAACCCTGCGACGAGCGGATCCTTGGCAGGATACGTAAACTCGTAGAGTCTGCCTTGTTGGAACAGTGTTCCGGCGGGCAGCAGCCTGATTGCCCGATCGTTGACATACTCCCAATCTCCTGCGGACATGGGCTCGGGCAAATCTGTATAGTGCACGCGCACGCTGAAGCTGGCTTGGGACTTATCCAGGGTCGCCGCCGGATACGTGAGCGCGGCCGTCATCGTGATGGCGTCGTCGATGACGAACTCTTCGAGCGCAGGGCCGACTATCGTCGAGCCATCCGGGTTCTTCGCGATGGGGACCGTGATCGTCAGGCGGTTGTTGCCCGGCGCCACGCCTGCGTCCCAGCCGCTGGAAACGATGGTGTATCCCTGACGCATGAGAAAGCCGTTGCCGACGTCGGCAGCCGTTGTCGGATCGTTTCCACCGCCACCGTTGTTGAACGCGAACAGAACGCTAATACCCACGGGTGGCCCTCCTATGTTGCCCCGGTTGTTCATATGGTAGAACAGCCGGTGGTTTCCTTTCGAGCTGTCAACCGGCTTCAGAATGAGGACATCCATGGAGTACTCGACCAAACCCTTTGCGTTGCGCGGCGCCAGACTGATGTCAGTGACTACCGCGTTGCGCGGATCGTTCGGATCGACTTCGCCGAAGGCCCGCAACCTGAGCTTCTCGTACTGGCCTACGTCACCAAACGACATGCTCTCGAACGTCGGCGATTCGACGCGGGTGATTTCAATTCGCGTGATGTGTGCTTCGGCGAGTGTTGGTGCTCCGAAGGCCACCGCGAGCGATACGATGAGCGTCATGAGAAACGCTGGGAGCCCTGAGGGCATGTGTCTCATTTTCATGTGAGTGTCAGCCGCAGCTGACGGCTGGTCGCGCAATGCACCAAACTCTCGTATCTTTGCCAACAACACGCGGCCTCTGTCCTTCAGAAAGCTTTTCTTGTTTCTAGTCATGACTCGTAACCTCCTTTGATTAGGTTGGATGCTCTCAATTGGGACGATTGCATTTTGGGTGTTGCTTAAGCGCAACATGGGAGTTTCTCGGATCGCCTTGTCGGCCACAGCCGCGACGATTCGTTGCTGGCGACTTTTCGCTCTCACTTGTAGAAACGGAAACGGCCTGAAAAAACCGTCACGTGCTCGTAAAGGGCTTAAAAGCAGGGGGAATGTGGCGTGGTGGTATAATCGCCGACAATTCCAAATGAGATCAGTTTCCGAAGAGGAGGTCCGGGGCAGCCTTGCCACGACAGGTCAGTCAACTACTCATTGCCTGGAGCAACGGAGACGAGGCGGCGGCCGATGAGCTCATGCCGTTGGTCTACGGAGAACTGCGCCGGATGGCCAGGCGGTACATGGCAGGCCAGCATGCAGGCCATACCTTGCAAACCACGGCGTTGATTCATGAGGCTTACCTGAAGCTGGTGGGGAAGGATGACAGGCAATGGCAGAATCGCGCTCATTTCTTTGGCGTGGCTGGCCAAGCCATGCGGCACATCCTGGTCGACTATGCCCGTTCTCGCCAGGCGACCAAGCGGGGAGGTGAAGCCCGCGCCGTGACACTGAACGAAGCAGCGCTGGTGTCGCAGGAACGCGCCGGCGAGCTGGTGGCACTCGACGAGGCTCTCAACAAGCTCACCGCGCTCTCACCGAGACAAAGCCGAGTGGTGGAATCGCGCTACTTTGGCGGGCTGAGCGTCGAGGAGACCGCAGAAGTTCTGAAGATTTCTCCCGAGACCGTCACGCGGGATTGGCGGATGGCGAAGGCATGGCTGTTGCGGGAATTGCTACAGCAGAGCAGAGTGTGATGAAACAAGAGAGGTATCGACAAATCGAGGAGATTTACCACGCCGCCCTGGAGCGCGCTCCAGGGCAACGGCAGGCCTTTCTCGAGCAGGCCGCTGGTGAGGATGAAATGTTACGGTCGGAAGTGGAATCGCTACTCGCTTATGATGAGCGCGCCGCGCGCTTCATCGAGACGCCGCCAGACGATGTGGCGGCATCAATGCTGGCTGAAGAGCAGAGACAGTCAATGCTTGGATGCACGCTCGGGCATTATCGTATTCTCTCGCACTTGGGCGCCGGCGGGATGGGCGAAGTCTACTGCGCCAAAGACGACAGGCTTGGTCGCGAAGTTGCGATCAAAGTCCTGCCTGCTTCCTTCGCTAATGATGAAGACCGCCTGAGACGATTCGAGCAGGAAGCGCGCGCCACGTCTGCTCTCAACCAGCCGAACATCCTCACCGTCTACGACATCGGCACACACGAATGCTGGCCCTATATCGTAACCGAACTTCTCGAAGGTGAGGAGCTACGCGCCCAGTTGAACGGAGGCGCACTTCCGCAGCGCAAAGCGATTGATTACGCCCAGCAGATCGCGAGCGGCCTGGCAGCCGCTCACGCCAAAGGTATCGTTCATCGAGATCTCAAGCCGGAAAACCTCTTCATCACTCTCGATGGGCAGGTGAAAATACTTGATTTCGGGCTGGCGAAGCTTCGACCACAGCAGGGTGCCCCGGCCAGTTCGTACGTGGCAATACAGAGAGCCGCCACTAATCCAGGAATGGTCTTGGGGACAGTTGGCTATATGTCTCCCGAGCAGGTGAGCAGACAGGAGGCAGATCACCGCTCGGACATCTTTTCGTTTGGGGTGATCCTCTACGAGATGCTGTCGGGGCGACGCACATTTACGGGAGATTCTGAGATTGAAGTGATGAACGCGATTCTGAAGGAAGAGCCGGCGGAGTTGAACGAGACGAAGATCTCGTCTGCGCTCGAAAAGATCGTGAGGCGGTGTCTGGAGAAGAAGCCCGAGCGACGATTTCAGTCAACCAGTGACCTTCGCTTCGCGATCGAAACCCTCTCGACGCCGCCAAGTGCACAGCTCGATAGTTTGCAACTGCCGGCAGTGGTAGAAAGTCAGACTACAACGTTCAAAACGCGACTGCCCGGCAATCCACCGCTGGCCTGGATTGGAGCTGCGGCGTTATTGCTGGGGATCCTGGGATTCGCGTGGGTGTATTTCACGCGCCAACCGGCAGCGGAGGCGCGCGTGATGAAGTTTTCCATCCTTCCACAGGAGAACACCAGCTTTGATCACCTCGCTGTGTCTCCGGATGGCCGGCATCTGGCCTTCACGGCAGCGACCGGCGGCAAAGTCCAGCTCTGGGTGCGTGCGCTCGATTCAACAGAAGCGAAGGCGCTCACTGGCACTGATGGCGCAACCTATCCTTTCTGGTCGCCCAATAGCCGCTTCATCGGCTTCTTCGCGGGCGGCAAGCTTAGGAAGATTGAGGTCTCCGGCGGGCTCCCCGCAACCCTGTGCGATGCCAGGGTTGGGACTGGCGGCGCGTGGAACCGCGATGACGTGATCCTCTTTTCAACTCTGGGCGGCGCCGGAGTGTCTCGCGTGTCAGCCACTGGCGGCGAAGTGAGGTCCGTAATCAGACCCGACTTGAAACGTCGGGAGACAGATTTTTTTGATCCATGGTTCTTGCCGGATGGCCGTCACTTTCTCTATTTTTCGTTTAGTGGTCAAAAGGAGGTCCGTGGGGTTTATCTCGCCTCTCTCGACGGGGGAACGAATCAACGGCTGCTCGGCGACGACTCCAGCGCCGTGTATGCGGTATCCGGTACAGGTGGGGAGTATTTGCTCTTCGGGCGTGAGGGGGCACTGATGGCTCAACCCTTTGACCCCGTCGCGCGGCGACTCACCGGCGAGCCGCTCTCTGTCGCCGCTCAGGTCGCGAGAATCTGGGGCACGTCGGGAATCTTTCCCCGTCGCAAGTTTTCTGTCTCTGACAATGGTGTGCTGGTCTTTGATCCGCTTCCCAGCCGACAACGCCATCAATTGCTCTGGGTAGATCGGAGCGGCAGGCAAACCGGCTCTCTGGAAGAGGTAGATAATGTGACCATGCTCAGGCTTTCGCCTGACAATAAGCGATTCATGGTCGTCCGCGTCGATTTCGAGGCAGCTAATAACGATCTCTGGTTGTCCGATGCGACAGGCGGGAACGTCACCCGCTTCACCTTCGATCGGGGGAACGACAGCTTCCCGGTCTGGTCGCCCGATGGGAGCCTCATCGTGTGGTCTTCCAACCCGCAAGGGCTCTATCACCTGTATCAAAAAGCAGCCAGCGGCGCAGGGCACGACACGCTGCTGCTCAAGTCAGATTACTACAAGTTTCCCACCGACTGGTCGCGGGACGGGCGCTTCATCATCTACCGTCAGATTGATCCGAAAACGAAATATGATGTGTGGGTCTTACCTGTCGGGCCGCTCAGCGCCGATCAAAAGCCTTTTCCCTTTCTTCAGACCGAGGCGAACGAAGCCGCGGCGGTACTCTCTCCCGATGGAAAGTGGATGGCCTATACGTCGGACGAATCGGGCCGGTATGAGGTTTACGTCCAGAACTTCCCGGTGGGCGGCGGCAAACGGCAGGTCTCGACGTATGGCGGGATCGGGCCGCACTGGCGAGGGGACGGAAAAGAGTTGTTCTACCACGCGCCGGACGGGAAGTTGATGGCGGTGGAGGTCAAGGCTGGGCCGAATTTCGAGGCCGGCACGCCAGTAGAGCTCTTCGAGTTCCGTGCCGGTGGCAATCTAATCACACCTTATTACTCCGTGACCGCTGATGGGCAAAGGTTTCTGCTGAGCACGATTGTGGAGACCCGGGAGGCAGCTCCTCTTACCGTGGTGGTCAACTGGGCCGCGGGATTGAATCCCCTGCCCTAGTTCGCATACGCGTGCATTCCAGGCAAGAGATAGGTCACGCCCAAAAACGTGAACATGACCACGGCAAAACCAACGATTGAGAAGTAAGCCGATTTTCTTCCGCTCCAGCCGCGGGTGATTCGAACATGCAAGTAGGTTGCATACACCAGCCAGGTGATGAGTGCCCAGTCCTCCTTGGGGTTCCAGGTCCAGTAAGAGCCCCCAGGCCCGGTTGGCCCAGATCGAGCCTGTGATGAGCATCAACGTAAGCAAAGGAAAGCCAATGGTAATCATTTTGTAGGTCAAGTCATCCAGGACAGCGGTGTCTGGAACGCAGGCAGGACTCACGTCATCGGTCAGGCAAATAATACCTTCGTTTTCCCAGGGGTTGGCTTGGGGGTCATCCTAAGCGGGGCGCATGAGGTGACTGACAAAATGTTCCTCGCCGCCGCACAGACTTTGGCTGACCAAGTGACCTCGGAGCGTCTCTCTCAGCGCGCGCTTTATCCGAAGGTTTCTGAATTACGGCGGGTTTCGCGGGCGATTGCTATCCGGATGATTCAGGGAGCGCGCGACTCGGGAATCGGCCGCGCTTATCACGACGACCAGATCGAGCCGACGGTCGAAACCGCGATGTGGTATCCCGCTTACTCCGCCTATCAGCCCGAAACAACTGGAACCTCGTAGAACGGCCTGAACTTCAGCCGCCCTATTTAACGAAGCTACCGGCGCGTCAAGCGCGCACTCACATCGAGAACCCCGGCTAGCGTACCGCGACCGGCGCAACCGTCGAGCCTGTTCCTCCTTTGATCTTCAGCGGCTGCATGACGAAGGCAAATTCGTAAACACGCTTCGAAGACAGATCGTCGAGTTTCAGGTTCTCTAACAAGTGAATGCCGCGCTGCACCAGTAGCATCTGATGCACAGGCTGATTCAGCTCTCGATCGGGATTTGGCATGACCTCAACGGGCCCGGTGTCGCCGCCGATGAGCAAGGGATCCTGCTTTGCCAGCCATTCCGTTGCCGCGACTCCAATTCCAGGAGATGGCCCGAGATACCGGGTGTTATCCTTCTCCCAAAGCCGACCCCAACCGGTATTTATGAGAATGGCATCGCCAGGCCGCAAACTGACGTTCTGGCGGCCCAGGGCCTGCTGCAAATCATTGACGGTGATCTCGTAGGACGGACCGAGCATCTCAACTCCCTTCAAAGCTGCCATGTCGATCAACACCCCGCGTGTAAACACCATGCCCACTTTCTCAATGCCAAGCTTAGTAAAACCGGACCGCGTGGCAATGTCGTCCACTTTGACGCAGTTGTACACCGAGTCGCCAATAGTCTGGTGCGCGAAGCCGTCGAACTGCGTTCCCACTTGCCCCAGTTCCGTGACCACGAGTTCTTCGTTGCTGCCGCGGCGATTGGGTGCCGTGTTCATGAAAGTCCGCTTGGTATGCAAACCAAACGTTCTTGTTCCGAACAGAGGCATGGTGCTGGAGAGCACGCGACCCAGTTCGAAAACCTCACCCGTACGGATCAGGCGGGTGGCCTTGAGAACCGCTTCCGGCTTCTGATGGTTCATCGAGCCACGCTCATCATCGGCACCCCATCGAGAAGGACATCGCTCTGTTTCCGCGGGCGGACGCCAGCTTTGCGCGGTTGCAATGGCACACAATGTCAGCAGCAGGAAAACAATTTTCACGGTTCTGATCATGGGCTCACCCTCCTCGTGGTGAGGTTTTCCGTCGTCAATGAAAGCAATCAGCAATGGCGTGGAAGCGCTGGCATTCTGTCCGCGTTCCAGGGGCACACCCATCAGGTTCAGCGCTCGCACTTTTCGCAAATTGCCTGGAATCCATCTTAGGAGCGCACTTCGGCCTTCGAACTCTCTTCGAATCCGGCCAATTCTCGGGTAGTAACTCCTTTAGCTCTTACGATCCGCCACTCGCCACAGTGAGCGAACTCCAAATACCATGGCCAGTGCTCGCCGGTCGCCGGACTAACGCTCAGGCGTCAGCCGCCCGCCCTTGCTTTTGGCGGCGGGTCGGCTGAATGCGAAACTAGGTGAAGACAGTGTCTCGCCAAGCCGCTTGGATAACCTCGAAAAAGTTGTGATCTGCGACAGCTCTTCTCAGATCGTTCCCTGTGAGAGGAACGATCACCTGCCGTTGTCTGCTTGAGCGTAGGAGTTCCTTGTCGATCGTGCCGGTAAAGCCATTCCATGAGATCAAAAAGGAAAGGCTGCAGCGCTCTCTTCGGTTCTCAGCCTTCTTCTCTAAGAGCGAGAATTCGTCTCGGCCGCACTTGCCCAACCAGTTCTTGCATTCCGCGAGAATGACTGCTCCTTCCTTCGCTAAGAACCCGTCGGTGGTGTCGTTGAAAATGCTAAGGTCGATTTCCTCCGTCGCGGTCCTAGTCCGCGTTTCCACTTTGAGTCCCGAAATCGTCGAGAACAACTTCGATACTAGTTCTTCGAGGGCTCGGCCCTTGAGGTCCGACTCGGTTGCCCTTTCGACGAGCGTAATCAAAGTGGTGGGAGCAAGAGGAGCAAGTGCCATTTGTCCTTCGCTTTGGATCTTGGACAGGGCACCGCGAATCTCTTCTACGTTGCACCGTTCGAGGGGGCTAAATGTCGAGGCTGTCACGTTCCCCACGGTAATCTGGGGAACTCTGAATGGAGGTCCTTCCCCTGCGAAAAAAACAACACGATCGTCAACATCTTGCGTTGCAAAAAAGTGTCTCGGAATGAACGAAGCAAGATGATCTACAAGGAATTGTGCCTGATCAGCGCCGTATTGTAAGAATTCCCTCTCGGCCTGGATTGCAACACCTGGATCAATCGAGAACCAACGCGATGGGTTACACTGTTCGTCAGGAACTTCAATCGTTCGCTCGATCACTATCGTTATGTACCAATTCCACCGGGTGAGGTCGTCGCGTAAACCTTCTCCTTGGGCTTGCTCGATTACCGCTTTTTCCTCCGCATCTGTGACGGCTTCACCCACGAAGTTTCGCCTGACTAGCGTGAAACCTCCTGCGCGAGCGATATTGTACGTTCGGTACAACTCTTCTACGGGTTGACCCAGATAGATAGTCACCCTTTCACCAGGTAGAGGGTAATCGTCCAAGAGGATCGGGGAGCCAAACGGTGACTCGCGCGGGTTCTCCCCATATCGAGAAATGGTCCCATAGATCCGTTCAAACCGTAGACGAACTCGCATGGTGACCTTCCTATTCGACACCTAACACCGTTTAGGCTTCTGCCTTGGCAGGTGCGGGCGGGACGCCCGCGGTCCCAGGAAGAGAATCAACTTCTCACAGCGCAAAAGCCTTCTTCATGGCAGCGGATGTCGCAGCGCAGGCTTCTTCGCGAGACAGAGCCCTCAGGGCCGCGTTGAAAGGCTCCCCATGCACCGGGCCGTCGTAGCCGATCTTCCGCAACGCATCGAGAAATGATTTGATGGGAATCACTCCGGTGGCTGCCGGCAGCTCGCGGGCGCTATCGATCTGTTTATCCAGCGGAATTCCTTGCGGCGCATCGTTGAGGTCCACCGTGATGATGTCTTCGTTGCGCAAGGTCAGAAGATCCGCTTCCGTTTCGTCCGCGGTGAACCAGTGCCAGCTATCAAGCTGGATACCAACGTTGCCAGTACCGATGGCTGCAATGAGTTCTTTCGTCTCGTTGAGGCTGTGAATAAACGCATGCCGTTCTCGCCGCCAAAGGGTCATCGGCCCGAGGTATTCGAGGCCCAGTTTTTGGCCATGATCTTCAGGATCTGCGCACAGGCGCGTAGACGGTAGGCATGAGAACGGAAATTCTGAAGATACGAAAGATTCCGATCGAACGACAGCACGTACGTGCTCACCCGCCAGCCCCCTGCCCTTTCGAGGGCTTTGCAGGTCTCGGGCAAAGTTTTCAATCCTTCATGAAACGTAGCGTCGTCTTTGCGAAAGTCCACGGGCAGGCTGGCTGGGCCAAAGCGCAGTCCTTTGGCCTTCATCTGCGCTAGCACCTCGCCCAGCTGCAGGTCCGACAACTGACCGAAATACTTGGCATCAGGATCGACGCCTTCAAATCCGTGACGGACCGCCAGATCTATGGATTCAAGGAACGTCGCCTTCACCCCGATGCGGCCACAACTGAGATCCATGAAAAACCTCCGAGCCAACGGGGCATCGGCAGCGTTCAATCGGAACGTATCCAGTTGGCCCAATCCCGCAATCAGGGCAGGGGTCGAAAGAAAATAACGGCGACTCATTTCCATACCGATCCCTCCCGTTTCAATCGCCCGTGGTGGATCCGACTGACCTCGCAGGACCCTGTCTACTTACGCCCACATGAACGCGAACTACGAAGCCCCGGTGGCACACTCAGCACGGCACGCCGCAGGATGTTGTTCAGTGCATCAAAGCACAACGTGGGATGGGGAGAAAATACTATTCTGCCGGGAATGCGATACGCAGGACATCAGGGCGACGGTTGGCGCCCCTCTTTCCATCAGGACACTACTGCCCGAGGTATCGGCTGGAGCGGATCATTCGAATGAGCAATGAGCAGTAGTGCGATGGCTTATGAAGATTTAAGAGGGTTAGCATTAGTCAGATCGAAAGTCAGTGGGCAGGCACCGTTTGTAGTACCGGCTTTAGCCGGGCCGCCTAAAGGCGGTACTACGAACGTGAACGTGGCTATGTCTTACTTATGCTCCCCCTATAGCGAGGAAGGAACGAAATCATTTCAAGGTGTCACGCGTCTTCCGAGAGGGTCGCGGACGTGCAGCGACCCCGGTGTGTCACGGACACGCTTCTATGGTGTTTGCTTGATTTCTGACTAGGCAGAATCGAACAGAGGGATTACGCTGCAGGGCCACCCTGGAATTGCTTCACCAGGTCGTCAACGTCGCTCTTGCTCTTGTCCTTGATCAGGTCAACGTCTTCAATTCCCTTGGCCACGACCCAAGTGGGGCGCGGATTGTCAGGCACACCGACCAGATCGTTCAAGTAATCGCTCAGCTCCGCCAGCATCGACATCACTTTGTAGAGCTTCTGCGTGTTAATGTCTTGAAACTGGAAAGCGCTCAACGTGCCAAATAAAGTGTCTTGGATCGCAGCCAGACTGTTGTCCAGTCCTGTGCGGCTCGCCGTCGGCACTAGAGACTTGACCTTCTCCCATTCCTGCACTGCCAGCTCCGCTGCGGCCATTGTCTTCTCCAACTGTCCCATGGCCTCCGTCGCACCCTGCTCCGACTGTTTGGTGATGGTGCTGAGTTGGCCAATGACTTTGCCACTGTGTTTGACTTCCATGTTTATTTTCTCCCTGCCAGATGCTCAGCTAGAATTGCGTCCACGGCGTTCTTGTTGCCGTCTGGTATCAGGCCGGCCCGTTCAATCGTCATGGAATGGGCCCGCTTCTTCTTGCTCCCGGATGCGTCCCGACCCACGGTGGTGTCAATGAACTCCAGCAGGTCTTCCAGTTTCGTCGCTAGTTTCTCCAGCTTCTGACGGATGATATCTTGAAATTGCAGCAGGCTCATGGCGTCGAAAATCAAATCTTGCGACTGCTGCCCCAGTTGAAGGCACTGATCCAACTGGCTGCAGAAGATTTCCGCGTTCCCCTTGCTGCCCATTTTCTCCTTCACCTGTTCCAACAGCTCTGCCTGGCTGCCCAGGTTGCCCAGGATCGATTCCATGCGCTGCAGTACCTTGTTGGTTTCCTGCTCGGCGACCTGGGTCACCTTGTCCAACTGGTCGATCATCTCGGTCTTAGCCTCAGGCTCCGCTTGCTCAGTAACTGACGACGCGGCCGGCTTGCTCTCGGTTGTCGAGCCGCCTGCGATTCCCTGTGCGATGCGATCAATCTCGTTTTGGTCCATAATGCCTCTGTGTGATTTCGCGTTAGGGAGTCTCTGCTCCCGTTAGCATGCGTTGGGAATGACCGCCAGAATTTTCTCTTTCAGCGTTTCGGGCGTGAAGGGCTTAACCAGATAATTGTTAACGCCCGCCTTGAGCGCTTCAACCACTTCCTCTTTCGCTGAATTGGTGGTGATCATCAGTACCGGCGTTTTCTTCAGCACTTCGTTGCCGCTGCCGCGCACGGCTTGGATGAGTTCCAAGCCTGACATTTCGGGCATGTTCCAATCGGTCAGGATCAAATCAGCGCCGCCGGTGGAAAGAGTTTCGAAGGCCTTCTTCCCATTATCGGCTTCGACGACTTCTTTGAAGCCGAGCCGACTTAGGCTGTTCACAATGATTTTTCTCATCGTGAGGGAATCATCAACAACTAATATCTTCATGGGGTTTCTCCTCGATTTCTTTTCACTGGAAGGCCACTGCTTGGTCTCGCCATTTCATCGACGCAATGGCCTTGCCGGTTTAGTATTTTGTTGTTTTCAGACGTAAAACGTCATTCCTTGCAAAATCCATTTCGTGCTTTGAGCCCAGCCAGCGCGGAACATCGTCATGCGGTCACACGCGTCTCGGCATTCGCAGGACCCTTCCGCTGCGATACCATGTTCTCAAGGCACTGGAAAATCAACGTTGGGATCTTAAGCAGCGAGGCCACGTGGATGGCACCGCCCCGGGCTATCGCTTCTTTGGGCATCCCAAACACGACACAAGAGTCTTCCGCCTCGGCAATCGTTTCGGCGCCGGCGTTGCGCAGGGCCACCATGCCATCCGCGCCGTCACTACCCATTCCGGTTAGAAGTGCAGCCACCACCGGAATGCCCTGAAGCTTTGCCACCGAGTTAAAGAGCACATCGACAGCGGGACGCTGGTGGCAAACCATGGGTCCTTGCCGCAATACAGTCTTCAACTGCACGCCCTGACGCTCCAGCAGCAGATGATAGTCGCCCGGCGCTATATAGACGATGCCTCGCTGAAGGATTTCGCCACCCTGCGATTCCAGCACGTGCATGGGACAAATGCTATCCAGCCGCTCCGCGAATAACTTCGTAAAGCTGGCGGGCATGTGTTGGACAATCACGATGGGAGGCACATCCGCAGGCATGCGGGTTAACAGTCCTTCGATGGCTTGTGTGCCACCGGTTGAAGCACCGATGGCGATCAGAGCATTGCCGCGATAGGTGCGTTGGGGGGCCGAAGCCGGAGGCGGCGCAGTCACAGTTGCAGGCTTTTGGTAGCGGATCTCCGGCCCCATGCGCAGCGCTCGGATGCGTTCCTTCAGTTTGTCGATCACCTGCCCTACTGAGTAAGGGCCGCCCGGCTTGGGAATCACATCGATGGCGCCTGCCTGCAGCGCCTCCAGGCTGGCGGATGATCCCGACTGCGCCAGGGAGCTGACAATGATGACCGGCATGGGCCGGTGAGCCATCAACCGGCGGAGAAATGACAGGCCGTCCATGCGTGGCATTTCGATGTCCAGGGTGAGAATGTCCGGCTGGAGCGCCAGGATTTTGTCGCGGGCAATGAAAGGGTCAGGCGCGCTGCCAACGACTTCGATGTCGGGCTCGCCGGCCAACGCATCCGTCAGCATCTTTCGAACAATGGCCGAGTCGTCCACGACCAGCACTTTTGTTTTGCGGTTGCTCATAAGTCAGCTTTCAGCACTCCGTGGTTACTTTTCCCCAATCGTGCCAACCAGAATCGTTTCTCCGTCCACATTGATCACGAACTCCGGTGCGTGAATAAAGGCCTCTGAAGGACACCAGCCTTCCGGCTCTTCCACAACGGCCGGGTGAGTCAGCTCAAAGGGAATCGGATGTTGCAGCGTGGACAGCCAT
>Ga0180085_1000481_pt1 | contig 14135 bp, 11 predicted proteins | sample EasRiv730_16_10D_FD_123013 | JGI IMG/M metagenome (GOLD analysis project Ga0180085, IMG submission 123013) | Soil microbial communities from meander-bound floodplain in the East River, Colorado, USA - East River metaG ERMLT730_16_10D | ecosystem: Environmental > Terrestrial > Soil > Floodplain ... | reverse complement strand
TGCGCGGCTGGGTGGGTCGCTGCACGTTGGTCAGGTGCCACTGGTAGACGTTCCCGCCATTGGTGCAGTGGCTGATCATGGCCGTGCCGACGATGACGCCCGTGGGCAATCGCCCGTCATTCCCGCGAAAGCGGGAATCCAGCCTCGACTGGGACCCCGGATTCCCACTTTCACGGAAAATGACGCAGGCCCGACTCGAAAAAACCCGCACTCACTCCAGCCCAAACAGCGGGCGTCTGACAAGTTTGTAAGTGAATCGGGCGGGGTTTACAGCAGTACTGCCTGGCGAATCGACTTCAATCAATCGCCCGGCAATCGGCTCATAGGCCGCCCTCGGTGCGATGGCGCCTTTGACAACCAGAATCTTCTGACGCTGCGGATAAACGCCGCAACTGATCAGTTGATGGAGGCTGTTCGGGCTTGAACGCTGCGCCGTGACGAGCAACAGGTTGGGTAGATCCTGAGTCGACCCTTCCACCTCGATCACCGCGGTGTGCCCCATGTCCCAGTAGCGGCCACCACCATGGCGAACTTCAGTTTCGACATACTGGCCTTCATGAAGAGACTTCACTCGACCTCGAATGTGAACCGGCGTTCCATGCAGCTTGTCGGTCTTGCCTCCGACGGCCATGTCGAACGGCTGCCCGATGCCCGCTCGCATCGCAGCGGTGACGGCCTCTGGATCGGCGATGACCATGACCCAGCCTTGTGCTTTCTGCATCACCAGTTCCGCGAGAATAAATGTACTGTCACCGGCCGAACCGCCGCCAATGTTGTCGCCCATGTCGATTAAGGCTGCAGGAAACTTCTCGCCCGTCATCGCGCTTTTCACGGCGGCAGCCGGATCGGGTAATTTCAGGACAATGCGGTCACGCGTGGCCCAGAGCATGTCGGAAAGTCGCTTGGCCTCGCGCTCGGCGAGCGCTGGATCGTTGTCCGTGACGACGACAACACTCGGACCCATGTCCGGGACGTCGGCATACTGATATCCGCCGGAAACACTGCAGGCAAGAATCTTCGGATTTTTTTCCAGCCGCCGGCTTTCTTCGACGATGGGTAGCAGCGGCTCGCGCTTGGTGTATTGGAAGGCGATGTTGTACATCATGGTAGGCTTGGCGACAGCTTGCACGGGTTTCACTTTTCCGCTGACGATGCCCGCCATGATTTGAGCTGCCTGAAAGCCCCGTTCCTTTGTGTCGATGTGTGGATTCTCTTTGAACGTGATGAGTGCGGTCGATAGTTTCACGATCTCAGGCGAGACATTGGCATGAAAGTCGTGCGTGACGACAATGGGGAAAGTCGGACCCATGGCTTCTCGCAACCGCCTCACGGCCTCGACGTCGCCCTGTGGGTAACTCTCAACCACCATGGCACCATGGTTATCGAGCAGAAGACCATCCAGCTTCGGTGCTGCCTTGAGCTGACGGATCAGCTCATCCATCAAAGTATTAAATGCCTCATCGGTCACAACACCTTTGGGCGCTGCGACTGCCACGAGTGTTGGGTGGAGTTTCAAACCGAAGCGACGGGCGCCTTCAACATAGCCGCTGATGATGTCGCTGCTTTTCGACCATTCCTGCAAGACCTCCTCGACCGGCGCCGTTTTGCGGCGCGAAAAATCGCTCAACTGGGTTTTGGCCGGATTGAAGGAATTGGATTCATGCGCGATGCCGCCGACTGCAATCAGCGGCTGGCGCGCTTGTGCACAAACAAACGGTGTCAGCAACACCAGCAAGACACTGCTCAGAGAAAATGATTTCATCGTGCCTCTGAGGTGATAGTTCTTGTGCTCAGGGGAGAGTATCGAATGCACGGCACGATAGAACAACCCATTCGAAAGTGTCAATCACGACTCAGAGAAGATAGAAGGTTTCCGAGAAACCGAACTGGGTTGTTCCAGGCCCTCGACCTACTTGGTCCTCACAGTCAGGTTCTGCAAAAAGTCGAAGTGTCCGGCTGGAGAAAGCTCCAGGTTAGAGAGGCGGCGGTTGTACACACAGGTGGTCTTGAGGTACCAAAGGCTAATGTAGGGCAACTCGTCGGCGATGATCTTCTGAAGCTCAGAGTACGCGGCCTTGCGCTTCTCGACGTCCGTTTCCTTTCGTGCGAACTCAATGAGCGCGTCAACCCGCGGATTTTCATACCTCCCCCGGTTGTAGCCCTTCGGAGGCGCTTCGCGCGAATGGAAGACGCGCTCGAACAAGTCCGGGTCGTTGTTGCCGCCAATCCAGCGCAGCGTAAACATCTGGAAATTGCCACGGACAATATCCCCGTAAAACGTTCCAAACTCATAGGAACGCAAGTCAACCTGGATACCCACCTCTTTGAGCTGTTGCTGAATGACTGCGGCGACTTGCCGCGTGCTCTCGTCGGTTGAGGTCTTAAAAGTCAGTTTAAAGCGGCGTTGCGGGCCTGGGCCATCGGGATCTTGCCATCCAGCTTCGTCCAGCAACTGTCGCGCCCGTCCAGGATCATGGGGATAGGTTTCCACGTTGCCTTCAAAGGCCCAATGATTCGGCGGCAGTAGTCCAGATGCTGGGGTGACCAGGTCGCGCCAGTAGTACCGGATGAGGTCCTCACGCGGCACAGCGTAAGCGATGGCCTTCCGCACGCGCTTGTCAGCCAGAAGCGGATCCTTCATGTTCAGCGCCAGGTATTGATAGTTGGTCCCGGGAGCGGTTTCCACCCGTAGATGGGGCTCGCGCTCCAGCGCCTTGACAAAATCGGGCGGCAAGACGTTCTGCCCGATATCCACCGATCCCTTGCGCAATTCCAGAGCGCGCGTCGTGGCATCCGGAATAACCTTGAAGCTCACGCGGCGAACGGTGGGTGGCCCACGAAAATAATCTGGGTTGGCTTCCAGAATCACTTCTTCCTCGTGGGCGTATGAGACAAACCGGAATGGTCCTGTGCCAACGGGCTTCTTTGGGAAATCTGAACCCGCCCCTTCCGGAACAATCCCGATGCCTCCATTGGTCAGGTTCCACAGAAACGCGGCATTCGGCTCCTTCAGCCGGAAAACGATGGTTTTGTCGTCAGGCGTTTCAATGTGTTCAATGACACGATAGGTCGATGTCTTGGGTGATGTGACCAAGCCGTCGAGCAGCGATTGCAGTGTGTAGCGCACATCGCGGGAAGACAGAGGCTTCCCATCATGGAAGCGTACCCCAGAGCGCAGGACGAAACGATAAGTGGTTGGATCGGGCGTCTCCCAGCGCTCGGCCAGGTCGGGCAAAATCTCAAAGTGAGCGCCGCGGCGCACCAGCGAATTGAAAAGAAGCTGGTGGATACGCTCCGATTCAGAACTGAGCCCGATTCTGGGATCGAGATTGTTGGGACCGGCCTCAATGGCGATGGTCACCGTGTCTGGCTGTGATGGTGGAGAACCGCAGGAAATCAAGAGGGTCAAGGCAAAAGGCGAAAGGGGAAAGGGGAAAGTAAACAAAGAGCGTAGCATTACGCCCAATCGCTTGAGCAAACGTCGAGCACGAGAGTAGTCCCCGTTTCCCCGATCTCTGAGCCTACTTTCCAAGATGCTCTTTCCCGTCTCGCCTTGAACCTTTCGCCTTCCGCCTCTCAATCCATCCCCCGCAACCGCTTGTAGTTGTCGCCGTAAACGACCTTGCCCAAGACAACCGGATGGCGGGCTCCGGTAGCGGCGGGTACGTTGCCGGCATTCAGATGCAAGGTCTCATTGGCCAGAATCGCGAAGCCAATGGCTTCCTTGGCTGCTGTGGGAATACCCAGATCGTCCGAACTGAGGACTTTCATGCCTGGAAGGGCGGACTGCAGTCGCTGCATCAGGAATCGATTGCGAGCGCCGCCGCCGGAAACAACCAATTGTTGGACTGTTGTCTCCGCCAGGACAAACCTGATGACCGCAGCAGCGACGGACCGGGCCGTCAGTTCTGTGGCGGTGCAGACTAGGTCTTCGAATCGGGCAGTCTTGCTGTGCTCAAGCAGCAGTTGGACAAATGCTGCGCCAAACTGTTCGCGGCCAGCAGTCTTGGGTGGCTGGGCTGAAAAAAAAGGCTGCGCGAGCAGTTTTTCCAGTAGAGGTGTAATCACTTGACCACTGGCTGCAAGCGAGCCATTCTGGTCATAGATCTTCGATTCGTTCGTAAACCGGCGTACCAGCGCATCGATCACCATGTTGCCGGGACCTGTGTCGAAGGCTTTGACCTGGTCCATCGTCGCGGAGGCTGGGAGCGAAGTGATGTTGGCAATCCCGCCAACATTCAAAAGAACGCGACCCATTTGCTGGTCCCGAAACAGCAGGTAGTCCACATAGGGAATGAGCGGAGCCCCTTTGCCACCGGCCGCCATGTCGCGCGGACGAAAGTCTGAAATCGTTGTAATGCCCGTGTTCTCGGCCAGCAACGACCCCTCACCGATCTGCAGTGTCGAGGCGAGCATGCGCCCGCAGAAGGGAGCTGGCTCAGACTGGTGAAAAACGGTCTGCCCATGCGAACCAATCAAATCCACCTGGCTTTGTTCGATGCCTGCCTCCCGGCAGAGCCGCGTGATGGCTTCGGTGTATAGCGTCGCAAGCAGAAAATTCAGATGGCTGATCACCTGCGCCGCCACTGGCGTCTGGGACGCCACGCGCAATAATTCAGCTTGAACGTCCTTTGCAAAAGGGACCGAAATGAAGTGCTTGAGCTGAATCTGTGTCTCTTCTCCAGAACCTTTGATTTCGACCAGCGCGGCATCCACGCCATCCAATGACGTTCCCGACATCAAGCCAATGACTAGGTGAGATGGGTTCATAGTGACCGTTGAGTGAGGTGCGGATGCTCGGACGCAAATTGCGCAGAGGAGCGAAGATTGCCAAGCAAGTACGGACAAGAATGACGAATGACTAAGCACGAATGACGAGTGAATGACGAAGACCGAATGTCTAAATGAACTAGTTCGTGATTCGTGCTTAGGGCTTCAGTCATTAGGGCTTAGTCATTCGTGATTACTCGGGTTGCTCCACTAGGCTGCATCCTCCCAGACTTCTCATCTGCGTTATCTGCGAAATCTGCGTCCAACATTCCTTCCCCTCACAGCTTCGTCTTGAACTCGTGCAGTTTCTCCAGTGCCTGCAGCGGTGTGAGCTGATCGGGATTCAGCGTCCTCAATTCTTCCAGCACTTCGTGATCAGTGATCATGAACAAACTCATTTGGGATTCGGGCGCACGTTTCTGTTTGCGCTTGTACTGTCGCGTCAGATGATCGCTGATCTCATGCTCACCCTCCTCATGTTTTTTCAGGATCTCTCGAGCGCGCTCCAGCACCACCACCGGCAGCCCGGCCAGCTTGGCGACTTCGATGCCGTAGCTCTTGTCGGCGCTACCCGGTTCGACGCGGCGCAGGAAGACGATGTCCTGACCGGATTCCTTGACAGCGACATGGCAGTTCTTCACTCCGGGCAGTAGTTCAGCCAGTTCGGTCAGCTCGTGGTAGTGCGTGGCAAACAGTGTTTTGGACTTGGTGTGTTGATGCAGATACTCCACAACGGACCATGCAATCGAAAGTCCGTCAAAGGTAGCTGTTCCCCGGCCAATCTCATCCAGGATGACCAAGCTCTTGGAGGTCGCTGTATTGAGAATCACAGCGGTCTCAGTCATCTCCACCATGAACGTGGACCGGCCGCGCGCCAGATTATCGGTGGCTCCGATGCGAGTGAAGATGCGGTCCACAATGGGAAGTTTGGCTGTGCTGGCCGGAACGAACGACCCCATTTGGGCCAGACTGGAGAACGAGGCTGTCTGGCGCAAGTAGGTGGATTTCCCTCCCATGTTGGGACCCGTAATAATCAGGATCTGGTCGCTGGAATCGTTCAGGTACAGGTCATTCGGGATGAATTTACCGGTGGGCAACTGATCGGCAAGTTGTTCGATGACAGCGTGACGTCCCTGTCGAACAATGCACTCGCCTTCGTCGGCCAACTCTGGGCGCACGTAGCCCCAGGTATGCGCGACCTCGGCCAAGCAGATCAAGCAATCGAGTTGTGAAAGTACCGAGGCGGTGCGGCGTACGCGTTTTGCTTCGAGCCCGACACGAGTGCGCAGTTCGCAAAACAGTTCGTACTCGATCTCAACGACGCGCTCTTCTGCACCGAGGACCTTGCGCTCATACTCCTTGAGCTCAGGCATCGTGAAACGCTCGGCGCCCACCAGGGTCTGCTTCCGTTCGTAGTCCGCAGGAACCAGTCCCAAATTCGATTTCGATACTTCAATGTAGTAGCCGAAAACGTTGTTGAACTTTACCTTCAGGTTCTGGATTCCCGTACGAGTGCGCTCACTGGTCTCCAGTGCCGCGATAAACTGTTTGCCCGTGGAGCTGATGTTTCGCAATTCATCGAGCTCGGCATGATACCCGTCGCGAATCAATCCGCCTTCGGTGAGAAGGATCGGCGGATTATCACGCAGCACCTCGGCAATGGCCGCGGCGACATCCACCAGAGGATCGGCCTGCTCGTCCAGGTCGCGGAGGCGCGACACCTGAAACGATTGCAGCCTGGTTTTGATTACGGGAACCTGCTCCAATGAGCTCCTTAGTGAGACCAAGTCCCGTGCGTTGGCAGTCGCCAGCGAGACTTTGGACAGAAGCCGTTCAATGTCATAAACCTTCTGCAGTGGGGCCTTGATCTCCTCCCGTTCAATCAGCTTTTGCTTCAGTTCAGCCACCGCGTCGAGCCGTGAGTTGATCTCTGCAAGATCAATCTCGGGCCGCAGCAGCCAGGTCTTGAGAAGTCGCGCACCCATGCCCGTGGAGGTTCGGTCGAGACAGCCAATCAGCGTGGCCTGGCGCGATCCATCGAAGAGCGATTGCACCAGTTCCAAGTTCCTCACTGTGGTCGCGTCGAGCGCCATCGATTCGGAGATCTCGTAGCACTGTAAGCGATCAATGTGGCTAAGCGAGGACTTCTGGGTGTCTTTCAAATAGTGCAGAACAGCTCCTGCGGCCGCGACGGCCAGTTTGTGTCCTTGGCACCCAAAGCCATCCAGGCTCATCACTCCGAAGTGCTCCGTAAGCAAGCGCTGAGCGTAGTCGAATGCAAAGACCCAGTCGTCCGTTGGTGTTCGGGCTGCTGTGACCAGCGAGCCAATCGGCAGGTTTTTGGAATCCCAGCTAGCCGGATAGATAATCTCTTTGGGCTGCAATCGTTCGAGTTCAGTTTGGAGCAGCGCATTGGCTGAGGCGCCAGCGAACTCGGTGATTCGAAAATCGCCGGTGGAGACATCCAACGACGCAAGGCCTGCACCAGCGCCTTCGATCCAGATCGACGTGAGAAAGTTGTTATCGTGCGGTTCGAGAAGGCTCCCAGAAGCTGTTCCTGGGGTGACGACGCGAGTGACTTCGCGCCGCACCAGTTTTTGCGATGGCCTGGGTCTCTCGACCTGATCACAGACGGCGACCTTGTAACCCTTGCGAATCAACTTGGCAATGTAACCGTCGGCGGCGTGGTAAGGAACGCCGCACATGGGCACGGACTGCCCCTTCTCTTTATTGCGCGCGGTAAGCGTAATCTCCAGTTCGCGTGAAGCCAGAACGGCGTCATCGAAAAACATCTCGTAGAAATCGCCGAGCCTGAAAAACACCAGCGCGTGGGGGAACTCTCTCTTCACCTGGTGGTACTGCGCCATCATGGGGGTGGAAGGTTCCATCCGAGAGGAGTGCAAGGGAGCTGCCTGCCGCTGGCGGAAAACGGTTGGTTGCTTCTGCCGGCGAAGTATATAATCGGCCCTCTAACGTGTCAACGAACCCCGCTTCCGGCTTGGGTTTTCTGGCAGCCTGAGGTTTTGCCCAACGATGAGTCCCACCTAACAAAAGGGGTGGTCGCGCAGCGACCGGGGGTTGTCGGGAAGAATTCGAGACATGATGAGGCTAAACACTCAGGACCAGAACGACTGAATGCGCATTCTCAGTGTAGACACGTCCACGGCCGCATGCAGCATCGTGCTTTCGGAGGATGGAGAACTCACGGGAGAGATTAACACCGAATCGGAGGAAACCCACTCGGTCCGATTGCTGCCGGGCATCGAGACTTTGTTGCAGAGTTGTGGCTGCACCATTAGAAGCATCGACGCTTTTGCGGTGGTTTGCGGGCCAGGATCGTTTACCGGTGTTCGTATTGGACTGACAACGGTCAAGGGTCTGGCAGAGTCCCTCGCCAAACCGACGATTCCGGTCACCGCCTTCGAGGCTTGGGTCGAGAAGTTCCCGGAACAACAAGGAGTTCTGGTTCCAGTTATCGATGCGCGCCGTGGTGAGATCTACAGTGCCGTGTACAGCCGGAGTGCAGAAGCCACCGAGCTCTTATCATCTGGCAAGGTTGAGAAGGTGCCTGAGCTTCTGGTCTCGATCCCATATCCCGAAGTTTGTTTTTTAGGAGGCGGCGCTGCTGTTTACGAAGACTTGATTGTCACCCGCCCAGGCTGGCGGGTTCTGAATGGCGATTTGTTTTTGGGACGCGCGGTCAGCCGAATCGCTTTCCGGCGAGCCGAAAGAAGGGACTTCGTCTCTGCAGCAGCGCTTCAAGCCTATTATCTGCGCAGGCCGGATGCTGAACTGAAGTGGAAGCAGCAATGAAGATTGCGATTCGTCGGATGGAGTTGGGGGATCTGTCTCAGGTCGTTGCAATCGAGAATTGTTGGTCCTATCTGAGCAAATGGGGAGAAGCCGGCTACCGGGCTGTAATGAGCGACCCGCGCGTCTACACGTGCCTGGTCGCCGAAGATGCCGCAACCTCATCACGCCAGGGCGCAATTGTCGGCATGGCAGTTGTGGCACAACTGATCGATGACTGCGAGCTTTGCAATCTTGTCGTGCTTCCAGAGTATCTTTCGAAGCGCGTCGGGTACTCGCTGCTACAGGCAGCCGTCGAAGTGGCTCAATACTTTAGGATATCCCGCATGCTTCTGGAGGTCCGCCAGTCGAACCAACATGCTATTGAGTTTTACAAAAGAAACGGATTCCGCATTATCAGTGAACGTAAGAACTATTACTTGAACCCCAGCGAGAATGCTTGGGTGATGGAACGCGCTGTGGAAGTGGCATGAAGCCGGGACGAGCCTGAAATGAAATGACCGTGGCGGGAAATCTCTAACGGGAGCTGGGTGGCCGCCAAAAGGTGTTTGATATTAACGATTGGCTATTTTCTATTTGCGATTGGGGGATGAACACTAGCAAATCCAAATGGCCAATCACCAATAGCAAATCTGCCTTTGACAAAGAACGTGGCCGAGTGAGCAGAGTTGCGTGGTGCTCCTTATGAATAGAATTCGAGTCGCAACCGGCACCCCTTGGGAACCGATTGTGGGATACTCGCGGGCTGTCCGTGTGGGCCAGCACGTATGGGTTTCCGGGACTACAGCAACGGATGCCTCGGGAGCGATTGTGGGCGTAGGTGACCCCCACGCTCAAACGAAGCAGATTCTCCTTAATATCGAGCGGGCCTTGAACTCAGCTGGTGCGAACTTGAGAGACGTGGTGCGGACTCGGATCTATGTCGTCAATATCCAGGATTGGGAGAAGATCGGGAAGGCGCACGGTGCAGTGTTTGGTGACATTCGGCCCGCGACGGCAATGCTGGAGATAAGCCGGCTCATTCATCCGGATATGCTGGTAGAGATTGAAGCGGATGCTTGGGTAGAGGAGACGGACGCGCAGTAGTCTAGACGGCGGCGGGTTCTACCACGGCTGACATGGAGCCCTTGCAGTGGGGAATACGAGGATCCGGTCCATAAGCCAGCACTTGGTCTCGCCCGAATTCTGCTTCGGCCAGCCCACATGTGATCAGCACGGTTCTCTGCTTCGAATCGACTTCGACCGCGTGTTCGTAAGCCTGCTGCACCGAAAAGCAAAACAAGCGCTGTAGCATTTCAATCACGTAGTCGTAGCTGTGGTCATCGTCGTTCAATAAGACAACATTGTAGAGGGGTGCGGTTTTGTCCTGATTCTGGCTTTGATTGCCAATTTCAGGTACGGTGACGGTTTCAGTCATGACCAGATTCAGCGCTTCGTTAGGCAACAACGAAGCTTATGATAAAGCACGTTACCAGCACAGGTAAAGATTGCGATGGGAGCCCAAATCTGCGGCTTTTCCCATTGGGGGAATCCCAACTGCCACAGACCTGGCACCCGACGCATGGTCGTCACATTCTGGGAAAATGTGGGAACCGCTCTCCGAGCGGCGATGGGTCGTCTCAACCGAAAACCTGAGATCGCCACTGCAGACAGCGGCTCCCACTTTCCAGTCTCACTCTCAAAGGAGATTTCATGAACACGAAAGTCAGAGGCATTTCATTCATCTTTCTCGTGGGGGCTATTCTGTTCACGGCTCGTCCGTACGAGGCAGATCGCAAGGTGATTCGTCCTCCCCGGCCAAACGAGCCGCCTGCGCAAAGCTCAGCGCCCCGATTGGGGAGCATTCTGAGCCCCGGAATCATGACCGGTGACTCGCTCTACTGTGCGGGGGCAGGGAGTAGAGATCCCAAGACCGGCGAACATCCGGAGGGATTTGAGGCCCAGGTGAAGCAATCGATGGAGAATCTGGGTGAGGTGCTTAAAGCGGCTGGACTGGGTTTTTCAGACGTGGTCAACTCAAACGTCTACCTAACTGACATTAAGAACTTTCAGGCGATGAACAAGGTTTACAAGACCTATTTCCCGCAAAAGCCTCCGGCACGCACGACGATTGCTGTTCCAGCCTTGCCAGGGGGCTCCCACGTCGAGATTACCTTCATCGCTTCACGCAACAAGAAGCGGAAATACATCTATCCGGCAGGTGTGAAGCCGGCTCCAACGGATCTCTTTTCTGGTGGGGTGATGGTGGGAGACATGGTCTACCTTTCGGGCCAGGGCAGTCGCCACTACAAGACCAAGGAGTTCCCGCAGGGAGAGATTGAAGCGCATGTGAAGCAGACCATGGAAAATCTGGGCGCGGTGCTTAAGGCCGCGGGAATGGACTTCTCTCATGTCGTCAAGACCAACATCTATTTGACGGACATGAACAATTTCCCGCGCATGAACGAGGTCTATAAGACCTACTTCAAATCGGACCCGCCAGCCAGGACAACCGTAGGTGTCAATGCGCTGCCTGGCGACCCACCAATTGAGATTAGCTTCATTGCGTCGAAATCTAAGAAGCCGGGCCGAAGCATTGTGCGACCCGAAGGGGACAAGCCAAATCCGATCCTCAGTCCTGCTGTCCAGATTGGTTCGGTACTCTTCCCATCGGGGAAGGCTGGCTTTGCCCAAGGCGGCATCGAAGCGCAGGTAAAACAGGTGATGGACGGACTTGGCCAGTATCTGAAGGCGGGCGGCATGGACTATTCCAATGTGGTTGAAGCCAAGGTGTATCTGGCGGACATCAAAGACTACGGAAAAATGAACGAGGTCTATCGCAGTTATTTCAAGAGCGATCCGCCGGCGCGGACGTGCATTGCGATCTCAAAACTTGTGCGCGATTCCGGTGTGGAAATTACCTTTGTTGCAGCGAAATAGGAAGCTCAGTGGCGATCATCGTTCCGCGATCATCTGCCAACTTTTCTTGCAGAACTCTCTAATGATTCCAGATCTACAGCACATTTTCAGGAGGAACTCATGGCAACGCAAAAAATCACCCGCAGACAATTTGTCAACGGAGCCACCGCCGCAGCTGCGGCCACCATTGCCACGTCGCGTACCCGTCCGGTGCTGGGAGCAAACGACCGAGTCGTGATGGGCATTATCGGGTCAGGAGGCATGGGTCGGGGCCATATGGGCCGGTTGAAGAACCTCGAAGCCGAGTGGGGGGCCGTCTGCGACGTTTATGATGTAAATCTGCAGAAAGGCATGGACATTGCCGGCGCGACGGCTAAGCCCTACACCGACTACCGGCGTTTGCTCGAACGAAAGGATATCGATGCGGTCCTGATAGCCTCTCCCGAACATTGGCACCACAATCATCTCATCGACGCCGTGAAGGCTGGGAAAGACGCTTATTGCGAAAAGCCCATGTCATGGTCTATCCAGCAAGGGGCCAACATGGTGAAAGAGGTGCGCAAGACGGATCGCATCGTGCAGATCGGCATGCAGCGCCGCAGTTCACCGCTGGTGCATGAAGCCAAGGCCATCATCGACGAAGGCGTCATTGGCGAGATCAACATGGTGCGGGCTGAATGGTACTGGAACATCAACTTGAATCGCGACCCTCAGCTTCCCGGGAAGGTGGACTGGGAAGCGTTTCAGGGTCCTGCACCCAGAAAGCCTTTTGATCCCATTCGCTTCCGCAGTTGGCGCTATTTCTGGGACTTTTCGGGCGGCAACATGACGGACCAGGGGACACATTTGCTGGACGTTATCCAGTGGTTCAACGGTGTCACACAACCCATTGCCGCCCAGACCTACGGTGCAGTTTACAAACTCCAGCCCGCCGAGACACCGGACACGTTCTGCGCCATTTTCGAATACCCGAAGTTCACCTGCACCTGGACGCTGGCCTATATGAACACGTTCATGAAGGGCTGGGGTATCGTGTTTCAAGGCCAGAAGGGAACGCTGGAACTCTGCGAGGACGGCTACCGCGTTTTCGCTGAACCTTGGAGCGAGAAGGGCTACGACCGCTGGAAGACCCCGACTCCGATCCGTCAAAACATTGCCGGCGGGGCCACGGACACGACGCCTCATCTGAAAAACTTCCTGGAATGCGTCAAGAGCCGCAAGCAGCCGAACGCTCCGGTGGAGATTGGCCACCAAGCTGTACGAACCTTGCATCTGGCCAACGTCGCTCATCACAAACGCTGCCGCGCTGAGCTTGGCACGGATGGGTTGTCGGTAAAGGTGAGCTAATTGATGGAAATGCTTTCAGGCACGTTAGTGTTGCGGAGATTTTCGACTTCATGAAAAGGGATCGGCCTGGGCTGACTAGGCTTTCGCGACCGGCCACTGGGGAGCCACCGGTCCGCGTGAAGCCTTTGCCAACCGCTGACTTGCTCTCTTTTTTTCGGCCGCTTGAGCCTCAGATGCTTCAGTGGCTAACTCGGCTCGTAAACACGGACACCCCTTCTGATCACAAGCAGCCCCTCGATCAGCTCGCCAACTGGTTTGCAGGGCGGTTTCGCAAGTGCGGAGCACAAACTGAGATCGTCAAGAATCGCGAGGTGGGTAACCACCTACTTGCGCATTGGACTTGCGCGGGACCGCACAGCAAGCCCGTTCTCATTCTGGGACATCTAGACACGGTGTGGGGTTTGGCAGAAAGCCAGCGCAGGCCGGCCCGGATCGAGCAAGGCAAGCTATTTGGACCGGGTGCCGTTGACATGCGAGGTGGATTGACGCTCGTACTCGCTCTAGCCAAGTATCTGGGAGTGCATTCCTCGACGCTCGAACGGCCGGTTACGGTTCTTCTGGATTCTGACGAGGAGGTTGGAAGTCTAACTTCCCGGACTCTCATCGAGGCGGAGGCGCTAAAGAGCGAGGCTGTGCTGGTGATGGAGCCTTGTCTCCCCGGAGGAGCACTCAAGACGTTTCGCAAAGGTGTCGGTCGTTTTACGATCACCGCCCGTGGTGTCGCGGCTCATGCGGGTGTTGACTATTCAAAAGGAGTCAGCGCGATTCGTGAGTTGGCGCATCAAGTGCTAGCTTTGTACAAGTTGAACGATCCTGGAAAAGGGACAACTGTTAATGTAGGTGTGATTCGTGGCGGCTCACGCTCTAACGTGGTCGCTGATCAGGCGGAGATAGACGTCGACGTTCGAGTCGGTTCTGTAGCTGAGGGCGAACAGCTGGACGCCCTGGTGCATGGCTTGAAACCCAAGACTCGGGGCGCCAGTTTGCAGGTCACAGGCGGAATCAACCGACCGCCGCTGGAGAGGACTGCAAAGATCGTCGCCCTGTTCGAAAGGGCAAAACGGTTGGCTGCCGAACTTGGCATCGAACTGTCAGAGGGCGAAACCGGTGGCGGAAGCGATGGGTCCTTCACGGCGGCGCTCGGAATTCCAACGCTTGACGGTTTGGGTCCAGACGGCGCCGGACCGCACGCACTTCACGAGCATGTGCTGATTGAAAGCCTGGTTCCGCGAGCGGCGTTGCTAACACAGTTGGTGCTGAGGTTATGAGGACCGTGATAAGTGATTTGTGGTACGTGATGCGTGCTGGGG
>Ga0180085_1000479_pt1 | contig 14154 bp, 15 predicted proteins | sample EasRiv730_16_10D_FD_123013 | JGI IMG/M metagenome (GOLD analysis project Ga0180085, IMG submission 123013) | Soil microbial communities from meander-bound floodplain in the East River, Colorado, USA - East River metaG ERMLT730_16_10D | ecosystem: Environmental > Terrestrial > Soil > Floodplain ... | reverse complement strand
CCGCCGCCGCCACTCCACGCAATCGGTCAGGCTCGGTGCCGGAATTGCGGATCGACATGTACGCGGACGCGACGTCGCCCAGGACCGGCTCGAACGCATACGCGCCGCGAATCTCGAGCGCACCGGCCCGGACCGCGTCCGGAGCGGCCCGGCACGCCAGCGCGAGTACGGTGAGCAACAGCTCCGGCCTCATGACCCGGCGCCGATCTCGACGAGCACGGGGAGCTCGCGAGCCCAGTCGGCCTGCCGGGTGCCGAACGGGAAGGCGTAGCGGCCGAGGCCGTCGCGGGTGAAGACGATGATGTGCGCGACGTGGCCGACCAGGTACCGGCCGTCGCCGATGTCCTCCCGGACGGCGGGTGGAACCCGCAGGAGCCGTTGCGTGCTGTCGATCTCGGCGGCGGTACCCGTGAGCCCGACGAAACTCTTGTCGAAATGATCGAGCCATGCCCGAAGCCGCTCCGGCGTGTCGCGCTCGGGGTCCGTGGTCACGAACACGACCTTCACGCGCCGTGAGATCCGGTCGGGCAGCTTGTGCAGGGCGGCGGCGAGGTTGGCCATGTGCACCGGGCACACGTCGGGGCAGCTCGTGTACCCGAAGAACAACAAGGTGAGGTAGCCCTCGGTATCCCGGCGAAAGGCGAAGGGTGTGCCGTCGGTGGCGGTGAGCGTGAAGTCCGGTTTCGGCCTCGGGTTCGGATACTCGACGGCGCGCGATTCGCCGGTGGCCGGCGGTGCACCCGATGCGGGGGCCCGATCCGAGCGGCAGGCACCGATGAGGCCGGCGAGGGAGAGCATCACAACGGGGAGAACGGGTGCTCGCATCACCCAAAGGTAATGGGGTCCCCTCGCGCCTTTCCCCTCCTCCCTCCTCTCTTCTCACTCGTATAGATTCGCCTCATCCCCTCTCCGGAGCCGCCCTCCATGTTCCTGCTCCTGCTCGGCATCGGCCTCGCGGCCGGCGTGCTTTCCGGACTGTTCGGGATCGGCGGTGGGGTACTGATCGTCGCGGCCCTGGTCGTGGCGGCCAAGTGGCCGATTCTCCAGGCCACCGGAACCTCGCTGGCTGCGTTGCTGCTGCCGGTCGGACTGCTCGGTGCGCTGGAGTATCACCGCCGCGGGCACGTGGATTTCAGGGCGGCGGGACTCCTTGCGCTTGGGCTGTTCCTGGGCGCCTGGTTCGGCGCGCGGATCGCCGTGCACACTCAGCCGGCGACCCTGCAACGGCTGTTCGCCGTCTTCCTGGTGGTAATGGCCGTCCGGATGTGGTTCGGCGCGGGACGCTGAGCGCCCCGCGCCGATCCGGTCATCGCCAACGCGCCGATCAGTCCGCGCGCGCCATCATCCGGTTGATCGGGCGCACGAGCCCGAACATGATGATACTTGCGAGCACCGCGAACCCCGCCACCGCACCGAAGATCTGCGCGGTCGTGAACGACTCGTACAGCGCCGTGATCCGTCCCGCGATCAGGTTGCCCATCGACGCCGCGAGGAACCAGACTCCCATCATCATACCCTTCACCCGGTCCGGAGCGAGCTTGGTCATCGAGCTCAGCCCGACCGGGCTCAGGCACAGCTCGCCGATCGTGTGCAACAGGTAGGTCGCGACGAGCCACATCGGGCTGACCAGCGTGCCGGAGGCGGAGGCGCTCGCCCCGCCCACCATGACAAGGAAGCCGAGGCCGACGAAGAAGAGGCCGAAGCCGAACTTCGTCGGGCTCGTCGGGTCGCGCTTGCCCAGGCTCACCCAGATCCAGGCGAACACCGGCGCCAGCAGCACGATCATCACCGCATTGACCGACTGGAACCAGCTCGACGGGAAGGTCCAGCCGAATACGGACGTCCTCGTGTTCTGGAGCGCGAACAGGTTGAGCGTGGAAGCCGCCTGCTCGAAGGCCGACCAGAACACCGCCGCTCCCGCAAACAGCACCACGATCACGATCAGCCGCTTCCGCTCTTCCGGCGTCCACGTGCCCGCCATGAACAACCAGGCGAAGAAGCCGACGACGATCAGGAAGTACAGAATGCTGAAGGCGTCGGTCACCCCCTCGATCGTGAGGGTCCCGTTCCGTACGAGGATGGCGACGAGGCCCATGATGCCGAGGAGCGCCACGATGCCGATGCGGAGCTGCCGCCGGGCCGCCGCGCCCTCCTCCGATTCCGGTGCGATCGCCGGGCGAATGCCGGCGTCCCCGAAGTATTTCCACCCCATGCGATATTGGATGAGGCCGAGGAACATGCCCACCGCTCCCACCCCGAAACCCCAGTGCCAGGAGTTCTCCGGGCGGAAGCCCATGTCGGTCAGTATCCCCTTGAAGGCGTCGCTCTGGGCCAGCCAGCCGACGATCAGAGGCGCGATGAACGCGCCGAGGTTGATGCCCATGTAGAAGATCGAGAAGCCCGCGTCGCGCCGAAGGTCATCCCGGCCGTACAGGTCGCCCACGATCGCGCTGACGTTCGGCTTGAGGAGGCCGGTGCCAAGTACGATCAAGGCCAGCCCCAGGTAGAAGAGCTTGGCGCCGGGCACCGCCAGGCTGAGCTGGCCGAGCATGATCAGGACGCCGCCGTAGAACACCGACCTCCGCAGGCCCAGGATGCGGTCGGCAACCCACCCACCCGGCAGCGAGAGCATGTAGACCAGGGCGACGTACGTCCCGTAGACTGCGCCGGCGCGGCCCACATCGAATCCCAGACCCCCGCTCGCGACCGACGCGGTCATGAACAGGATGAGGATGGCCCGCATCCCGTAATACGCGAAGCGCTCCCACATCTCCGTAAAGAAGAGCGTCGACAGGCCGCGCGGATGGCCGAAGAACGCGGTATCGCCTGGGACGGCGCCGCGATCGTTCGGCGGGGTGGTGGCTGTAACCACGGGATGGGCTCCTTGGGGTCGGGTGAAGGGGGTCAGCGAGGATGCTTTGCCAGTATGTCGTTCAGCACAACACGGTCGATCCTGCCGTCCATCCGCACTCGTACGTCGTAGTTTTCCCAGTACATGAAATCCCGCAGCGCCTCGAGGAACGCCGGCGTGGCGCTGCGTTGGGGAGCCCGCAACCACTTCGCCACCTGACCGCTCGGCTCCCGGAGCAGAATCGGCTCCAGCTGGGCCACGACCTCCGGCGTGATCGGGATGAGGTCGGTCGGTTCGCTCGGGAAGAAGTGCAGCTTGTGCAGCGTCAGCAGCCGGTCCAGCTCGGCGAGCGGATCCACGGCGTCATAGACCCGGATATCGATGAATCGATCGTTCGCGCCAAAGTAGCCCCCGGCGCGCCGGACTACCAGCAGGGCGGCGGATTGCATTCCCCGCTTGTCCCCTCCGCCAGCCTGCCCGGCATGGAGGGCAGCCACCAGGCGGTCGGCGAGCGGCCCCGGCGTCCGCTCGAAGGTCTCCGCCATGTTGCTGACTGTCCGATCCGACACCATGATGTTGGCTTGGGCGGCATAGCCGCGTCCCACGATCGACTGGCCTTTCCCACCCGAGACCGCCCCCGCCGTGCCGCTGCCCCCGACCCGGCCGCCGGCCCAGTCGAATGTCCGAGCGCCGGTGAAGCTCGCCGCGGTGCCGCGTGCGTCCACGATGCCCACCTGGCGGTCCTGCAGCATCGTGTCGGTCTGCATGATGATCCGGAGCGCGGCGTCGGCCGTCGCCCCCTCCGCAAGAAGCTCCAACCCGCGTTCGCCGTAGGCGAGATTTGTCAGGCTCTGAGTGGCGATCGCTCCGACGCCGGCACGCGCCCACGGGACGATCCCGCCGACGTTGGGGAACTTGGATTGCACAGCCACCCCCAGATCGCCGGTAGCTGAGTCCCACGCGACGATGCTGTAGGTGTGGGCGAGCTTCTGGAAATGGGAGGGCGGCTGAAGTGGTTGCTGGGAGAACAGGGCGGCCTGTATGCCGGCACCCAGGACCGGGACCAGGCAGGCGACACGGAGCCATTTCATGAGTCGCCCCGGACCTTTTTCTTGAGGAATTCGAGCTGCCGATCCGCCGCGGCCTCGCGCGCCGCACGGTCCATCTGTCCGCGGAGGTGATCTTCATCCGGCTCGGGCGCCGGCGGCGGGGTCCCGACTGCGCCCCGCGCGGCCTGCACCTCGGCCCGCATGGTCTCGTATTCGCGCTCGGCGATCGCCAGCTCATCCCGCTGCACGGCAATCTTCCGCTCCAGGACATCGATCCGCTCGCGATGCCGCGCGGCGAACCGCTCCGCCACCGCGACCGTCTCGGCATCAGTGATCTCCGCGGCCAGGCGGCCACGCCGCTCGGCATCATCCAGGTGCTGCCGCTCCCGGGCGAGCTCCCGCTCGGAGGCGGCGAGCGCGTCCCGCATGGTGCCGAGACCGACCTTGGCGTCGAGGAGGGCGGCGTGCAGCATCTGCGCCCGCTCCCGTGGGTCGGCCGGTGGCGTGCGCTCGGCCAGGAACCGCTCCAGGCGGGCACGCAGCGATTCGAACACCCTCAGGACTTCCGGACGGTTTTCGCGTAGAAGGACGTGACCACGCGCTCCACCTTGGCGGAGCCGCACGCGGGGCAGGATACCCGGGCACGCCCTGCATCCTTCATCGGGATCAGGCGGGTGAAATGGCGATCGCACGACGTGCAATGGAACTCGTATGTGGCCACGCGGGTCCCTCCGAACATGGATGGCGAATGTTAGGGTTGGGTCCGAGGGGCGTCAAGCAACTGCCGCACCACGGGTTGGCCGGCTCCAGTTAGCTTTCGGGCGCCGCCTGCGCGGCCACCCGACTCGCCCGGAGGTTCGCCTGCTGAAGCGTCTCGTCCCTGCCCTGCTGCTCCTCGGCGCCTGCGCGAGCGGTGAACCCCGCTCGTCCTGCGGCATCGCAGCGCTCACCGGCCCGACGATGCTCCTGGGCGAGTTCTCGACCCCGAACCAGACCCTGGCAATCCCGCCCGAGCAGCTGCCCGAGCGGCTGGTCACGCGATTCGTCGCCGGACCCGCGTTCCCCGCCGTCGTTGGCCGGACGGATTCCGCGTGGGCGATCGGCGTGGAGGGATCCGCGCCTGCCAGGGTCGCGCCGGGATTCGGCGTGCTGGTCCTGGATCCTGCCGGAGTGCCCCAGGGTGTGCTCGTCTACGAAGGGGATCCGGTGGCGCGCGCGCCGCTGATCGGGCAGGTCACCATCGGCGGCAGCACGACGGTGCCGCTGCTCGGCATCCAGGTACCTGATGCGAAGTACGAGGATCCGCGCTGTCCGGTGTTCCCGGATTCCGTGCTGCGGTGAGCTCCCCGCGGATCGCCGTGAGCGGCCTGGTCCGGCAGGTGGACGGGCTCGATCGGTCGGGCGTAAACGTCGCGTACCTTGCGGCCGTCCTGGCCGCCGGTGGCATTCCCGTCATCCTCTCGCCGGTGCTCGGGCCGGATCGCGCCGCCGAGGCGCTCCGCGGGGTCGACGGGCTCCTCCTTACGGGCGGCGACGATGTCGACCCCGCGCATTACGGCGACGTTCCCTCGCCGCAGCTCGGAGCCATCGATAGCCGGCGGGATGAATTCGAGCTCGCCCTGTTTCGGTCGGCGCGTGCCGGTGGTTTGCCAGTCCTCGCAGTGTGCCGGGGCCTCCAGCTCGTGAACGTCGCCCTCGGCGGAAACCTCTGGCAGGACCTGCCCAGCGACCGGCCCGGCGCCGTCATGCATGAACAGCGGGTGCCCCGGGATCGACGCACCCACGCCGTGCGCGTCTCGCCCGATACCCGAACCCGGGCGCTTCTGGGGGCGGAGCGCCTGATGGTGAACTCGTTCCATCATCAGTCGATTCGCGAGCTGGGCGACGGCCTCCTGGCCACCGGATGGGCGGAGGACGGCGTGATCGAGGCGGCGGAAGTAGCGGACGGCGGATGGGTTGTCGGGGTGCAATGGCACCCGGAGAGCTTTCATGCGGAAGCGGCGTCGCCGGACCTGGCGCTGTTCCGGGGCCTGGTGGCGGAGTCCCGCCGATGCGCCGGCTAGTGCAACGGTTCCTCCTCGGCGCGCGCGAGGACCCGGGCGATGCGATCGGCCGACAGGACCGTCGGGAAGAACACCCGATCGCTCACCGAGTTGAGTGCACTCCGGGCGGTGCGGAACCGCTCCGATGTCGTGCGGAAGATCGACTCCAGGCCGAGCCGGTCGGCCAGGCCGTGATCCGACGCCATCGAGAATCCGCGCCGGCCGAGAGCCTCGTAGTATCCCACGTCCGGACCGCCTTTGCGGACACGACGGGCTGCGATATAATCGGGAAACACCCCGGCCAGCCAGAGGGCGTAATTGCCCAGATGAGCCATCACCTTGAAGCGGCGGTCGCCTTCGGTCGCTTCAAGATCCGCGACGATGTCCACGAGGTAGGAATGCCGCTGGTCATCGTTCCAGTCCACGCGCCAAGCGCGATCCCGCTGTCCGAATGCCAGCAGCAGCGCCGCCAGGTAATCCGCCACGTCCCGCTCTTCGAGCCCGGCGTCGAGCAGGGCGCGACGGACGACGACGTACAGGAACAGCGGAGCCGAGGGCACGCGGATGGACCGGACCTCGAGGAGGCGCTCCGCGAGCTCGGGCACGTCGAGCAGGGGATCCGGACCCTCGGCTTCCAGCAGCCGCTCAAGCCTCGCCCGCTCGACCGCAGAGCCCCGGCTCAACAGCAGCAGGACGAGTTCCAGATCGTTTCGGGTGAGTCGGCCACGCGTATCCGCGAGAATCATGTCGTCGCCCCATGACTGATGCCGTTGCCCTCGGCCGCCTGGCCGCGTTCGGCCGCTCCCTCGCGTCGATCCGCGAGCCGGCCAAGCTCGCCCCGCGCCTGGCCGCCGCACTGCGCGAGGGCTTCGGTCCCGGCGGGGTCATCATCGCCCTCCGGGCGGGAGAACGTGCAAGCCTCGTGCCCGTGCACACCGATCCACTCGAATTGGAGACCAGATTCCCAGCGCTCGAGTCAGCGCTGACTGCCTCAAGACACGACACCGAGGAAACCGGGACGTGGCTCGCAACGCCCCTGATTGCCTCCGGCTGGGCCCTCGGCGCCGTGGGCGTCTGGCTCCCGGGCCGTCAGGCGTCGCCCGAAGAGCTGGCCCTACTGGAGGCATACGCCTGCACGGCGGCGCTCGCCCTCGAGGGCCTGCGCCACGACGCCGCGCACGAAGAGGCGCGCAGAGCGTGGGAGCGCATGGTCGACGCCGTGCCCTTTGCGCTGTGCCTCGTGGATGGCCGGGGCCGTGCCCGGCGCGCCAACCGGGCCTTCGCGACGCTGGTCAAGGCGCCGACCACGGCGATCGCAGGCCGCCCCTGGCTGACTCTCGTACCGCCGGCCTGGGGAGAGGGACTCGCGTCCGTGCTCTCCGCGCCGGGGTCCGGTCGCGAAGTTCAGCTTCGCGCCGGCCCGCGCACCTTCGGCGTCAGCGCCTACCCGATCGGGGCCGCGGGGTCCGGTGATGCGGTCCTGGTCTTCGACGACCAGACGGACCGGCGCCGGCTGCAGGAGCAGCTCATTCAGTCCGAGAAAATGTCGGCCATCGGGCAGCTCATCGCCGGCGTGGCACACGACCTGAACAACCCGCTCGCCTCCGTCGTCGGCTTCGCGGATTTCCTCCTCGAGGGGCGGAACGTGCCGCCCCAGTTGGAGGAGCCGATCCGCGTCATCCAACAGGAAGCGGAGCGGGCGGCGAATATCGTCCGGAACCTGCTGAGTTTCGCGCGGAAGCAGGATCACCGGCGGAAGCCGACGCCGCTGGCTCCGCTGCTCGAAACCACGTTCGCCCTGCTCCGGAATCAGATGATCTCGAACCGGGTCGAGGCGCTGCTGGACGTCGAAGCGGACCTCCCCGAGATCGACGTTGATGCGAACCAGATCCAGCAGGTCTTTGTGAACCTGATCAACAACGCGGCCCAGTCCATCTCCTCAGGAGGCCGACCGGGCCGGGTCATCGTGCGCGCCCGGCGGTGGAGGGACGGCGTCGCCGTGGAAGTGACTGATGATGGGCCGGGCATGACACCCGCGATCGCCGCGCAGGTGTTCGAGCCGTTCTTCACGACGAAGGCCGAAGGCCTGGGCACCGGCCTCGGGCTCTCAATCTGCCAGGGGATCGTGAAGGAACACGGCGGGCGCATCCTGCTGTCCACGGCGGAGGGTCAGGGGGCGACGTTCACCGTGGAGCTGCCTCGGAGCAGCCGGCCGCCGGTGGAACGGGTCGCGGATCCAGGCCGCGTACCCACGCCCCAGCTCAGGATTCTCGTCGTCGACGACGAGCCGCACATTCTTCACTACATGCGCGCCACGCTCGAAGCCTGGGGTCACACGGTCGACGTGGCAAGTGACGGGCAGACCGGCCTGGATCGCGCTTCGCAGGGCGAGTTCGACCTGATCATCTCTGATCTGCGCATGCCACGACTCAACGGCCGCGAGTTCTTCGAGGAGCTGGGGCGACGAAACCCGAAAGCCGTGGCGCGCATGGTGTTCAGCACCGGCGACACCGTGCACGGCGATACCCTGGCGTTCCTCGAGCGGCAAGCCCATCCCTACCTGCACAAGCCGTTCAGCCTTGCCGAGCTCCGGCAGCTGCTCGCGCGCGTGACGCGAGATTCCGCCCCCGCCGTCGGCACGGGCGAATGACTGTTCGCGTCGTTCACGTCGCGTCGGGCCGGGAATGGCGCGGGGGCCAGAAACAGGTCTGGCTCCTGGCCCGTGCGCTGGCCCGCCGCGGCGGCGTGGACCAGTGTGTCGTCACCGGCGCCGGGAGCGAGCTCGGCCGCCGGGTCGCCGCGGACCGGATCCCGGCCTCCACCCCGGGGTGGACGGCGGCCCTCGACCCGCGCGCCCTCGTGGCGCTCCTGCGGGTCGCCCGGCGAGGCGCGATCCTCCACGCCCATGACGGCCATGCGCTGACGCTGGCCGGAGTGGCCGCGGGGCTGATCGGCGCCCGGCTCGTCGTGACCCGTCGCGTGGACTTCGCGCTCCGGCGTTCCGCCTTTTGGCAGCGCGCCGACCGCGTCATCGCCATCTCAGACGCGGTCCGCGCGGCATTGATGGCCAGTGGAGTGCCGGCCCACCGGATCGCACTCGTGCATTCCGGCATCGCCGTCGAAGAAGTGGCGGCCAGCCGGGCCCGGGATCCCCGCCCTGCTCTCGGGCTTCCCCCGGGCACGCCGCTCGCCGTCACGACCGGCGCACTCGTCGCGCACAAGGACCACGCGACGATGGCCGAAGCCGCGGCCCTCGCTGCTGCCGACCGGCCCGACCTCCACTGGGCCATCGCCGGCGAGGGTCCGGTCCGCCCGAAGTTGGAGGAGTTGATTCGCGAGCTTGGTGTGGCCGACCGGGTCCACCTGTTAGGCCATGTGGAGGACGCTTCCGGACTCGTGAAGGCGGCCGATTTGTTCGTGATGTCTTCCGCGGAGGAAGGGCTGGGAACCTCGGTCCTGGACGCCATGGCGCTCGGAATCCCTGTGGTTGCCACCAGGGCGGGCGGCATCCCGGAGATGCTCGAGGGAGGCGCCGGCGTACTGGTACCGTCCAGGGACCCCGCGGCGCTTGCCGCGGCCGTGGTGCGACTTTTCGAGGCGCCCGAGGAGCGAAGCCGCCTGGCCACGCGAGGGCGGCAAGCCGTAGAGATGTTCAGCGACCGGAGGATGGCAGAGGAGGTCTTTCGGGTATATCGTTCGGTTACCCCAGCCTATTGATGAGCAATGATTTACGTCTGCATTCCGTGCCGTAACGAAGCCCAGACCGTCGGCGTCCTGCTGTGGAAGATCCGGCAGGTCTTCACGGCGCACCCCCGCGAGTACCACTTGCTCGTCGCGGACGACGCATCCACCGACGCGTCCGCCGAAGTGCTGGAACAGTACACGAAGGTGCTCCCGCTGACCGTGGTGCGGCAGGAGCGGCATCAGGGATACGCGAAGACGGTCGAGCGCCTCTGCCGGGAGGCGGTCGCCCTGAGCGACCGCCCGCGCCGCGATGCCGCCATCCTGCTGCACGCCGATTTCCTGCACGACCCAGCCACCATCCCGGATCTCGTCCGGCGCCTCGAGAGCGGGGCGGACCTGGTGGTGGCCGAAAGCCGTGGCGAGCAGGCCCCGACCCGCGGGCATCGCCTGCTTCGGCGGTTTGCCCCGCTGCTCATGCGCCGGCGGATCCGGGTGCCGGGTGTCCGGGATACGGTGAGCGGCTTCCTCGCCTTCCGCCTGAGCACGCTGCGCGACGTCTTCCGCGAACGAGCCCCCGTGCTCACCGGCGCCGGCTGGGCGGCAAATGCGGAGTTGATCGGGCGCGCCGCGGCCACGGCCCGGCGGGTAGATGTGGTACCCACGGCGGAGCGGTACGATCTCCTGCAGCGGCCGACACACGTCGATCCCTGGCCCGCCGCGAGGGAACTGTGGCGCGCCGCCGGGCGCCTGAAGCTGCCACCGAAGCCTGCCCGGCCCGCCCTCCGGGAAACGGAGCCCGTCGCGTGAGCATCCTCGCGGCGCTGTTGCTGCTGCAGACGGCGGTTGCGCCTCCGCCCAGGGCCGTCGCGGAACGGAATCTCGCCAGCTATCCGTTCGCGGTCGGGGAGCGCTTCACCTATTCTGCCAAGCTGGGCGTGTTGTCGCTGGGCCAGGGAACCGTGGAGGTGGCCGCCCTGGATACGATCCGTGGGGTAGAGTCTTTCCTGTTCCGCTTCACGCTGACCGGCGGTGTGGTCACCTACCGGCTCAACGACACGCTGGAGTCGTGGACCGGCACGCGGGATTTCTACTCCCGCCGGTTTGTGCAGCGGATGGATGAGGGTGGAAAGAAGCGATTCAAGCACTACGAGATCTTCCCCGATTCCGGCGTGTTCCACGACGTCGGCAAGAAGGTCGTCCGCCCTTCGTCCTCCGAGCCGGTGGATGACACGGCGTTCCTGTATTTCGTGCGGCTCTTGCCGCTCGAAGTCGGGCGCACCTACGAATTCGATAACTACTTCCGGAAGGACAAGAACCCCGTCATGCTTCGCGTGGAGAAGCGCGAGAAGATGGAGCTTCCCGACGGGCGGAAAGTGGACTGTCTGGTGATCCAGCCGATCATCGGCGAGAAGGGCGGGCTCTTCACCCGGCAATCCGACGCCAGGGTCTGGCTCACGGACGACGCGCGCCGCCTTCCGGTGCAGATCCGGACCCGCTTCCCGTTCGGGACCATCACGCTGCGCATGAAGGCGATGGAGCTGCCCACGCGGCCTGACCGCGCCGGCGGCGCGGGTTCGTGAGCTACCTCGAGCCCGATCTCTCCCGGCTCCGCACGATCCCCATCGCGAGCCGGGCCAACAAGGTCGATCCCTCCCTGCTCGCCCATCCACCCGGCGCCGACCGTTCCCTCAGCGCGTTCCTCGAGAGCCTCCCCGACCTCCTCGCCGCGCGCGATCTGCGCACCGTCGTCACGGCCCTCGCTGCCGCGGCGCGAGCCCGAAAGGGAGTCGTCCTCCTGCTCGGAGGGCACGTCATCAAGGTTGGCCTCGGCCCCCTGATCAACGCGTGGATCCGCCGCGGCATCGTGACCCACGTCGCGATGAACGGCGCCGCCGCGATACACGATTTCGAGCTGGCGGCGTACGGCGGGACCAGTGAGGATGTGGCGGCGGGCCTGGGGGATGGAACCTTCGGGATGGCGGAAGAAACCGGTCGCGACATGAACGCGGCGATCCAGGCGGCCGCGGACCGGGATCAGGGAATGGGCGAGGGGCTCGCCCGCTTCCTCGACGGCCTGGCCTCACGCCCGGGCGAAGAAGTGTCGGTGCTCCTCGCCTGCCATCGGGCAGAAATTCCGGTGACCGTCCACGCCGCGATCGGGGCGGAAATCATTCATCAGCACCCCACCACCGACGGGGCATCCCTCGGTGCCACCAGCTACCGGGATTTCCTCCGTCTCGCGGGATCCCTCCCCGCGATTCACGATGGCGGCGCCGTGCTCAACTGGGGCAGCGCCGTGATCATGCCGGAGGTTTTCCTCAAGGCGCTGACGATCGCGCGCAATCTCGAGGACGGCCGCCCCACGCACTTCCTCGCCGCGGACTTCGACATGCAGCGCCACTACCGGCCCCGGGTGAATGTCGTCCAGCGTCCGACGCTCGGGGGCGGGACCGGTCTGCAGATCACGGGGCATCACGAGTTGATGCTCCCCCTTCTCGTGTGGGCCGTGCTGGACCGGCTCGAGCGGGCCTAGCGGCCCGCCGGAGTTCAACCCTGCGGCTTGCCGCTGATGGCTTCCTTGACCTTGTCAGCGGTGCCGGGACTCAGCACCCGGAGGATGAGGTAGAAAATGAAGCCCCAGAACGCGAGCCACAGAAGCATCCCCAGCAGTCCCACGACGAAGCCGAAGAGACTTGCGATCAGCCTCAGCGCGACGAGCGCAACGACCGCGAACACGGCGAAGCCGACCAGATTCCTGAACATACCGACCCACCTCCAAGGTGACCGAGGACGCGCACCATACGCCGGGACGTTTCAAAAAGTTTCGTGGAGTCGGATGTGACTGCCATTCATGACGTTGTCGTAGTGGGCGGAGGGGCGATCGGGGCCGCGTGCGCCCGGGAAATCGCCCGGCGCGGGGCGAACGTCGCGCTGCTCGAGCCCGGAACCGACGAGGGCCAGGGCTGGCGGGCCGCCGCCGGCATGCTCGCGCCCGAAATCGAGGCCCGACAGGAGGATGACCCGCTGGTGCCGTTCGGCGTTGCGGGCCGCGAGCGCCTGGTCGAGGTAAGCGCCGAACTCACAGAATCGGTGGGACTGGACATCGGACTGTGGCAGGAGGGCATGGCGCAGGTAGCGTTTACCGAGGAGGACGCCGGAGAGCTCCGGGATCGGGTCGCCTACCAGCGCCAGCAGGGCTTGCTGTGTGATTGGCACGACGCCGAGGAAACCGCGGCGCGGTGGCCGTGGCTCGGCCCTGCGTACGGCGCGATCTGGGCCCCCGCCGGCGGGGCGGTCGATCCGGTCCGGCTGGTCGAGGCCTTGCGCGCGGATGCGCAGCGAGCCGGAGCGACGCTGATCACCGACCGCGCGACCGGCATCGAGCGCCAGGGCGATCGGGTTTCCGCCGTCATCGGTCGCGAGCGCTACGCCGCCGAGTCGGTTGTCATCGCGGCCGGCGCGTGGTCCCCGCTGATCGACGGGCTGCCGCGGCCGCTTGCCATCGCCCCGATCCGGGGCGAGATGGCGGCGCTGCCGATGCCGGGCGGCATGACGCCGGCGATCGTGTACGGCAAGGGCGCCTATCTCGTGGCGCGTGGTGACGAAGTGGTCGTCGGGTCCACGATGGAATTCGCCGGTTTTCGCAATGAGGTGACTTCCGCCGGCCTCGCCAGGATTTTCACCGGCGTCAGCCAGATCTGCCCCGAGCTCGCGCGGCAGCCGGTTCGCCGAACCTGGGCCGGGCTGCGACCGGTTTCGCCCGACGGGCGGCCGATCATCGGCGCCGATCCGGATCTGCGCGGCCTCTGGTATGCCACCGGCCACGGTCGTAACGGCATCCTGCTCTCGGCGATCACCGGCCTTCTCCTCCAGCAGCTCATCGCGGGGGAGCCCACCGCGGTGGAGGACCTCTCCGCCTTCGACCCAGGCCGGTTCTGGCGCTGGTAGGAGGGTACGCCGTGCCGATCCAGACCTTCATTCGTCGAACTGGCCGAGCGCTCCTGCTCCTCCTTCCCCTGCTGCCGTCGGTGGCCGCAGGACAGCAGGGCGCCGCGGTGGAAGCCGAGCGCGTCGCGTTTCGGGAGTGGCTGATGAGTGCCGGCAATTCGCCCCTGGCGGCCGTGGCCCAGCGACGGATCGATTCCGGGGTCTCGCTCGGGCCGCCGGAGGCGGACATTCCCCTCGCCGGCCTCGGGCCTCACACCCTGCGGGAGCGCGATGGCGCCGCCACACTCACCGGGCCGGATGGACGGGCGCGACCACTGCCACGAGGCCGCCTCGTTGCGCTCACACCCTACGCCTTGACCTTGGCCGGCGAGCCCGGACGAACCACGGTCACGGTCTTCCAGGCTCCGAAGGGCAAGCCCCCCGAGTGGTACCCCTACGATCCGGCGCTGATGTTCGAGGGACCGCTCGAAGCGGCCCCGGCGTCCGAGACCTCGCGCGTCCTGGCGCTTGACGGGATCGAGGTCGAGGCCACGCTTGCGGGATATGCCCGGTTGCCGCTCGGCACGCCGCGGGCCCGGCT
>Ga0180085_1000477_pt1 | contig 14197 bp, 7 predicted proteins | sample EasRiv730_16_10D_FD_123013 | JGI IMG/M metagenome (GOLD analysis project Ga0180085, IMG submission 123013) | Soil microbial communities from meander-bound floodplain in the East River, Colorado, USA - East River metaG ERMLT730_16_10D | ecosystem: Environmental > Terrestrial > Soil > Floodplain ... | reverse complement strand
GGTTCAATTCAAGAGGTTGGTCGTTTGGACGACCGTAATCTGTCAAGATCCAAACTAACGACAAGTCGAGGAGTGCAGAGACCCGCCAGATTCCTAGCCTTGCGCCTGACTCTAAGGTTTTGCACCAAGGCGCTTGAAGATTTCAGGATCCGCCGGAGCCAGCGTTAGCGCTTGACGGTAAGTTCGTTCGGCGCGAAAGCGGGAATTCACGTTATGTCTTTGAATTACCCACATTGGTTTGTAGGATAAGGAGCGTAGCAGTGACAATTTGGAAGGGAGATACGGCGTGGGCGCAAGTCGGATCGTTTTGTTATTAGTGGTTCTTCTTGGAACTTCGAATGTTACATCGGGCCAATCGACGCTTGAGATCAGCATTCAACAACACTTCACGGCAGCCCGGGAGGCCGAAAAGAGGGGAGACTTGACGACGGCTGAAAGGGAATACCGGGCCGTCCTCAAACTGAGTCCAGACTTGGCTGAGGTGAGCTCCAATCTTGGACTTGTCTACTACCTGCAGAGAAAGGACGGTGAGGCTATCAAGGTTTTTCAAGAAGCTCTCAAGCGAAAGCCAGAGCTCGTTGCTGCCAATCTTTTCCTGGGAATGACTTATACCCGGTCGAATCAGTACGACAAAGCAATCGGGCCTCTGAACAAAGCCATCTCGCTCAACCCTGGCGAGCCTCGTGCCTATCTCAACTTGGGCTTGAGTTACAGCGAGCTTGGACAAGACCGGGAAGCGATGAAGGTTTTGCAGAGCGCTTCGGATCGCTGGCCCGAAGATGTGGAGGTCCTCTACAACCTCGGCATCGTGTATACCCGGCTCATGACGGCTGCTTATAAGAAGATGGCCAAGGTCGATCCCGATTCGCACCGAGTTCATCAATTGCTGGGTGCGTCTTACGAGGCGAGACGAGATACCAAGAAGGCGATCGAAGAGTACAGGCTGGCCATCCAGAAGAAGCCTGACTTTGCTGGGTTGCACTACGCTCTTGGAAACATCTATTGGAGGGAAGGAGACCTTCCCCTAGCGGAAAAGGAATTTTTGGAGGAGCTCAGGATTGCTCCAGAGAACTACCTGACGACCTGGAAGCTGGGCAACATCTATCTGTTGAACAAGCAATACGACCTTGCGTTCCAATACCTTGAAAAGGCAATCCAGCAGAGGCCTGACCTGGGACAAGCTCACCGTGATCTGGGAAAAGCATTGCTACAGACCGATGGCGACTTGGCCCGAGCCACAGCCCATCTCAAAAGGGTTACTGAACTCGCACCAGAAGAGCCGACGACTCACTACCTCCTGGCACAGGTCTACAGGAAGCAGGGCAAGCGAGCCGAGCAAACAGCAGAGTTAGCGATTTTTGAGAAGTTGCGTCGCGCGCAGCAGGAGAGGGAGCAGAGCGGCAGGGTCGTGTCGCCTGCGGGTGAGGAGAAGGAGACTGAAGAATTCCCTGCAGATCCGGATATTCCGAAGCAGTAGACCTTGATGGGATCAGAGGGAAACCATCGACCTCCTCTTGATCTTATGCGCTTCGCAAGGGGGAGAGAGGATTTCTCCCCCTTGCGACTGCTACTGCTGTGCTTTTCTGCGCAGCATCACCGACCAGGCCAGAGGCCCTCTAGCCGCAGGATTGGACGTTTCAAACCGTGTTTCCTGCACCCATTCGAAGTCAAAGAGAGGGGAGAAATCCGACCGGATGTCTTCCTCGGCGACCTGGGGTGGCGCGTACTGCACGGGAGCTTCATTTGGATTACCCGCTAGCAGTAAGAAACGGGTGCGTCCAGGCTGGGATAGCCTTCGCACCGTCTCTACGTAGGCCGTGGCATTGTCGAAGCGAACCTCATGGTAACAGCCTCGGTCGAAGATGAACTGAAACGCTTCCAGCCTGGGAAGGGAAAGCACATTCGCCAGCAGCCAGCGCACTTTGACTCCTGCTCGCTCAGCCTTTTCACGCGCCAGCGAGAGAGCGGTTGGCGCAATATCGATGGCCGTTACATCGAATCCCTTGCTTGCAAGATAAATGGCATCCGTTCCCGAGCCGCAACCCAAGTCCACTGCCCGTCCAGGGCGGACGATGCCCTGTTCCACGACGCGACGAAGCTCGCCTGAAGGCACACCGGCATCCCAGAAGGGCCGCTTTCCTCCGCGGTAGCTAGTATCCCAAAGCTCCAGCAATTTGACGCCTTCGCGCCCGTGAGGCAAAAGACCGGCTGGGAAAAATCTCCGGGCCAGGTGGCTCTTAGCGTCGTCTCTCGAGATCTCGATCTCTCCGGCTCCGACCTGAGCACTGGGCAAGACGAGCTGATACTTCTGTTGTGAGGCTTCGATGGTCAGATGCAATTCATCGCCTTTGGGAACAAATCTCGTCCGTGTAATCGAGTTCTTATCGCCGCGTCGGCGAATGTGTAGAACATGCAGAAAGCGAATCCGCTGCGAAGGTTGCTTCGAAAGCACTTGCAGCAGATATCCGTCTGAGAGTTTGTCCCCAGTTTGCTGATGCTTGACCTGCCTTGTCGCTTTTTCGGGCAATAACGTCTCGCAACTCAGTTCATGATCTTCCTCGGTCAGCGAAGCGAGTCGGCCAGAGACTGCAGGCTGCATCCGGGAATGAAACAACCACGGAGTGCTCACGGGCGATGAACCTGTGTCGATCTCGTCGTCCAGCACGAAAGTTGAAGGCTTCAAGAATATCAAACGGCGTGACCAGCGAGACGGGTTCGGCTGACGCCCTGCAGCTTCAGCAGCATCAGAGAGGCTAAGCAAAGCGTAGACGAAAGAACGATTCTCCTCAAAAGCGGTCAGGCTCTTCGAGGTGGGCTGGAGACCGGGCGAACCCAATTGCAGGACTTTTTCGACAGTGTCGTTCGACGCTTCAGCCAAACCGAAGGAGCTTGCAAAGTTCAGGACCTCGCTCGATCTGAGATCGAACCTGGAAAGCGGAGCCAGCTGGGAATCGCCCATCAGGAAGCGCCAGCCGAGCAAGATCGACAACGCGCCTATTAAGCTGTTGAGGGTGATTTTTGTAAGGTTTGATGGCGTCTGCAGGTGACTATCTCTTTCCATCCAGTACTTCTGACCGAAGTTTAAAATCCGCGCGCGTTGGTTGCGAGCCCGCATTCCTAACCTGGAAGATGAAGAGGACTTCGCTCGGCTCGCTTGAACTCTTGTAGACACGGATTGTGGCCTTCCAGTCACGCTCTTGCTCAGCGTATTGAGGCAGGCCCGTCTTGCTGAACTGTCGCTCCTGGGCTGTTTTGAGAGGTTCTGTGCTTGAGCGCAGATAGTGAGTTCCTACGAGCGGCATCATGCCGGGCACGTTAAAAAGGTCACCTGCGGTGAGATTGCCTTTCACGATGACGGGGGCCTTGCCCTCGGGAAGAAATGAGAGTGTCCAGCGAGTTCCCTCGGATGCAGCCTCGATTTCGTATTTGCCCCTCTGAATCTTGGCTCGCTCTTGAGTGAAAAGGTCAATCGGAAGCGTCATCACGCCAGTATAGCGCTCAACGGCAGTCGCAGCGATTCCGCGATTTCCAAGCAGGCACAGGAGTGTCAGAACCAGTAAGGCGAGCGCCTGAAACCGTGAGAGATTTGAATCAATGAATAGGTTCAATTTGGGTCTCAATCTCACAAGAGGAAAGATGAACATCATATTCTCTCAACCCGCCATCAAGCGCCTGGCAATGCTGTTTTGTCCTTCCTCGCCCACGCCGGTGAGACGCTTCTCCAAACCAGACACGGTCACGTGCAATTTCCGGTGGTCCAACCCCAGTAGTTCCAGCATTGTCGCGTGCAGATCGTGGATGTGGACTTTGTCTTCAACTGCCCGGAATCCAATGTCATCGGTAGCCCCAATGACTTTCCCGCCCTTGATACCTCCACCGGCCATGAGCACCGAGAATCCGTAGGGATTGTGGTCTCTTCCTTCCTTTCCTTGCATCATGGGGGTTCGGCCAAACTCTCCGGCACAAACGATCAGGGTGCTCTCCAGCAGACCCCGCTGCTTCAAATCTGCGATGAGCGCAGCCAGCGGAATGTCCGTTTTACGAGCATTGTCTCGATGATTCGTGTCGCAATCACTGTGGGCATCCCAGTCGCTGTTGTAGAGGTGAACGAAACGCACGCCTCGCTCGACCATCCGCCGAGCGAGCAGGCAGATCTGACCAAACTTTGCGGCGGGTCCGCCGTCCAGCCCATACATCTTTCGAATGTGCTCCGGTTCCTTGCTTAAATCGATCAGTTCCGGTCCCGCCATTTGCATCCGAAATGCCAGTTCGTAGTTGCTGATCCTGGCAGCCAGATTCGTATCATCGGCACGCTCGGCGAAGTGGCGCTGGTTCCAGATCTTGAGCTGGTCAAGGATTGCGCGTTGACTCTCTCCTTCAATTTCGAGAGGAGGTGAGAGATTCTCCAGAGGGACTCCCTCTGTGGAAACAACTGTTGCCTGATAGACCGCCGGCAAAAATCCAGACCCAATCACTCCTTTGCTGTTGCGCAAAAAACCATCGGCCATCACGACGTAGGCCGGGAGATTGTCGGTTTCGCAGCCAAGGCCATAGAGGACCCATGCCCCCATGCTGGGGCTGCCCAGACGAATCGAGCCCGCGTGAATGAGGCTGATGGCCGGGCCGTGGATGACGGTATCGTGATAGCAGGAGCGGACAACGGCGAGATCGTCGGCCTGCTGCGCGAGATTCTGGAACAGATCCGAAATTTCCAAGCCGGACTGACCGTGTCTCTTAAACACTCTCCGGCTGCCCATGAGCTTGGACTCGTTTGCTTTGATTTGAGCGAGAGTGGTTTCTCCCTGCAGGAAGCTTTCGGGAAGGAACTGCCCGTCAAGCCGGTTCAAGGCGGGTTTCGGATCAAACGTGTCAACTTGACTTGGTCCTCCCTGCAGAAAGATGAATATCACCTGCTTGGCTTTGGCAGCAAAGTGACCCGACTTAGGTGCCAGGGGATTTGAGAGATCTGTGGAGTGGCTGCTTGCCAGGACACTTGGGCCCAGTAATTGGCCCAGTGCCAGGGCGCCAAAGCCAAAACTGGACTTCTGGAGAAACTCACGACGACTTTTGACGGTGATTCGAAGATTGCAGGAAGAAGAACCCATGATCGCTCCTACAAAGACTTCATACTGACGAAGCAGTCCACGTTGCGCTTAGAGTTCACGCTTCAGCGTGCTGTACTGTCCTGATCGAGCGTGGTCACATTCAGTCGACAAAAATGAACTCATTAAGATTGAAGATCGTCAAACACAACTGTACAAGCCCAGCCGCAACCGCCGGCTCCAAAGTAGCGATTTCTGATGGAGAATCTGCCTTCAATTTGGAACGAGCCTGCCTCGTCAACTTTTCAAGCAGCGCCAAGGCTTCCTTGCTCTCCTGGGCAGACGGCTTTCGTGCGAGCGCGATATCCCATGCCGCCTCAACCCAGGCTGGGGAATGGGCGGAATCCTGTTTGACCACGCGTTGTGCCAGCTGTTTTGCCAGCTCGTAAGAGACCACGTTGTTCAAGGTCCATAGCGCCTGCGGCGCGACGGTTGTCATCTCCCTGCGCGGACAGCTCGTCGCTGTGTCTGGTCGGTCGAACTTGTCAAACATTGGGAACGAGAAATTGCGGCGCGACAAGATGTAGACTCCACGACGATTTGCTTCCGATGGGTCCGCGGGAGTTACCCACCAGGACTTCACCCTCAGGGCGGTCATCTCGCTCGCGGAGAGTGGGGGCATGACTGGACGACCGCTCATCTTCAGGTTCAGCGTGCCTGCTGCCGCATGCATCGAATCCCAGATGGCCTCGGCCTCAAGGCGACGCCTGTTCATGCGCGATAGGTAAAGATTCTCAGGATCGATGGCCGTGTTGCTGTCATCGGAAAAGCGGCTCGACATCTGGTAGGTGTTCGAGAACATGATGAGCCGATGCATCGACTTGATGCTCCAGCCCTGAGCTACAAACTCAGCAGCCAACCAATCCAGCAGCTCGGGATGAGTCGGCGGCTGTCCCTGTCTGCCAAAGTCGTTGGGGGTCGCAACAATCCCGCGGCCGAAGTGTCCCTGCCAGATACGGTTCACCATGACGCGTGCCGTCAGAGGATGATCCGGGCGTGTCAGCCACAGGGCGAGGCGCTTCCGGTACCGAGCGCCGGCGGCATCCATTGACATCTCCTCAGATTCCCACCCATCGTTGAAGATCCCGGGCAGTCCCGGTCCTACTTTCGCTTTGTTCCTTCCCAGGTCTCCCCGATTCAGCACGTAGGTATCTGGGACCAGTTCCGTATCAATATGGCCCAGCACGGTGGCGACAGGTGCGTCAAAGAAACCGTCGAAACGAACCCGGTGGGAAGCATCTTCTTGAGGCACGTCGAGAACGGCGTTGACGAGGCGTTGCTTCAGCTGGCTGTGCAGTGCGCGCTCTGAGTCAGTGAAGTGCTCTTCGATCTTGATCTCGCCGTATGCCTTCAACAGTGGAGTCGCGAGCTCAGTCTCTTTAGCTGAACGTTTCTCGGCGGGAGTCTCAAACGCACGGACCACCTCCGCGGAGAAGTCTTTCTTTTTGTCGGCGATTAGCCGGTCCTTGACCGCCTTCTCCAAAGTTCGATACGACTGTCGGGCTTCTGCCAACGCGAGCATTCCATGATAGGCCTCGTCACGATGAGTGGCCGACATCGTCGTGATCACTGGAACTTGAATGGGTTGGCTGGCTGCGAAAATAGCCTGCAGGCGGAAATAATCTCGTTGTGAAAATGGATCAAACTTGTGGTCGTGACAGCGGGCACACATCAAGCTGACGCCCATAAAGGCCGAAGCTGTCGTATCCACGGCATCCGTGAGTCGTTCGTAACGCAGCTTGGAACCGTCCAAGTGTGACTCTTGAATCTCTGGACCAAAGGTATACATCGTGGTTCCGATTCTGGCTTCGAGGTGTTCCAGCTTTTCATAAGGGACGTCATAAAACCCAGCTAGATCCAAATTGTCGGGCCAAAGTTCGTCACCTGCGATCTGTTCTTGCACAAAGCGGTCGTAAGGTTTGTCCTCGTTGAACGATTTGATGACATAGTCGCGGTAACGCCAGGCGTTGGGGTAGTAGACATCGCCTTCGAATCCCGCGCTGTCAGCATAACGGACGACGTCGAGCCAGTGCCGTGCCCAACGCTCGCCGTAGCGAGGCGACGCCAGTAGGTCGTCGATCAACTTCTGATAGGCTTTCGGAGAAGAGTCTGAAAGAAATTTCGTGGCTTCCTCTTGCGATGGTGGAAGGCCAAGGAGATCAAAGTAGGCTCGGCGCAACAGCGTCAGATTGTCCGCTCGCGGCGCCGGCTTTAAGCGTTTCTCTCTCAACTTGTCTGAAATGAATACGTCGATTGGATTGACGTCCCCACTCGGCGTGGATGACTTTGGCAGGGCGGACCTGCGCAAGTTCCTTAGTGACCACCAGTCGGGCTCCGTTCTTTGACGCTGAAGCGCCCCTGAAGGCCAGGTAGCTCCTTCATTGATCCATTGTTTGAGTGTTTCGAGCTCGTCCGGCGGGAGTGGCGCTGAACTTCCTGGCGGCATCTTCAGCTCCCCTTCGTGGGCTGCAGCGCGATAGAGCAAGCTTTCGCCGGCATTTCCACGAACAATGGCTGGGCCTCGCGAGCCTCCCTTAAGGAGAGATTCTCGTTGGCGCAGGTCCAAACCGGCAATCTGAGAAGCCCCGTGGCAGGCCTCGCACTTGGTTTTCAGGATTCTGATGGCAGTTGATTGAACGATGGCGTCCTGCGAAGTTCCTACAAGACAGAACTGCAGCAGGAAAAGACCCGCCATTAGTGCAGTCTGATTGCGTTTGTTGGACATGATAGGCTTCTAAAGTATACCAGAAGAGCGCGGGCGGCAATCCGCTACCTTGCCCAGGAAAAGCGGGCTCTTTCGAAATCCGAATCCGGCCAACTTTCTGAGTCACGAGGCGCCTTCGATCGTCCTATTGAGCAGGGCCTTAAGAGACTTGGGACATCAGGAAGCAGGTGAAAAGAGATAGAATTCAGTCGTCCGAAAATCCGCATACCGGATTCGTATCCGCTTTTTTCTTGACACTTTCATAGCCTACCTTTAGGATTTTGACAATCTAGATTGCTGTTAGTTCCTCGGGCCAACCTGGTTGTTTGCTGAGCTATAAGCCCTGCCGATCAGTCGAATGAGCTCGGGGTCCGGTTTTTTGCACGTTATCGCCTCGTCGGTACTCACACCTCCTGAGCCCCGGAAGGGCCTCAAACCAGGGTCAAAAGCATGCTCATTCGAGCGACCTTGTTTCTTTTATTATTTATCTCAGCTCAGTCTGGGTTCGCCCAAAAAAACGCAAGAACGCTCGAAGATTACTTTGCCGAGGCAAAAGCACTGGAAACAAAAGAAGATCTTGTTGGTGCGGAAAAAGTTTACCTGCAGGCTTTGCACGTTTTTCCGATGCATCGGGAAATTCGCAAGCGACTGGGGATTATCTATCAGACGGAGCTGAAATTCGCGGAGTCCATTGAAATCTTCAATGAGGTATTAAGAGAAGACTCCCGATATCCAGAAGCAAACTTCTATCTCGGCTTGTCCCATCTGGGCTTGAATCAATACGTGAAGGCGATCGAGGCATTCAACAAGGAGCTGGAAATCAATCCGAACTATCGAAGAGCCCACTATTTTGCAGCTGATGCTCTTCTTTCGCTGGATCGAAAAGCGGAGGCAATCCAGCATTTGGAAGCCTTGGTTAGGGAGGACTCGAATGATGCGAAGGCCTGGTATCAATTGGCCCGCATTAGCAGATCTCTTTCTATGCAAGCGATCAAAAAGCTTTCCCTACTAGATCCTGAATCCGCGCTGTTCCATGCTTTGCGGGCTGAGTCCTACGCAGAAGACGAGAAGTACAACGACGCGATCCGCGAATATCAGAAAGTTGAGAAACAACAGCCTGATTTTGCTGGAGTGCATTTTTCGCTTGGCGAGCTCTATTGGAAAACGGATCGAAACGAAGAAGCGGAAAGTGAACTTCGCTTGGCGTTGCGCCAGGATCCCAATCATCCGATGGCGAACTACTATATGGGCGAACTATTGCTTAGAAGCCAAAGGGCGAAGGAGGCAATCCCACTGCTCCAAATTTCGGTGGCTTCTGACCCATCGTTCTTAGCGGCCCAGTTTCAATTGGGTAAGTGTTATCTAGCAGAGAATCAGGTTGAAGAGGCACTGCGCATATTTTCGAAGGTGGCCGAGGTTGAACCAGAGTCAAAGATTACTCACTATCAACTGGCACAAGTTTACGCACGGTTAAAAGATGATGAGAAGCGAAAACATCATCTGGCGATCTTCGGAAAACTCAACAAAGCAGAACACGAGAAGAAGCTCAACAGGTCCGGCAGGGCGTTGCAGATGGAACAACTGGATAAGCAGCAGCTGCCCCAGGGATCTTCTCCCTTGCCACCATCCTAGAGGTTGCTAGTGCCGCTAGTTGGATTAATAGAGTTCACGCGTCGATCAAGTTGGTGTTTGGTGTTAACTTCAGCGATCCCCTCAGGGCCCTTATTTCTGTTCGAAGGAGATACACCAAACAAGCGCTGCGATGCTGGGTCGGTAGTGATGGTTCACATCTCGTCGGACACAGTGGTTTCTTCTTACTTTTGAACATAGTGCACAGGCCCCTTACAGGAAGAGTCTTCGGAGGTCTCGACCCCTCCAAGAAGGTTTCCATCAGGGATTGTTTGATCGCTCGGAAAGGAGAGGACTTATGAGCAGCTTCAAGCAACGGGTTTTTCTGCAGCTCGTTATCACAGGATGTTTGCTGAGCGTCATGAAGCCAGGACCTGCTTTGATGGCCCAGAGTGACCGAGGAGCAATCACTGGCACGGTGACGGATCCAAGCGGGGCCATCATTGGTGGCGTTTCAGTAACTGCCACCAATGTCGAAAATGGCCAGAAAACTAAGACTGTGACCGGATCCACTGGCAACTACACGATTCCCTTTCTGCCCGCCGGAGTCTATCAAGTAACTGCCGAGCAGAGCGGATTCAAAAAGCACGTTCGAGATCAGGTTACGGTTCCTGTCGGCCAGACGGTTCGCCAGGATATCAGCCTGGAAATCGGCGAGGTCACCCAAAGTGTCGATGTCAAGAGCGAGGCTCCTCTTCTAAAGCCAGAAACCTCCGAGCTTGGCACGACGATTGAGAACCGCCAGGTACTCGATCTGCCACTGGCTGGAAGTGCAGGTGAACAGCGCAGTCCGGTGGCATTCATGCAGTTGGTTCCGGGCGTGACCGGTCGCGGTGCGATCAACAACAATGATCGGACGTTTACTACAACAATTAACGGGGGGCAGGCTGCTGGCAACGAGATCGTACTCGAAGGAGCACCCATTCTGAATTCGAACGGCCCGGGAGACTTCCGCATTCTGGGTTTTCCCCAAGATGCGGTTCAGGAGTTTAAACTGACAACGAACAACTTTGCCACGGAGCTGGGGCGAACGGGTGGTGGTGTCACCAGTTTTAGTTTCCGATCTGGCACCAACCAGATCCACGGCTCAGCTTACGAGTTCTTCCGAAATGATGTACTGAATGCCAACGGGTTCTTCGCGAATCAGGCGCCTGCCGATCCCCGAACGGGTAAGGCACCCCGTTCTGTTCTTCGCCAGAACGAATTCGGGTTCACGGCTGGGGGACCCATTCTGCGCGACAAGACCTTTGCCTTTGGATGGTACAGCGGGTTTCGATTTCGAAGAGCATCTCAGGCGGGATTAACTTCTGTGCCGACGGCGGCTTTCAAACGAGGGGATTTTTCAAATCTTACGGATTCCCGCGGAAATCGGATTCAATTGTATGACCCCGCAACCACGCGAAGAGACAGCCAGGGAAATCTGATACGAGACCCATTTGTCGGCAACATTATTCCGGAGAACCGCTTTGACCGAGTTGCAAAGAACATCCTTGCTTTTTTCCCGGATCCTAATGTGGGTTCAGGCATTTTCAACAACTACTTGGGACAAAGTACTTCCGGCGTGGAAACAAACCAGTGGGGAACCAAAATTGACCATGCCTTCTCCGAAAGGCACAAAATCAACGGTTCGTTTGTCTGGTCGCATTTCTCGGATGTCAGTCACCCTGCGCTTCCGAGTCCAATCGGCCCGGCCTCATCACAAGATTTTCCGATCCGGATCTTCCGTTTGAGCCAAGATCTGGTCTTGCGCCCAAATTTGATCAACCACGCCACCTTTGGGGTCAATCGCCATGGGTACGACTTTTCCCAGCTCGTTACGAAGGATGTGATCAGCAAGATTGGGTTTACAGGTGTTCCTCAAGACGGCGCGTTGATGCAGCTCAACATGTCTGACTATTCGAATTTTGGTGGCGGAGGCCCCAATTATCAGTACAACACGAACTACTTTGCTTCGGAAAATCTGACTTGGATTAAAGGGAAACACAGTCTGAAGTTTGGCTTTGAGTTCCGGCATCAAGGGTTCAACTTGCTAGCCAACAACAACGAAACCGGTGTTTTCACGCTCGACCGTCCTCAAACTGCCTTGCCGCTCTCCGCAAGCAACACAGGCTTCGGCTTGGCTAGTTTCGAATTGGGTCTGGTGCACACGGGATTCGTAAGCTCCATGATCGGCACGTTGGGTTATCGTCACGTATACTATGGATTTTATTTTCAAGATGACTTCAAAGTCACCCCAAAGCTAACGCTGAACTATGGTCTCCGCTACGATTTGCCTTTTCCGGCAGTGGAAGTGGCTAACCGTCTCAGTTGGTGGGATCGAAGCGTGCCAAACCCGGCGGTAGGCGGACGTTTGGGAGCTTACGTTTTTGCCACACCTGACCGAAGGTCTGGCGCTGATTTGGACAAGAAAGAGATTGGCCCGCGGTTTGGATTCGCTTACAGTCTGACTCCGAAGACGGTTATTCGCGGTGGCTACGGCATCCACTTTGGTCAGGCAGGTGCCACTTTGCCAACTGCGCTCAGCTATGCCTGGGACGGTTTTGTGACGAGCAATACACTTCCTCCTTCTTCCGATGGTTTCAGCGAAGCCTTCAGACTCCAAGATGGATGGCCGGCCGACAGGCTGCCTCGAGCCCCTTTTCTCAACCCTGCTCTTCAGCTCGGCTCACTTGCCGCTGAGATCAGGCCTGAGTTCGGGAAAGCTCCATACATTCAATCGTGGAACTTGAACGTTCAACGTGAGGTAAAAGGGGGAATTCTGATGGATTTCGCGTGGGCAGGGGCCAAGGGTACAAGGCTCACAAGTCGCTTGGACTGGCCAAATGCATTACATCCAAAGTATCTCTCCCTGGGCAGTCTCCTGCTTAAGGATATCAGGTCTCCAGAAGCCGTGGCTGCCGGTATCGCGTTACCTTACGCTGGCTTTCAAGGAACCGTAGCCCAAGCCTTGCGGCCCTACCCGCAGTACTTTGATGTTAGGAGTTGGTGGCAGAATTACGGGCAGTCCACTTATCACGCCTTTCAGATGAAAATCGACAAGAGGTTTTCAGCAGGTCTGAACTTGCTGGCAGCTTATACGTGGTCAAAGAGCTTGAGTAACGGTGACTCTCAGCTGGGTGTTTTCTCGGGAATGACTCAGAGCACCTATAATTACCAAGCCGAGAAAGGGCTTTCCATCAATGACTATCCGCACAATCTGGTGGTGAGTTACAGTTATGACCTGCCATTTGGCCCTGGCAAGAGTTATCTCGACGTCGGGGGGGTTGCGGGCAAGCTTGTTGGTGGGTGGAAAGTCAGCGGAATCCAGCAATACCAGGAGGGTGCACCCATACCGATTGTACAAGCCAATCGCAATGCGGGCCTATACATCGGAGGTACAGGCGACCCCATGGCCATTGCCAACCGGATGCGCCCTAACGTGGTTCCCGGGGCAGATCGAAGGTCGTCCAGGTATCATGCCAGCGACTTCGATCCGTCCAAAGACGTGTTGTTCAACGTCAATGCCTGGAGTGAGGCACCGCAGTTCACGATTGGGAATGCCCCCCGCTCCTACGGCGATATCCGCCGCTTCGCTTATCTCAATGAGGATTTCGCAGTCATCAAACGCACCAATTGGGGGGAGCAGCATAGTGTCGATTTCCGAATGGAGGTGTTCAATGCCTTCAATCGCGTCGTCTTCGGCAGCGGTGTTGGAGGCAGCCCGTACGCCTCCAATAATACGGAAAACATCAATAGTGCAGGGTTCGGAAGGATTACTGCACAATCTAACCCCCCTCGGCAGATTCAATTTGGTATAAGACTCAATTATTGATTGCTAGAGTTGATTCTTGGAGGAAAGATTAGCGGTCTGTTTGGAGGCGTCCGACGGTAGGATCGGCATTTGAAAATCGAAGGAGTCTCATAGCATCTTTGTTCCTTCCAGATACAAAGTTAGCGGTGATTCTTCTGTCAAAACTGAGGTTGTGTTGAGTTAAGGTGGATAAATCGGTTCTATTAAAAGCATTCGGATGGCCGGCCCTTAAGGCTGCAGGTTGGAACAGATAGTCCCCTCAAGCAGCCTGGCACGGGCCCAATCCTGAGAATTCCCGTCACTCCCTTGGCTTGCTTCGATGAGATCAACGGGAGAAACCAGCAGTTCTTCTTAGCCGCTTCAGAGAGCCTCAATTCTTGCGGATCCTCCGAGCCAATCGACCAAAATCAAGCGACTCATGTCACGTCAACAAGCCTAGCATGGTTACACTTCAAAAAACGCTGCTGATCGGTCTGTGGATCATCGTCACCACACAGTAGCTAAAGTCGGCCGAAGGCCAGTGATGCGCACTATCAATTGGGACAGCTTTACCGTAAACAGGGGGACATCGAGGCCACTCAGGGAGAGCTCAAGCTTTTTCAGCAGCTGAAGGAAGAATCCTCGGTGCTTACGCTGAGTGCTCCTTAGTAATGGGAGATTCTCGAGAAGCCATGAACAGGGAAGAGACCGTGTCAGAACCAGAATTCCCAGGACCGGATTTGAGCCGGCGCCGTGCGTTCACTCGACTTTCTGTGATTTTTGCAGGCACATGGACTCTGCCCTGGCTCAAACAACTTTCTCCGGAGACTCTTCTGGCGCACGGGGCAGAACTTCATCGCCACGTCGCTGCCCGTTCAACGATGGGTCGGGAGGTTAGTCCTAAGCTGCTGTTCTTCAATCCTCACCAGTTCAAGACAGTCGATATCGTGTGTGAAATCGTGATACCTCAAACCAGAACACCGGGTGCTCGTG
>Ga0180085_1000476_pt1 | contig 14199 bp, 19 predicted proteins | sample EasRiv730_16_10D_FD_123013 | JGI IMG/M metagenome (GOLD analysis project Ga0180085, IMG submission 123013) | Soil microbial communities from meander-bound floodplain in the East River, Colorado, USA - East River metaG ERMLT730_16_10D | ecosystem: Environmental > Terrestrial > Soil > Floodplain ... | reverse complement strand
GGTGTAGTCGTCGATTTTCTTCATGCTGATAGTGTCGGCCCCCGGCATCCCTGTTGCGGGAACGTCCTTGCCATCGTATTTCGGGCTGAATTCCATGTGGACGGGTTTGCCTTCCGCGTCGGTGCCGTTGATCGTGATCTTGAGCCCGTTGGTTTCGGATTCAACCGTGAGAGTGCCTTCCTTCGGCGCCGGGCCGGGACTGTATTTGGACTTGGCGACATTGAGTTTCCAGGTTCCGACTTGGTTGTCGGCGGCGTGGGCGATGCTGCCGAGGACGAGCGCTGACATTGCTACCGTGATAGCGAGCAGCGTTAAACGACGCATTCGCATGGTTACCTCCGTTTGCTTTCAATATTCAGTTAGAGAATTAGAAAATTGATTGTATCACTTCCCCAGGAGTCAATTTTGAGTTTACTTTGAGACGGGGCCGAAACGGAACCGCTTCGCGGTGTTTTCGCGTTGACTTGCTTTCTGTGCAGGAATAGACTCATCACGTTTTCCCTTTCTATCTCACTAACCTAAAACCGAGGAAACCGGGAAACCCTGTCTCCCCCTCAGGCGCGTTCATCGGCCAAGGAACTTGCCGCGCACGGCCTCAAATGTTTATGGACCTTGGAGAGGCTGGTTGGGGCTCTGATCGGAGTCAGGTCTTTCTAAGAAATCAATTCAGAAGGGAGGTTCAGATGCTGCTCCGTATTGCCACATTTAACGTCGAAAACCTGTTTCGGCGGCCTAGCGAACGGGAGCAGATTTTCTCGCGGGATTGTCCTTCGATCCGAGAGATATCCGTTCAGGAGTGATTTCAAAACACTTCGTTTGGGAATAGCTTAGACTCGAATCTTCTTCCGCTATATGTAATATAGTCCTTTAAAACAAGGGTCGCTCGCTCAATTTCATTAGACTTTTGTGGAGGTTCTTTGATTTCGAGAATGAAAGAGGGGGAGAACCCCAGTCCGTAATCTCCAGGGGTGCTTTGAAGTTTCACAATCTTGTTATCGACACTCACTACAACCCATTCCCGATTTGTTACCCCTCCTACTATAGACCTTACAGGAGGGTTTAGAAGAACCCGGCCATTCTCATACTTCTTCAGTTCATTCATGAAAGATTCATTCATGAAAAATTTATCCTTTCTGAGTAGGGCTCATAGTAGCATACGTCTAAGCTGAAATTTCCTGATTGCGGCAAGCCCATACCCGATGAAATGATCTCCACTCGCGCTGGTCAGATCGGCAGCAAGAGAACTGCGAAGCGCGGTCGAGAATATTTCGCCAAGATTTGGAGAATCACCTGCGGTTTAGATTTTGAGCGTGAGACGATTCACGGCTTGGCGCTTCAGGTCTTCGTCGGGGTTGAGATATTGTCTTGTGGTGTCGATGTCGCGGAAGCAAACGTCTGAACGATCCACGTCGACCCTGCTTCCAGATTCCTGAACCTCTCATTTGTTAGTCTAGTCGAACGCCGACCGAATAGTTTTCCATTCCTCAAGTCGTTGCTTGCGCTCTCGAAAGTGGAAAAACGTCATCGCAAAGGCCGTGGCGTCGAACACCGGCATCGCGGAGTGCTCGGGCATTGTGAGTGTCCGCGGTTTCGGAAGCCGCGACGCGAGCTCCGGGAAACGTCCGGCGAGGGCCGCGGCGATCATGTCCTTCTTCGGCGTGAACGCCGTCCGGACGCGCTCGGGCGTCTCCTCCATGACTTTGACTCCCTTCTGGCGTGCGGTCTCGCGGATCGCTTGAAGCAGTTCACGAACTCTGGTGCGACGACGCGAATCGCTTCCTTCGACATTCTCCAGAACCAGCACGTGCGGTCGGTATTGCTCGATCAATTCCTTCACAATCCGCACGCACTCGGCATTCTTGTCATCCGGCGCCTGCTTCACACCCCAATCGAGTAACCGGTGAGGACCTTCGAGGATCGCATAGCCGAGTCCTCGCGTGGAGGGATCGATAGCCAGTACCCGAAGTTCCTCAGGTAAGATGTAGTCCATGTATTAGTGGGGCTCAGAGTTCGCGGAAGATATGGCCGCAAGGTTTTCCAGTTTCCGGCGCGTGAAGCGGTCCGGCTTTGCGGCGTTTAGCTTCCCAGCGAGAACCTGAGTCCGTTGTTTGATAGTTTCTTCGACCTTTTGATACACCCCGGCAAACAACTCCCGCGCCGGAATTCCGAAGATTACTTCACAGGCAAACACCGTCTCCACGTTCGGCTGCCGCGAAAAGCGTTCATAGCGTGATACCTTGGCTCCGGTCTGGCAGCCCAACAAAAACGCCACCTCGTCCTGGGACAGGCTGGCGCGTTTGCGGTGCATACGAAGGTAGTTTGGGAGTTTGGGTGAGGCCATGAAGAACGCTAAATGCGTGGAGTTCTGAACAGTTCAGATTAATCTGTCGGAGAGGTCCGCTCTAGGAGTTCAGACTTGGCGTCGGCGGCAAGATTGGCAAGGCGGGACGAGATAAAGAAGAGATAAAGAAAAGTTAAGAAAAAAATAAAGTCCCAAAAAAGCAAAAAGCCCCGACGGTGGTCGGGGCCTATGCTGGGTACAAAGGTTTGTTCATGATGGATAAGACTAGCAGTATAAAAATGTGCGTCTAATTATGAAGGAGAATCCATGAATGCTTCATGAAATCGGCAGCTTACATGGGTACCATACCCCTGCTTCAATGTTCACAAGTTCACACAGGGGTATTTCTTGGCTTCGTGAAGCCGTTTTTCGGCGTGAACTTTGCGGTGAACTTTGTTTTCGACGTTCACCCGAAGTTCACCGCTCGATTTGTGGCTTAAATAGGCCAAAAATAGTGGCTCCTGTGAACGTGTGAACGTTGTGAACGTTCCTCGGGGGTGGGGGTCAGAGCTGCAATCGGTCTTCTGGCTCCCCGGCTTCGAACTTTTGATCCGATGTCGCCGTTCGTTCGCCATCTTCCTGCCCGATACCGTACCGCTCGTAGAGACGCTCCAACTTAGGGTATTCCCCATCAGGGATCAGGTATCCCTCGCGCGTCCTCTGTGTCTTGAGCCCGAGTTTCTTGCGGATGATGTTGCCCACCCACTTGGTGGTGATCTTGCGCTCGTAGTCCATCCCGTGCCGGTCCAGGACCCAGCTCGTGATGTCTTTGACCGAAAGCCGGGTATCAAAAGGTGACGCCAGCATGTCGCGGATGACCTCCAGGACTTGTGCCTCGATCTCCATCCCCCGATCGGCAATCAGTTCCCGATTGTATTTCCGGGCTAGTTCCCGCAGATCTTCTCTGGCCTGGGGATCTTCGATGATGGAAAGCAGTGGAACGAAGATCTGGTTGAGCCTCGGCTCGATGGATCGGTCAACCAGCGCCTCGCTCGCCTGCCGCTTGTGGAGGTTTTGGAAACGGAAGAGCAACAGTTCATTCCGCAGGTGAAGCGCCTCTTCCTTGTGCGCTGGAGTCAGGTTTATCGGAACATCCTCTCGTAGACGGTTCTGTCCCATCTCTTCCGTCAGGCACCGGCTCTCCAAGGCTCGGTCTTCAAAGAATCCGCGAGTCGCCACGAGCTTCGGCCCGAAGACCGCGTACGCCCTGGGGTTAAATTCCCCTTTGCCGGAAACCTCACTGCGCAGCACCGGAAAACCTTTGGCATTGCCGTTGTTGAGGATCTTCACGATCTCCGCCCGCTCGTCGCTCAGGCGGAAATCGCCTTCGTCGATGATCAACGTTCCCCGAAAGGCATCCAGGATGCGGAACAATGGCGACACCGTTGAGGCACCACTCGCGAAAATGGGCTTGTAACAAATGGAGCCCACAGTAAGCAGAAAGCGAGTTTTCCCACTGCCTGGATCCCCACGCAGCCGGAGGTAGGGCAGTTCATTGAAGCCGTCATAGACCCAGGAGAAGAGTACATAGTAGCTGGCGATCTTTTCAAACAGCGGACTGACATCCACATAGCGGTGGATGAAGGATTGGATTTCCTCAAGCAGTTGTTCTTCCGAGCCATATTCTTCCGGTTCTGACGGTAGTAGCACGACCTCGTTCTTTATCAGGTTGTTATTGGGTGAGTAGGGAACCCACCGGTGAAAGGGAGAAACATTCAATCCGGTCTCGACCTTCCATTCCCCATCCCGCCAAAGCACGAAAGCAGAGCGTTTCTCAATAGGTTGGTAGACCATTTCCAAAATAGCGCCGTCATTGAAGACGGCGGAGACGGTGGGAAGCATCCTTTGCTTCCGCGTATTCCTGTCTGACTGATTGCGGGTATCATTCATAGCCAATGTTTAGGAAGTGCGGCAAATCGAGTGGATGCAGACTTTGTCATTGTTGGCGGGGGCATAGGCGGCGGGGTTCTCGCGGCGCTGCTTGCCAAAGCAGGAAAACGAGTCATCGTCCTGGAGAAAGCCGTTGCCCCTCCGGCATGGACTCGCCCGGAAATCTTGGGGCCGGCGACAATCGAAACGGGGTTCTCATTGCTCCCGAGAGCAATCTGGGAAGAGGATGCACTGCGGCGCTTGGAGGGCGTGGATATTTGGAATGGACGGCAAACGATCCAGCTCGTTTCCGCAGCTACCCTTCATGAGGTCCAGGTGGGGCGATGGGCTGCCGATGCCGTCCGAATGCGGGAACGGCTGCTCGGGCTTGGAACGTTTGAACTCTATCGCGGGGAAGAGGTCATTGCGGTCTTGAAGGAGCAGAATCGGATCGCCGGCGTCCGGACCAGGAATGTGGCCACCGGGACCGAGCGCGAATTCTTGGCCCCGTGGACCATCGGCGATGATGGCGTCCACTCCATGGTGAGAGAAGTGTGCGCCCTCGGGATTCGCACGAAGATGTTTCCCGTGGACTTCAGCTGTTTCACGTTTCCGTGGCCGGCAGCTTTTGATCCGGCTGCCGTCAGAGTCTGGCTCAACAGCGAGGGATCGCGTTCAGGCATTTTGGGGCTCGTCGCCGTGCCGCTGCCGCAGCGCGGCGCCGGCGTGGCTCTGGTCCGCCCCGAAATCTTTGAAAAAGAGGATCTGGCAAGAAAGGCATGGGAGCGGTTTTGCGCTCGTGATACTTCCCTCCAAGAGCTGGTTCAAGCGAGACCCTTCCCGAAGGATTTTGTGCGCATCCGCCGTCCGTGGGGCCATGTGCAGCAGTATGGCAGAGATGGAGCCATCCTAATGGGTGATGCTGCGCACCCGGTCAGCCCTGCCGGCGGGCAAGGCACGAACATGTCGATCGCGGATGCCCGAGCCCTGGCGGACGCTGCGCTCCATTATCCATCCCATTTGCTTGAGGACTACGAGCGACGCAGGCGGGAAGCCAACGAGCGGTCGCTGCGATTCACCCGAGGCGCGGCACGGCTCCTGGCTTTGCCGGGATGGATTACTTCCCCAACCTCTCTTTTGATCTCGGTCGTCCGCTGGGCAACCCGACATCCGTCCGTGATCGCTCCCATCCTCCGTTACGTCTCCACGGCATTCGAGGAAAGAAAGCGCTAGCGGCTTTCGCTGACTGCTTGGGTTTGATCGAGCGCATTTAGCGCTTCATTGAAACTCAACTGCTCCATCTCCCGAAGAAAGTGAATCACGTCGCCATGCTTCGAGCAGCCGTAACAGCGAAAGGTGCCGGTCGCCGGATACACGGCCAGGGATGGGTTGTGGTCCTCATGAAACCGGCAAAGCCCCATGAGCTGGTTGCCGTAGCGGTGAAGCTGGACGTATCTCCCCACGATCTCTTCTATGGGCTGCTCCCGCTTGATCCGCTCGATCCGCTGGCGAAGGATTGGATCGGTACCGGGCATCCTCGGTGCCGGCTGCAGTGGCGGAGATACCGGTGACGGAGGCTCCGGCATCGCCTCATCAAGAAGCTTCTCGAAATCCTCGCGACTTCTTCCTAATCGCATGAAGAAGTCCGTCACGTCTCCGCCCGGCCCGACTTCTTCGGGCAACTCGACGCGCTTGGCGTGCGGGATAAGCCGGCCGACTCGCTCGGCGCCGCGCCTCCCAGCCTCGTCGTTGTCGTAGCAGATATACACGTTCGGAATTGAGTCGAAGGCCTTACCCCATTCCGGACGAAACGTTCCGGCGCCCCCGGTCGAAGTAACCGCGAGAAACCCTTTCTCCTCCAAAACCATACGATCGAACTCTCCTTCGCAGATGATGACCTGCTTCGGTTCACTTGCCAGTACCTCCCAGCCATAAAGCTCCGCGTAACTGCCTGGAGTGGCCAGCATCTTCGGGGCGAGCACCGGATCTTCAGGATCTTTGGCTAACTTAAAGAACGCCAGCTCGTCCTGGCGGTTGAAGATGGGGATCGTGATCCGGTTTCCATTCCACCCGAGCAGATGGAAATCAATCAGGATGTCCGAAATCCCTCGTTCGTTGAGGTAACGGCGGATTCGGCCCGGCAGGGCCTTGTGATGGTTGGTGGCAAGCGGAAGGAGGTCGCGCGTCATGCCGCCCAGCGTAGCGCCGGACAGCGATGACACTAGGCGGCAGAAGCTGCCGAGAACGGCAATTCTTATGACCTTCGTGCTTAGTCGTAATTGAGATACTTCTGGTGGGCATCCTTGGCGGCCCGCTTGTCCGCTCCTAGGTAGAATTTGCAGGTCGTCATCAGATGCTCGTGGCCAAGGATCTCCTTGATGTGGCCAATAGGACAGCCATTGAAAAGCAGCGTCGTCGCCACCGTATGGCGCAACATGTGGGCAGTCACCTTCTTTTTGATCCCTGCAGCCTTCCGAAAACGACTGAACCACTGAACGACCGTTTGCCTTTTGAGCGGGGTCTTCCATCGATTTATGAAAAGCGCATCGCTCGAATCGGTGCGTCGCGTAACGTACTCCTTGACCCAGTTCAACGCCCGCGGGCTGAAGAACACCGTACGTTCCTTATTCCCCTTTCCAATGACTGCGGCCTCTCCGGTTTGCATGTTGATGGAAGACCGTTTGAGGGACAGCGCTTCGGAAATGCGCATCCCGGTGCCCAGTAATACCTCGACCAGCGCCCGAAAGCAGAGGGATTTCATGTTGAAAACTCGCTGGCTTTTGCGAATGGGAATTGCGGCAACGAATTCCTGTACGTCCTCAGGACTCAGGAACTGCACTTCACGTTTGGGAATGCGAACCCCGCGGATCAGCTTCGGATCCATGGTGTCGAGCCCCACCGTGAAACGGCAGAACCTCAGGAATGATTTTAGAGCTGCGATGATGCTGGCCACCCGGCACGGTCCGGCGTTGCGCTCCGCGCAACGGGCCTTGATGACCAAGATGTGTTCCTGGCGGATCGCTTGCGGAGGGATGTCGCCGATGGCGCGAACGACCGCTTTCATGCAGTCGCAATACTTGAGCAGCGTCTCCGGAGACCGGCGCAACTCATACTGCGCGTTTGCCAAGAAGTACGGCATGAGACTGGAGATCGTGGCTTGGCTGTCTTCGTGGGAATCGGCTATCCGCGGCGCAACTGCGGGCTGATCCATCGGGACCACGTCCCGGGTGGGAGAATACTGAGGGAACATAAAACGGCCGCTTTGGTAAGCGCGGCCGTTTTATGCTTTTCGTTGCCCTGAATTACGCGGTTACGTTCCGCAAACGGATCGATCTTTAGACATCCTTCGATCAACACGCATGGCTGATAGTTGCTTGAACGGCACAGTTGCGTAAGAGTCCGAGGTTCGACCCCCGCATACTCTTACACCTCCCTGCCGGTTGGACAACGTCCATACCGACGCTCTATTTGCTCCACAGGACTGCCAAACTCTTAAGAGGAAAATGTTTTAGAAAAAACACGTTCCCGACAGAGGAAATCGCATAACCAAGCTTTTTGGCTCAGATATGCGACGGAATGACTGGCAAAGTGCACCGTAAAACAATATAGAAAAGAAATGTTGGGCTTAACTATCGTTTCGTTTGGCTGTTACGCTACGAAGTTTCTCTACTATCGCGTGATCGTGAAAAAAGGCGTTGGTTGACTCAGGTTACAAATTGCATCTAACGGCTCGTCTTACCAAAACGTTGTTAAGGTTACTTTCAATATAGCCGTTCCATGTGAGCTGTCAATGAAGTGAATCACTCTATGCATAAGCCCCTTCCTTCATAGTATCAAGCCCGTTTACCTACAAGCTGTTTGCCTCTTACGATGAGATTGTGACGCCAAAGTCCTGATACCGATTAAAAGCTTCGTGGGTCTTGTCACCATCCAAGATTCCCAGGTAGTACCTGCATGTAGTTTCAAGCCGGGTATGTCCCATAATTTCCTTGATGAAGCCGATCGGACAACCATTCTGGAGAAGCGTTGTCGCGGTCGTGTGCCTCAAGATATGTGGAGTCACTGGCCTTTCAAACCCAGCATATTTTGCGATGCGCCGGAACGTCGCCTCGACTGCGCCTTTCTGCCATGGTGAGCCATTCGGCAATGCAAAAAGAAAGGGGCTCGAATCTGTGCGCAGATCGATATACCGCTGCACCCAGGTCAAAGCCTCTTTGCTGAAATAGACAGTCCGCTGTTTATTACCCTTCCCGATAATAACGGCTTCACCCTTTTCAAAGTTGACCGAGTCACGAGTCAACGCAAGAGCCTCAGAGATCCTCATGCCACTGCTTGCAAGGACTTCCGCCAGCGCGCGAAAACGATAACCGGTAATCCGTGGCTTTCCGGTCCAAGCCCGAAGTGGAATCGAGCTAAGAAAGAGACTAACCTCCTCTTTTGTTAGATAGCTGACCGTTCGCCGAGGAGGGTGCGGCGTTTTTACCCGAGACAAATCTAAAATGGGAATCCCGAGAACGTCCTGGGCATAGATGAGGAGGCATTTTACTGCGTTGACGATCACGGCAGTGCGCGCTTCTTTGGCACCGCGTTGAGCCATCGCAGCTTTGAAGGAAATAAAGTGAGGAAGTTGCATCTCGCTAAGCGGAAAATCTCCGATAAGCCGGGCAAACATACGAATCGCTTCCTCGTACTTAATCCTCGTATTGAGCGAAAAATTACGCTCTACCGTCATATATTCTCGGAAGCCAGATATGGCTTCGAGAATGGAAACAGAAGGTGGTCCTGACATAGGAATGAAGCTTTAAGAATATTAGCCTCATTCTGTTTGAGCCTTGGAGTCAGGGAAAGGAGGGAGAAGTTTCCGTCTAGGGCAAACCCTTAAAAAAAATGGCGCCTAAAGGTGGCTCCTATGTCAGTACTGTACGGTGCACACACCTAGCCGCTCACGAAGAGGAGTGCCTGTTTTGCCGCGTCCGGATCGCTGTGCTCTGATAGAATCAGCCGCGAGCAGGGGGTTGTCAGATCCGGAACGAGCAGCTTGCCCCACCATATCTCAACAAGGAGCGACCACGTGTTCAATTACAAAGAGACCCTGCGGAAGATGCGGCGCGAGCGGGCTTCCATGCAAGCGGAAGTGGATAAACTCGATCAAGCTATTGCTGCATTGCAGGCCCTGGCAGGGAATAAGGGTTCTATTCCAACTAAGTCGGGCCTCTCGGCGAAAGCTCGACGTGGGGCGAGTCACAATAACTTAAGAAAACCTGCGAAGAAGAAGCGTAAGATCTCTGCTGAAGGTCTTCGGAATATTATTCGAGCCCAGAACAAGCGGTGGGCTAAGGTGAGAGCCGCCAAAGCGAGGGCGAAAGCAGCTGGTGCAAAAAAAGCCTTGCAGCCGCCAGCCACGAAATGACCGGAAACCTCCTGCCACGGGCCGCCCCCACCAGAGCCCCTGGATCGAAAGGTCGAAGTGCTTTCTGGAACCGCATAATCACTTGTTGGGATCTGTTACTTAGTGGGTTGCGGTAACAGAAGACCTAATTTGCAACCTAAACAAACTTAGGGAGAAACCCCATGATGAAGAAATACCTTTCGCTCACCTTGGTGACCTGCCTCTCTCTTCTTGTCTCGCAAGCTGTGGCACCGGCGCTGAGCTATGTGCCGCCCGTGTTCCCCGAACTGATTCCGCTGCCGCCCGGCTTTGGCCCGGAAGGAATCGCAGTGGGCAATGGCCACACGTTCTACGTGGGTTCGCTGGCACCCGCAACGCTTGGGCAGATCCTCATAGGCGACTTGAGAACCGGTGGCTTTTCCCAGTTGGTTGCACCAACCGGCCGGCCGGCGCTCGGCATGAAGCATGACCCGCGGACGAATCTCCTGTTCGTGGCTGGTGGCGCAAGTGGCACGGGAAGCGTCTACGATGCATCTTCGGGATCTCAGGTCGGGTTCTATCAATTTCAGCTACAGCCGCCGACATTTATCAACGATGTGGTTGTCACGCGGGATGCCGCCTACTTCACCGATTCGGCCGTCCCGTTCCTTTACCGAGTCGCGCTGGGGCCGCGAGGTGAGCCGTCGGACCAGTTTGCGCAGGTGCCGCTTCCGGCCATTTTCGGCGCCGTCGGCGGTTGCGTGGGACCGCCCCCGGTGCCGCCAGTCAGGGCCAACGGCATCGCTGCCGCTCCGAGCGGAGAGTACCTGATCATCGGGCACCTGAGCGAGGGTCAGGTCTACCGGATGGATACGGCGACGTCCACGGTCGTTCAGATCGACCTCGGTGGAGGCGATGTGTGCAGTGCCGACGGCCTACTCCTCGACGGAAAGACGCTATATGTCGCGCAGAACTTCAAGAACAAGATCACAGTCGTCGAGCTGTCTCCGGACTATTTGTCGGGCGCGATCACGCGCTCGATCACCGAGCCATTCACGTCGAATACAGCAACGAAAGTACCGACCACGATCGCTGAGTTCGGCAACTCGCTGTACGCGGTGACCGCGGGCTTCGCGGCGCCTGCCACGGACTTCGTGGTGCGCCTACCTAAGTGATGGCATCGCGATCTTGAGGACGAGCGCCCGACCGCAGCCCACGGCCGGGCGCTGCATTCATGTTCAATGTACTGGGCAACATTGTCGATGAATCCAAGAAGTTGCCCTCGGCGGACAGTACGGCTTTTTCTATACGGGAATTCCCAATGGCTCCGCGTCCACGACGAGCACCAGGGTGTATGGACTCCAGCAGAACGCGGAAAATCGCTCTAATCTGGCTTTAGTGAACACCGCCGAGACAGATGACAGCACAGACACTTTTCGACTGGAGATCTACGACGGCGGTTCAGGAGCGAAAGCTGCAACTGTCGACGGAATTCTGCTTGGACCGCGAAGATGGACTCAAATAGGGACCATCCTTACTCAGCACGCTCCCAGCGTGAGCCATGGCTATGCGAGGATTACCCGGACGGGCGGAAACAATCCATTCATCGCATACGGCGTGATTAACGATGGTGGACAGCCAGGAGAGCGGACCGGCGACGGAGCATTCATCAGTAGCCTTCCATAACTGAGCGCTGGCACTGGGCGCGCACATGCGTGCGTTAGCTCGAACCTTTGGCCTTCGATGAAGGAGAAAGTGATATGCGGTGCAAATATCTCAGTCTTAGAATTCTCATCATTCCATTCACCCTCACTCTCCTGAGCACTTCAGCCTTCGCTCAGGCCAAGGATTCAACGAGGCCCGAGGGTCCCAAAGCGACAGAGACCAGTCCCCCGGCCTCAAAGACCGAGTTGATTGACCTGAACTCAGCAACGAAAGAGCAGCTCGTTGCGCTGCCTGGTGTAGGCGAAGCCTATGCCCAGAAGATCATCGACGGGCGGCCTTACAAGATGAAGACAGAACTGAGAACCAAGAAGATCGTTCCGGCTGCAACGTACGCGAAGATCGCCGATAAGGTGATTGCGAAGCAGAAATGACGGTCGGCTTGGCGCTCAACACATGTGGCGCGGTCAAGGTTTGTTTGAGGTCGCAGCCTCTGGAATCTTAACTACGGGCCTCTTCGCTTTTTTCACTGATTTTGAATCAAAGCCAATGAGGGTTTTGCCTGGAGCCTGCTCTGCGACAAATTGCACAAAGTGATGAGGAATATACAGCCTGCAAAATTGTTTGGCCTTATCCTGGAAAGCTTTGATGCTCAAATACGGCTGATCGAAGTCCACTTTCGAGCAGCGTAAAAATGGGCGGTCGATCAAGAAATTTCCTAGATTATCCTTCAGTTCTTCAAGTCCCTCTTTGGTTAACACTACCGAAAACCGCATATCTTTATGCATGGGTGTTTTTCCTTTCTCTGAAACCCGACTTCGTTTGCCGTTGATGGTGGTTGTGTCTTTGATCTTTCGCCGGTGCTACGTTTCTTTGTCGCTGAGGTAAGAGCATTCCCGCGCCAGCTTGAAAAACGCTGTGCGACGCTCCTTGACGTGATCAACATAGACGACATTCGGCAGCTTTTGCACGAGTTTCTTGAGGCGTGCTTTGCGGCTCTTCAACGGCTGCGTTCTTCGGGACGATTCCGCCAGCGAAAATCTCATTGCCTTGGAGAGAATTCGCAGAATATCATCCCAGCACATTCCTTATCCCGATCGGACAGGAGGTACGTATTGCCGACATTTTAGTCGGTGGGCCGCCCCTGGATAAGGTGGCAAAAGCCAACCTAAAATCGGTTGGGGGTCTCTAGCTCCGGCCTTTTCCTCTTCGACAATCAAAAAAAGGAGTCCTCTATGAATACCATTCCGCGAAAACTGGTCATCGGGGCACTATATGCAGTAATTGGGCTATGGATCACGACTGCCACTGTGTCGGCTGCTGATCCTTTTGTTGGAACGTGGAAACTGAACTTGGCCACGTCGAAGTACAGCCCTGGCCCACCACCGAAGAATCTGACTATAACGTATGCGGCAAACGGGGATGGGATAAAGTCGACTACGGAGGGAGTTAATGCAGAAGGCAAACCTGTCGCAACTACCTATGCTGCCACCTACGACGGCAAGGATACGCCGGTGACGGGAACAGGCGCGCCCTATGACACGATTGCGCTGAAGCGCATTGACTCGAACACTGTGGAATTGACCACCAAGAAGGACGGGAAAGTGGTTAGCAAAGGTAAACGCGTTGTGTCCAAGGATGGGAAAGTCATGACTATCACCTCGAAGGGCACCAACGCAAAAGGTGAACCCACCAATAATGTCGCAGTTTACGACAAGCAATAGCCCCGCCTGGCAAGCTTCGGGGACATCTCCGTCGATGTCCCCGGATGATTCCTTCAAGCGTTTTCAATCTTCCTGTCTCACGGTCGCCATCGATTTTCACGAGACTGTGCTATCCTCCTCAGGTTCCGATATCGCTCAATACTCCAATCTATTCATAAGCGGACCCTCATACCGTTCCACCGTAGTATTTGACGCGGCGTTGTGCCAGAGCAGCGGTGTACCGGAGGCCAGTTGATTGATGAGCATTGCCGCGAAGCGGGTCAAGGCGCCGCAAAAGACAATTCCCGGTTGGCGCGTGTTGAAAGGTCCTCTCCCGGCGCCGCCCGAGATGTTGGTGCTGCTCGAAGTGCAGGGAAACGTGTGGACGTTTCAGCATCCGAGAAGTCAGGTCCTGTACCGCTGTGAGCTTGATGCGGCAGGTAAGGAACGATGGTTCTCCAACTTTCCAAAATGGCTGGGTCGATCCGATCACGAGTGGATCTCCCAGTCCGAAGCGGCGAGCCTCCTTGGCGTTAGCCGTCAAGCTATCAGGTGCGCTATCGTCTATGAGCGCCTGGGCACTGTGAATTGTAATGGGCGACCGATGGTGCAGAGAGCCGAGGTGCTTGGGTTGAAGATCGATCTGAAACGGAAAGGCCCTCGAAAGTAATGAAGAAGAAGGCAGCGAATCAGAAAGCACCAAATGAGTCCGAGCCGGAGTGCTTGGAATTGCTGAACAAACTCAAAGGAGATCAAATGAAAAAGCAAAAGTCTGCAACCGCAAGAAGAATCATCTTTGCGTTGATCCTGGCCGGATTCATTGGCAGCCCCGTTACCTGTCTACGAGCACAGTCGAGCGAAAGCATCTCCAGCGATGAAGCGCTTTCAATCGAAACCCTTTCTCAAGAGGACTTGCGCGAAGCCTTGAAGAAGGCCCGGGGACAACGCCTCGAAGGTTCCTGGGTGATCACGATCACCCCGGTAGTGCCTCCGGGCGTGCCACAGCCGCCGTCCTTCGGTGCGTACGCGACCCTCGCACGCGGCGGCGCGTTCACCGGCGCAGGCCGCACACCGTCCAGCAAACAATTCGGAACCTGGGCGCACAGCGAAGGTAATGAATTCGCTTGGACCTTCATTGAAGACCTCTTTGATGGAGCGGGCGCTGTTGTCGGCACGCGTACGGTGCGAGTCAAGCTCACCCTCATTGGGAAGGATGAGTTTGTTGGTGTCTCCAACGGCGAGACATTTGATACGGC
>Ga0180085_1000475_pt1 | contig 14230 bp, 15 predicted proteins | sample EasRiv730_16_10D_FD_123013 | JGI IMG/M metagenome (GOLD analysis project Ga0180085, IMG submission 123013) | Soil microbial communities from meander-bound floodplain in the East River, Colorado, USA - East River metaG ERMLT730_16_10D | ecosystem: Environmental > Terrestrial > Soil > Floodplain ... | reverse complement strand
CCACTTTCGCAACGAGATGGAAACGGGTCCTGGCGGGAAACAAATCCAATTGGAAGACCCTGACGGCAATCCGATTGAGTTGTTTGAGCCGGCTCGATAGTTCGGATTACCCCCAACATAGCAAGGGGCGGCCATGCGGAAATTCGTCAGTCTTTTGGGGAGCGATCGTTCTGGCACTGGCCTATGGCGCCTCTGCACTGAATCAGCAAACCCTACGCGTTAGCGAGGACAAATCCGCTATCGGCCATACCACGCCCAACTTCCGGTTTGCCCGTGATCCAGGAGCAATCCGGAAGCGGGCGCTGTGCCAGACCGTCACCGGCAGGGACCATAGTCATGCTAATCAGCGGTCCTCACCGGGATACGATCACCTTTATCCCATACGGCGATACAAACTTCGCCCTCTCCACGTTTGCGGGAGCAGCAAGCAGTACCACCGACTTGCCACGTAAAGCGTCCAGGACTGTAAGTACAGTCTGGAACGGCACTCGAGAGTCGGCCTTTACGTAGACGGTCGCTGCACTCAAGTTGCTTAGAGCACCGGGCTCGGTGGGTTCGATGCCGGCAAACACTTTCCCCTCTGCCGTTATGGCTACCACCGTTGCATTCGCTCCGTCGGCTGCCCGCATCTCCACTGCATGATTCGCAACGGGCATCTGAACGGAAACACCTTTCCGTAGTGCAGGCTTCGGAGATTCCTGAGCCCCTGTCACGCAGATCAGGATTGATCCAACTACGCAGACTTCAATGAACAGTTTCATCGAGTAGACTCCTTTCTGAATTGCCTCTTCGTGTGTGATTGCTTGCGATCGTCATGCTTCATTCCTCCATCGGTGATACGCCGCTGATTTCATCGATCTCCTGCTGTACTTCAGCCGCCTGCCTGACGCGGCGTTTGATCCCAATTACCGCCCACCCGGCGAGCAGGAGAAAGAGTGCATCCCGAAGGCGGCCGGGAACGATCCTTCTCGTGAGGGTCGCGGCGAAGTTCTCAAGACACCTGTGTCAGAGCCCCGGCCTTTCGCCTGCTCAGCGGTCGCACCCACCTCCACCAAGCAGTTGATTGCACAACGGTCAATGCGAGCATTACACCTGCTGCCACAACATACGGCATGCGGCGTCCACCCACAGAGCCAAATACACCGCCCACCATCGTGCCTATCGCCATGCCTCCGGCCAAGGTGGCCTCGTGAATGCCAGCGGCCTGGGCACGTCGTTCGTCAGGACTGCCAGCAGTGCTGTAAAACAAGCCGGAGAAGTAGTTGTATCCGACGAGCTGTCCTAACAGCGTTAGTCCGACGAGCAACATCACAGTCGATGTGGACCCAGCGATCACCAACAACCCGCACGCAGCCAATGCCTGGGATGCCAGAGCGGTACCGAGGTTGTAGTGCCAGTGAGCAGTACGGTGCATGAGCAGATACGTCCCTACGATGACGGCACGCCAACTCGCCAGCAATTTGCCGTGGTCGTCCGGTTGTACTCCAATGGCCACCGCCAAATCTGGCAGCAGATGGATTATCATGCTCGCCCCGAACATTCCTCCCAAGTTTGCAATCCAGCTCAATCGCTTAAAGGCAGCTGCCAGTTCCAAAGCCTCAATCTCGTGGTGAGTTCGGTTGGCCGAGATTGGGGCAAACGGCATGACTTGAGACGCCACCACGAACGCCAACGCTAAATTTGGCAAAGCGCCGAATAGAGCGGCGCCAAAGACCCAACCCCTCCCAAGAGGGAACAACGCGCCAGCAGTCAGCTGGCCGCACATCATGCCCAGATTCCATGCCACGCAGAACAGAATGAGCGTGCGGCTGACAACACGACGATTTGCGTGGGGATTCTCGCCTTGGTTGAGCCAACCAATCAGGGGAGGATAAAGCAATCCCAAACCGATCCCCAATAACCAGTAGCTTGGAAGAAACCAGACACTCCGGGAACTAGTGAGCCAGCAGGCAGTGATGCTCAGGACCACTGCGCTCGCCCCGGAAAGAAAAACGAACCTGACGTCAAAACGGTTGGGCAGCCAGCCTCCCAGGATGCTTCCTACGGCGGCACTGAACGACAGTCCGGCCCCGACAAGGCCAAGGTACCAGGGCGCGGCTTGGCCTTCCGCCAAGCCGCGCGATACCACGAACACCACGGCGAACGAGGCAAAGTCAGTCAGCCCACACATCAAGAACAGCTGGAGCTTGAGTCGAGAAGCCATCAACGCCAAACCCATGCTCATTCTGAGGGACTCGTTTGGGGACAGTCACGGGGTGGTCCCTGCCCTTGTTCAGGCTGGTAAGTCTATCTCAGTTTCGGATAGCCGACTTTTCGACGACGTTATTGATAAACGCTACCGCGTACGGGACTGACTATATCGGGAGCTATACTCGCAAATATACCGGTAACAATACCACGTGCAATGGAGGTCAACTGTGTCCAAGAAGTCGAATGCACCACGCAAAGAACGACAATCCTTCGAGCGGTGCGCACGGAGTCGGGTTGTTTCGAAGAGCGGTTCAGTCGGTTGCCATCTGCATTCTTCGAAGCGCAGAGACTAGATAGAGGTAATTGGTATCAAGGGAAGTAGCTGAAATGCGCGTTTCGTTGAGAGCAGCCGACCTGGTAGCCAGACGAAGAGTTGGCAGGATTTGGAGGTCTGAACCTTGCACTGACCTCGAGATTTGGTCAGCCCAGGGACCAGACCATTGAGTGCGTACCTGACTTTGCTCGAATTCAGTAGGCATCCGTGTGACACTCGTTCCCTTGTTACGCCTATCCAAGGCTCGCCCCAGAAAGTAGCCCCCGATACTGCCACCGATACCAGCAAGGATAGCTGTAGTCCAGACCTTGCGATCGGAGTTAGTCGCATCATCAAAGACCGCTAGGCCAGCAAACAGCCCGATAGCGAAGCCGCCTCCTCCGCCTGCCAGTGTCAAGATGGTTCGATACTTGTGAGATTCCCTACTCGGTGGTGAGGACTGTTGCCCAAAAGCCGAAGTGCTCGTAACGCCGACCAGCAGGACACACAGTATCCAGCGCTTTGTCATTCTAGTACCCTCCTTCAACGTTTTCTCCCGAACTCGCCTCTCGCAATTCCACCCCTCACGCGCAGAAGGCTTGCGTTGTGTGGCTACCGGTGTCATCGGACACTCTCCTTTAAGACTCTTGTAGGCTTTCTCTCTTGGCTGGATTCGTAAAACTGGCCGGCGAATCACGACCGTCAAGCCGCGGGTCGTTCTTGATGATCAGATCAGCGGCGGCTCGCGGATTGTCCTTGGCAAAATGGATGCGTTGCGCCGGAAAATAGATCGTCTCATAGGCGCGAACGGTTTCTGCGGCGGGCAGTCCCTCCTGGCCACGCTGAAGCGCACGTTCCAGCGCCGTTTCAAACGTGCAATCGACCCAGAACGTCAGATCAAAGTGGGCGCGGACAACTGGCTTGAGCAGGTAGATGCCTTCAAGCACGATGATGTCGACGTCCTCGAACTCGTAGACTTGCTTGCGGTATTCTGTGGCGGTCTCTTCGGCGAAATCTGCTACAACGCGATGCCGCCGGTTCTGCTTCAGGGGTAGCGCCAGTAGTTGAAACATCTCGTCAAAACGGATCGTATGCTCATAAAAGTGCTCTGCTGGGCAAGTTTCGCTGAAGCGCTTGTGAGGGAGGTTAAGCCAGCCGTCGATGTTGATGCCGACGGCCTTGAAGCCTAGCCGCTGCAGTTCGGATAGAATCATTCGAGTCAGGTACCCTTTGCCGCAACCGTCGATGCCGGTAACGCCGACTAGAATGCCTTTCGAAGTTGGCACCTCACTTCGCTTGAACTGAATCAAAGCTAGAGCATTGCTAAGGTCGTCGATCATCTGTTTTCCTGGTGACATCACGTGGCGATAAGGGAGTCGATCGATCCACAGCCTGGCCACGACAGGCTGTGGGCAAGTCGGGTCCCGAAGGGGCCAAAGTGCTTTCCATCAGGTGCCTGGGAGCGAGACCTAGAAATAGGATGGGTGGGACACTTTTGAGTCTCCGCCCTCCTCAAATGTTGCTGGCCAGAACAGGTGGATGCTTTTAGCTCTCGGCATCCTTGCGCCGGGAATGCTGCCGGATTTCGTTCCCGGTTCGGAGTCGAAAGCCGGAACCTCATCGCCCTGAACTGCCATCGCATTCTGATCCACCGCCTTTCTGCGCAACGAAACTCCAACTTGCAGGACACTCACTGCCGTCAAAGCTGTAATCAGCAAGACAGGGGGAACAAGGTGTCCTACAAATCCTGCCAGCAGAGTCAAGCTTGCCAGGCACACATGTGGGAACGATTGGACTGAAAGGCATGAGCAACGTTGTGCAGCCTGCGAGGTCATGCCGATCACGGTCACCGAGCCCATCGCCAGCGCCACGGATCCACAGAGGATCCAAGCCTCCATGGGATGCAGATGGTCACCGGGTGCAAGCGCCACGATGTGCTTTACCCCAACGGCCGCCAGGGCAATCCCGGTGTACAGGGGCCAATGGGCATAGTTCCAAATATGAAAGAGCATGGCCTGGCGGCGCGTGTGAATGGGTCGTTCAGATGCGCCCGCTGCCCCGTCGAAGTACCACCACCAGAAGCAAAACGCGATGGCCATGCCCTGAAAAGCTGAGAGCGCCGCCGACAGGCTCCAGGAGTCTTGACTCTCCATCCCATGCATCACTGCCACAATGGATTCACCCAGTAGAATGATGGTAAAGAGGCCAAAGCGTTCCGGCAGGTGGGCGGAGTCGGGCGGAATCTTCTCGGCATGGTCTAGCGCCAGGAACGGAGTTCCCAAGTCAATGGTGAGAGCCAATGCCCACAACCAGTAACGAGTGGGCGGGTCAACGACCGCCGAGACGATCCAAACGACAGCAGCTGCGCCAACGCCGATGGCGTAGTGCGTCGCCAGTCGCCGGGATTCGGTTACTTGCCGGGCTCGCAAGTACTGAAAGACCAACACGAGCCGCATCGCCGCATAGGCAGCTGCGAATCCTGCTGAGTAGCGACTGTCGAAGGCGTCTTTGGCGTTCGCGGCCATTGCGGCTACGGCGAACATCTGAATCAGCGTCAAGAGGCGCTGGACAAGGTCGTCCGTGTCGAAACGTGTGGAATATATGGTGTGTCCGACCCACGCCCACCAGATGAGGACAAAGAACGCCAGAAATCGAAACACTCCCGCCAACGAGTAATTCACGCTCAGTGGAGCATCCACCTGCGCCACGGCGGCCACAAAAATCAGGTCGAAGAAGAGTTCTAGCCATGTGACTCGTCGCGAACTAGCCGCTTCAGCAGGCCAAAGACGGGGTGGCTGTATTAGCTGACGCAGTGGCATAGAGACCTATTTCATCGACATCATCGAAACTGGCGCACCCGGAACGTTCAACCGCATCCGGTACAACCCGCTGCGGGCAGTCAGGTAGAGCGTTTTCCCGTCCTCATCGCCCCAGGCCATATTGTGTGGATGCATGGGCGCAAAAACCGTGCCCAAGTGCTTTCCTTCGGGCGACAGAATCCAGAGACCACCGGGACCTGAAACATAGAGATTGCCCCTCTGGTCAACCTTGATTCCGTCTAGAGCATCCTCGCCTTTGGCACTGGTCATATCGAAGAAGACCCTGCCATTGGAAAGACTCCCATTGATGCCGACTTCATAGCGCATGACGACTTTCTTCTGTTCGTCCCAGTTTCCGACGTACAGGTATTTCTCGTCCGGGGAGAGCGCAATGCCGTTGGGACCCTTCAAATCGGTACTGACCAGGTTCAGCTTGCCTCGATACAAAGCAAATACGCCGCTGTAGGGAAGCTCCTTTCGGGGATCGTCGTAGAACTTGGGAAGCCCAAAAGGTGGATCGGTGAAGAACAGCGTCCCGTCGGAGCGATACACCAAATCGTTTGGACTGTTGAGACGTTTACCTTCGTAGCGGTCGGCTAAGACGGTGAGTTCGCCGTTCTGCTCCAGCCGTACCACGCGCCGATTGCCATGCTGGTTGATGGTGAGCCGACCTTGCGCGTCGACCGTGAGTCCGTTGGATCCAGGCTGGCCATACTCGGCGATGTCGGCGCCTTCGTAGCCGCTCTTCTCGCGGAACACCGAGAGTTGGCCGTCGGGCTTGTATTTGTAGATGGTGTTGCTGTTAGGATCGCTAAAGAGCAGGTAGCCTCCGTCCCGCACCCAGATGGGACCCTCGGTAAACTTGAAGCCTTCGGCGAGTTTATGGATCTTGGCGTTGCGCGGCACAATTTCGTCGATGCCAGGCTCCAGTCGAGCGACTTCGACGTTCACCTCGCGTGGCACGCCGCTGAGAGGCCCAACACCGCCTTTGTAGAACTCGAGCTTGGCAAAGCGCATCCGGATATAGTTTGTTGGCGGATTCGAAAGAGGGCCGTTAATGCCGAACACAGCCAGTTGGATTTTCTGGCCAGGCTTCACGTCGCGTCCGATGATCAGCCGATTGGGAGCATTCCAGCCGCTGACAACGGAGCCGCCACTCTGACCCAGCCCGCGAGTGAGTTCGCCATCCACCCAAATCTCTGCATAGTCGTCCAGCGACGTTTCGAACACGAGGGTCGACCCCGTGGGATCAAAGCTGCCGGCGCGTTCGGGAATCGTCAGCCGAAAGCGGTACCAGTTGAAACAAAGTCTTCCTGTGGAACGCCTCTTGTCCAGGGTCGTGGGATCCAGAACCTCCCAGCGGGAGTCATCAAAGTCGGCACCGCCAGCGTGAGGGGAGTAATCGTAGGTTTTGATCGGCTGAGTCGTGGGCTGGCCATCCGCGCCGGCCGCTGTAAATTCCACTTCAACGATCTTCGTATCGCTGTAGCGCCACTGGCCCTGGACCAACTTGACCCCATCAGGCGTGGCCAGATCTACTGTTGCGTCCGGAGGTCCGTTTGGCGCTTCCCATCCGTTTCCATGCAACAGAGCGGGATATTGCAGAACGCTTAACAAAGCGGCAAAAAGGTTCAGTAGGGACTTTCTGCTCATTGGCTTCCTCCACGAGACAGGCTGAATGTTGAGATCGCCGCAGCAACCGCCTTGGCGATGTCTTCGTCTTCTTGCGGCGTATTGCCGCTGACGCCGATGGCACCGAGGACTTTGCCGCCCACCACGATGGGGATTCCACCTTGCAGTGGCGTAGCACCGGGCAGGGCCAGTGCCGCCACCCGGCCGTTGCGCACTTGGTCTTCGAAATCCTTGCTGGGCCGGCGGAAGATGGCTGCGGTGCGGGCCTTTCCGATGCCCACTTCGACGCTGGCAACCTGGGTGTCGTCGAGACGCTCTAGCAAGAGCACGTGTCCGCCGTCATCCACTACGACGATTACCACCGTGGAGCCCCGTCTCTTGGCTTCTGTCTCCGCCGCCGCGGCAACCTGCTTCGCAGCGTCAAGCGTCAAGATCTTCTTGGTCGGCAACTCCGCCGCGCGCACGTTGCTGGCGAAAGCGCAGAGCAGAAACAGCAAAAGAGAATTCTTAATCCATTTCATGACGTAGTCCTTTCCAAGATGCACTCCTCATCGTTCACAAAGTGGCTTGCGCCCAAGCCGAAACCCTGCATCCGTCATTCCCGCGAAAGCGGGAATCCAGCCGCCAACGACGACTTCAATACACTGGCTTTCCCGGGTATGAGGTCTTTTGGCTCCGGGTTTTCTGCGCTTACCGTGCTTTCACCACGTAGTACGTCATTGGTGCCGGAACTTCCTTGAACCAGTGCGGAGTCCCGGCTGGCACGATGATCACGTCTCCCTGGCTGATCTGCCGCGTCTCGCCGCCGTTGATCTGAACGCCACGAACCTCGTCGGAGGCAATGTTTTTTGGATCCACCACCGTTCCGCCGGTAACAAATGTGGCAGCGCCTTCCTGCACGTAGATGATGTCCGCATCCTTCAGGTGAACTTCTGCCATGCCAGCTTTCTCACGACGGCTGGTGTGCACCATGTACTTGTCGCTGCCGTCGAACAGCACGGCTCCTTTCGCAAAGGCGTCTTTCACTCTTTCTCTTTCAAAGAAGCTAACGTTTACCGACTTGGCAAAGTTCTTTGCCGCTGTCGCTCCGGCGATGGCCAATTCCTCATCTTGTTGGGCGCTGGCAGCACCGCTGACGCCTATGCCACCGATGACTTCTCCATCTACCAACAGGGGCACTCCACCCTGAAGCGGCGTGAAGTCGTTGAGGGCAATCATTGGAGTACGGCCATTTTTGATGATGTCTTCAAACACCTTGGTGGGCTTTTTGAACATGACGGCGGTGCGCGCTTTGCCGATCGAGATGTTGGCGCCCGCCGCAAAAGTTCCGTCGAGCCGCTCCAAGGCCATCAAGTTACCGCCTTCATCGACAACCGCAATCACACCTCCAGGAGCGTTGACCTTCTTGGCCTCGACAATAGCGGCGGCGATGACCGTTCTGGCCCCGTCAAGCGTGAGAGACTTTTTGGAGGTAACCTGCGCCCGGCTGGTAGCTACCATGACTGAGAACACCAAAGCCAGGGTGATACCTTTTGTGAAATTCATGATCTGCTCCTAATGGTGAACTGAGTAGGGTGCCGGCTGGACACTGCTCAGCCCGGCCGGCACCGCGAGATTGGGTAAATTACTTGACCGGGTCAGCGAACTTCGCCTCGCCCAGCAAGGTCTCTGCGAAGGCGCACCAAATCTGGACTTTTGCTACATCCTTCACGTAGGGAGGAAGGGTGATCGATTGGTTAGTCTTGTCACCCTTGATCTTCAGACGGTTCAGCAGGAAAGTGTTTCCCTTCGAATCCACTACTTGCCAGTGCGGCGCCGGTGTGTCAGGAACGACGAAGTCGTCGGACAGCTTAAGCACGTTCATGTGACCCTGCTTGGAGTGCGATACAGTGCCAGTGTTGGCTTTTGGCCCCTCGAACTTACTGCTCGTGTGCATGTGGTTCGCCAGGCTGGTCGTGCCGAGAGCAAGCAGGCTGGCCAACGCCAGGCAAGCCATCGCCTGAATCTTTGTGATGCGCATAGTGAATCCTCCTGTAGGATTGTTGTGATTTGCCATGCCTTTGCTTGGAATGGCGCCTGTTGCCAGGTTCTGCTGCTTGAATGACCGTGAATGATTGCTTTATTCCAACTCACTCAAAAAGGCGTGAGATTCCGAAACAAGCTCCGACGAAGGCTTCGAAAGATTTTCCTCTCCAGCCCGGTTGGCGTCGGTTTTCTTGAAACGGCGATCTGCAACCGCCGTTTGATATGCTCACGAACATAGAACTCTCCCGAGCACCCCACACACCTTTCCAAATGGCTGTTGATCTGCGCCGAGCTCTCAGCGATGAGCTCGTTGCTGAGGTAGGCGTCCAGCAGAGCCAAGGACTTCTTGCAGTCCGCATTTCCAATGTGAATGGATCTCATACCGGCCTCGTTTCCAGACGCGCTTCCTAAGCGTTCAAAAGCCGAGTTGCACGCACCTCTAAAGGCGAGGTTGCATAATCTTTATTCCTGTCGGTCTCGCCGTAAAAGCAACTGAGGGGTTTAGGCTCTCATCTCCACAGCTAGTGTGAAGAAGGTTCACGAGTTTCTATGCGCCGCTCATGAGCGTCGGACCCGTGGATACACCGACGACGGTTCCTACTAAGCTAACGCCGGCAATCGCGTGCTTTCCGCCGGCGCGCCCGACATCGAGCGGGCTCCCGTATTCAGAGTGGGTGAAGGCGTTGAGTGCATCACCGCCGACGGCGAGGTTTAGATGCAACCTCAGTAGTCGCGGAAAGAGATGCGGAATTTCCGGTAGGCAAGTAGGGATTCAATGGTTGAAGTGAGGAGGTCACTCAAATGAAATTGGACTCTTCAAGCCAACCTGACAGGAACGTTGAGATGTTCGAATCAAAGAACGGCGAGTACGGTGGGCTCTCGGTTGAGGTCATTTACCGGATGCCGCACTGCAGCCTCATTCGTTACCGCGACCGCGAGTTCGTCATCAATACCGAGGATCTGGCTCAACGCTCCTTGCGGTGTGCCGCATGAACAGTGGTCTTTGTCCATCGAACAATCTCTCTTGGTAGACGGAGGATGAAAGCTGGCTCCCGCAATCAGACCAATACAAGTCGCGAGCATCGGCCCTCTGTCTCAAACGTGGGAGAGCTGGGAATGACCGCGATACCTCACTGCTGAACCAATCTCCTAAATTCGGCTTTGGATGAGGTTCCCAGAATGTTTGCGGGACCTCCAATTGCGTGCTCCGCACCCCTCACCCCTGACCCCTCTCCCACGTTGGGGAGAGGGGGACCGAAATGCATCGAGTGTTGCGCGAGACAAAGAGAGACGTCACTAGGTTTGGAGCTTGACCCTGAAGTCGTCACGATGGTGGGTGGTCTTTGAGCTCGTGACGGCTGATTTCTGGGCAGGCTGCCCGTATTTGGCCAGTAGCTAAGGCTTGTTGAGAAACCCACTGACCGTCGGGGCTACTACTGAAGCGATTTGGAAGTTCTCCTGGTGTTCCAGAGACGATACAACGAAGGCAAGGTGACTCTTCGTTTCAAACCCTACGGCTTCGAAAGACTGCAACTTGTCCTGGTACAGAGTGACTCCCTGCACCTCCAAGTGAGATACACGGGAACTGGCAGGAAAGCTGACCCCCTGTTTTTCTGTGATGACTACGGACACCGTCCTGTCGTCGTGCTTCAGAACCATGTGGACAAACTCACGTCCGTTGACGTGGCAACGATGACCGACCGAAATGAGGAATCCCTCTGGCAACCGCGAATTGAGCAGAGGAACCAGCTCGGAATACTCCGGGCCCATTTTTTGGGCCATTTGCTCAGGCGTCAGAGTCTTTTTGTCAAAGCCAGACTCAATCACACAGTGAATATGGTCGCTGATTCCGATTTTCATGACCGAAGCAATCTGTTCTGAAAGTGTCAGATCCTGCGCCGTCACTGAAGTCTCATTTGACGGTCCAGCTAACTTCCATAACTGAAGCGTGCCTAAACCGCACAGGCTGAGTAGCAATGCGACTGCGGTTGCGAGGGACCAGCGAGGCCAGAGAGTTTGGTTGCTGCGGATTGAACTCTCTTCGCGAATTGCCGCTTGAATCCGATTTCGCAGACTCGTCGGAACCACCTCGGCGTTTACCGCCTGCTTGAGACGGGCTTTATGCCTCAGACCAACCTGGAGAGCTTCGGAGCAAGCCGGGCAACTTTCCAGATGCTTCAATACCTCCTGGTTCGTCTCCACCAACAATTCGTTGTCGAGGTAGGCGTCCAAAGATTTTTGGGTCTTCTCGCAAAGTTTCTTTTCCATGGAGATCACTTTCATTGCCCTTGCCCAGCCTCCCTTGTCTTCAGGATTCCCATTGACTGGGCTACATTCGTCACTTCACCGCGAAGAATTCTCCTACCGCGACTCAAACGCGACATTACCGTGCCGAGTGGAATCTGCAAAGTCTCAGCAACTTCCTTATAAGAGAACTCTTGAACATCTGCCAAAAGCAGTACTTCCCGGAAATCCTGCGGTACCTTGGTCAAAGCTGCCAGGATGTCCTCATCCGTCAAATTCTCGGGAACCGGTGGTTCGTAAGTCAATACATTCTCCAAGAGTTCGTCGCTTTCCTTGACAAGCTTGGAAGAGAACCACTTGCGACGATGGTGGTGAATGACGTGAAACAGAATCTTGAAGAGCCATGCCCGGCAGTTGGTGCCCATCTCAAAACGATGAAACGACTTCCAGGCCTGCAAATAGGCTTCTTGAACCAGGTCTTCGGCTTCTGTTCGATCGCCGACCACCCTGATCGCCGTACGGTAAAGGTCATCGAAATGCGGCAAGGCCGCGGATTCAAACTCTTCTGTTTTGACTTTCTTTGCAAAGATCACAAGGCCCTCACACGATCTTAGACAAATCCCTCCAGCCGCTGTAAACCTCGCTTTGTAAGTGGAATGCCTCGCAAGCCAGAGAATATTCCCAAAACTCAAAAAGATTTTGAGATTTTTTCTCCCTCAATTCGCAAGGGGTGGAATAAGCGTCTGGAGCGCCGGCATAAAGTCAACGAAAACAGCCTGAGCCGCCAAGAAGAATCCTCGCTAACTGGCGGTTCAAATTGATTCTTAGCCGGCTGTTTCCAGGAGAAGTCAATGCAAACCACTGCTACCTCAGACGATCTGCCGAGGATTTGTCAGACCCTTCCAGCGATCGTTCCCCTTCAAGACCTTCATTCCATTCCAGAGGTTGAGATTCGCGAAGGGCGTTACCTTGCCCGCTTTGCCCGGTCTCGCCGGGAGATTGAAGCGGCGTTGCAGCTTCGCTTTGAGGTTTTCAACCTGGAGCTGGGGGAAGGGCTCGCATCGTCGTTTGACACAGGGCAAGACCGGGATGAGTTTGATGACAGTTGCCACCATCTCATCGTTCTGGACGCGCACGAAGAAAGAGTAGTCGGGACTTACCGGCTGCAGACGGGGGAAATCGCCTCCACCGCAGCAGGATTCTACTCACGCAGAGAATTTGATCTTTCTCTGTTGCCGAAGGGCGTTCTGGAAAACTCGGTAGAGCTGGGACGAGCCTGTATCGCGAAAGACCACCGCAATACGCATGTGCTCTTTTTGTTGTGGAAAGGAATCGCCGCGTACGTCGCCCATAACCAGAAGCGGTATCTGTTTGGCTGCTGTTCACTGACGAGCCAGGACCGATGCGAGGGCAGCCGCGTCTTCGAGTATCTTAGGGCAAACGGTCACCTACATGAGGAGTTCCGTGTCTCTCCGGAGGCAGGGCTGGAGTGCGTTCGCTCAGCGACGCCAGGCGAATCCAAACTTCCCTGGCCGGCAGAGAGCCGCTCTTTCGAGGGGGTGCTACCCAAGCTGTTCAAGATCTATTTGCGGTTCGGGGCGAAGGTCTGCGGGCCGCCAGCGATTGACCGGGAATTTAAAACAATCGATTTCCTGGTCATCTTCGACGTTGACAGCATGGATCAAAGAACCCACAGCCTGTTGTTCGGAGCCTAAGAATGAAGCCGTTTCGCAACCATCTGCGTGCCCTCACCCGAGTCATTGCCTTCTGTGGCATCACGGCCTTCTTCTATCTGCTTTGGGCTTGCATCACCCCGTTGCTGTTGGTTTCGGAAAAGGCCAGCTACTGGTGGCGCAATTTCAATTTCCGAACCTGGGCAAGGCTGACGAATACGCTTCTGCGAATGCGAGTCGAGGCAAAAGGAACCCCTCCCCGCGCGCCGTTCTTTCTGGTTTCGAATCATCTCAGCTACATGGACATCGTTGCCTTCGCCGCCCAACTGGACTGCGTGTTCATCGCCAAGAGCGAGGTGGCGAACTGGCCTGTGCTGGGCTTACTTTGCCGAAGCATGGGAACCATCTTCGTGGACCGTAATTCCAAAATGGATGTGCTGCGGGTGAATCGACTTATTGAACAGGCGCTGCGTAATGGGAAGGGCGTTCTGCTTTTCCCCGAGGGGACGAGCACTCCTGGAGCTGAGGTCTTGCCGTTCCACTCGGCTCTCCTCGAGCCAGCCGTCCAACAAGGGTGCCCGGTCTCGTTCGCGACGGTCAGCTATAGGACCCCGGTCGGCCAGCCACCGGCGCATCTGTCGGTCTGCTGGTGGGGCGAGATGTCTTTCATGACGCACTTCTATCGGCTGCTTCATCTCAAATCAGCGGAAGCGACCCTGGTGTTTGGTTCTTATTCCATCCGAGCCGATGATCGCAAAGTGCTTGCCCGCAAGCTTTGGCAAGCGGTGAAGGAAGAATTTATTCCGGCTGTTGAAAACGATTCTCCCGTGGAACATGGGCGGGCAAGGTATTCCCCCTTAACAAAGGGGGCGGCGCGAAGCGCCAGGGGGTTGTCCGGTCGCTTCCCAAGCCAGTTCACGACAACCCCCTGAAGGCTCCGCGACCGCCGTCGCTCTGCCTTCTTTCCCCCTTTGCTAAGGGGGACTTTAAGAGGAAACATGCAAAACACTCACTCACTCATCCAACAAAACATTGGGGTACTCAAACAGGGCTTGGAAGTGCTGAACGAACTCGAGGACCAGGTCTATCCCAACGTAAAGCATCCGTTTTCCGAATATGGCATTGGTAGCCATTTCCGCCACTGCCTGGATTTCTACCATGCGTTCCTGAACGGAGTGGAGTTGGGCTGGATCGATTACGACAATCGGCAGCGCGACGAACGGATCGGGAAAGATCGTCTGACAGCGGTACAGAAGATGATGGAAGCCATTGAAGGACTGGAACGGGTCTCGTGGCTGCATGAGCACACCTCGCTCATGGTCCGGTTGGAAGAT
>Ga0180085_1000473_pt1 | contig 14255 bp, 17 predicted proteins | sample EasRiv730_16_10D_FD_123013 | JGI IMG/M metagenome (GOLD analysis project Ga0180085, IMG submission 123013) | Soil microbial communities from meander-bound floodplain in the East River, Colorado, USA - East River metaG ERMLT730_16_10D | ecosystem: Environmental > Terrestrial > Soil > Floodplain ... | reverse complement strand
TGACCACGTCGTCCCGCCCGAGCGTCAGCTGCCAGGCCGTGTCGACCGACATGCCGATCGAGTCGAGGGCCGCCTCGGCCGGGTGCATGCGCCGGCGGTCGACCTCGCGCGGGATGTCGCTGCGCAGCTCCCAGCGGTTCTTGTAGTCCGGGTCGTTCGGCGGACAGAGCGCCGGGTCGGTCCCGGGCGCGCCGGGCCAGCACGATCCCGCGCCACGCCCGTCGGTCGCCACGAGGGCGAGCAAGGTCACGAGCGCAGCATGGAGGCGGCGCCTGGTCGGCGAGTTGTTCACGGTCGCGGCTCCTCCGCTCCGAATCTAGTTCTTGCCGCGCGCCGTCGCCAAGAACGCTGCAGGGCGGGGTCAGGTCTCGAATCTTTGGGTCCAGGGCGTGCCCCACGACGAGCGTGGGTGCATCGAGGCTCACCTGCCCTGAGTTGTCAAACGGCAACGGGATCAGTGAGAATACTCGTTGCCGCGAAGAAGGTGACCCCACGATTCGAGACCTGACCCCACTCCTTCTACTCGCGCTGGCGCCGACGGTGCAGGCCGGCTTTGCCGACGACTTCACGGGCGCGACGTTGCGCGTAGACCTGTTCCACGCCGGCACGGCCGGTGAGGAGCACGTCACCCTCGACCGCGCGCGCATCGAAGGGCCGTGGCCCGGGAGCCGCACGCAGCTGCTCGACCCGACGAACCTCGGCGCGTATCTGGTCGAGGTCGCGGATCTGGCGACGAACCAGGTCCTGTACACGCGGGGCCTCGGCAGCGTCTACGGGGAGTGGGAGACGACGGGCGAGGCGTCGGACGGCACCTGGCGCGTGTTTCCCGAAGCCGTTCGCGTCCCCGAGCCGAAGCGACCGTTCCAGCTCCGGCTGCGCAAGCGCGGGGCCGACTCGAGCTTCCGCGAGATCTGGAGCGCGCCGCTCGATCCAGGCTCGCGGTTCGTCGATCGCGCGCCGCCGCCCACGGGCAGCGTGTGGTCGATCGCCGAGCACGGCGACACGGCGACCAAGGTCGATCTGCTGATCCTCGGCGACGGTTACGCCGCCGCGGAGATGGAGGCGTTCCACGCCGACGCCAGGCGCATCGTGGCCGCGCTCTTCGCCGAGGAGCCGTTCGCGTCGCGCAAGAGCGACTTCAACGTCCGCGCGCTCGACACGCCCGCGGGCGCGAGCGGCGTGGCCCGGCCCCGCTCGGGCATCTTCCGCGACACGCCGCTCGGCACGCGCTACAACATCTTCGACTCCGAGCGCTACGTCCTGACGCTCGACGATCGCCGCTGGCGCGACCGTGCCGCGGCCGCACCCTACGACTTCGTCCTGATCCTGCTCAACGAGCGCCAGTACGGCGGCGGCGGGATCCACCAGCTCTACTCCACGGCGGCGGCGAAATCGGCATTCGCCGAGTACCTCGCGGTGCACGAGTTCGGCCATCATTTCGGCGCGCTGGCCGACGAGTACTACACCTCGCCCGTGGCGTACGAGGTCGAGGAGGCCCCGCGCGTCGAGCCCTGGGAGCCCAACGTGACCGCGCTGCTCGATCCGGCGCAGCTCAAGTGGCGCGATCTCGTCGGCGCATCGACGCCGCTCCCGACCCCGTGGGGCAAAGAGGCCTACGAGGAGCGCTCGCGCGCATTCCAGACCGAGCGCCAGCGGCTGCGCGACGCGGGCGCGCCCGAGGAGCAGCTCGAGCGCCTGTTCACCGAGGAGCGCGAGCTGTTCACCCGTACGCTCGGTGCCGAGCCGCACGCGCGCACGGTCGGTGCGTTCGAAGGGGCGCTCTACACCGCGCGCGGGCTGTACCGGCCGGCCGTCGACTGCATCATGTTCAACCGGGACAAGGTGGGCTTCTGCCCCGTGTGCCGCCGGGCCCTCTCGCGCGTGATCGACCTGTACGCGCGTTAGTGCGACCGGCCGCTTGCCGCATCCGCCGGATCGCCGTATCTAGGGGTCTCAATCTCGGAGGATCCGCCATGAACCAGCCGACTCGTGCGCTCGCCATCGTCGCAGCCGTGATCGTCCTCGCGGCGGCAGCGCCCACGCGCTCCGTCAAGACCGCGACGCTCGCGTGCACGCCGGGCTGGCGCGGTCAAGCCGTCGGGCAGTACGGCGGCGTCGGTTTCTCGGTCGCCTGCAACAACGGCCGCGGCACGGACCGGATCGTCGGCCCCGTGGGGACCGCCTATGCCATGCGCATGGGCGTGGAGAGCGATACGGGCGCTGCCGACTGCGCGTTCTCGGGCGACTCGCCGACGGTCGACGTGTCCTGCGCCCAGGTCCGCCTCACGATCCGCTGAGGAGGGCCGTGCAGCGCTGGGCGACGAACTCCAAGTTGCGAAACGCACGCGCGGCATCGTCCTCGTCGAACAGATCCTGGGGGCCGATGCCCTGACGCTCGTCGCCGTAGAACGCGATGCCGCGATCGCCGGCCATCTCGGTCGAGATCGCGGCGAGATGCTCGATCTCGGCCTGGAACTCCGGCGGGAATCGCCGTGCCTCGCGCCGCAGCACTTCTCCCACGTCGTGTACACGAGCCGGCTCGACGGCCATCAGGCGCAACGCCCCTTTGAGGAACAGCTCGACGCACTCCTGCGCCTCGCGCACGGTCGCGGCCCACAGCTTCCGCTCGAGGGCGATCCGTACCAGTTCGACGCGTCCGCGGGCTTCCTCGATCAGCGATCGACCCATGCGCGAGCTGGTCATATCTCCACCACCTCCCCGTAGCGGAAATCGGGCTTGAGGTCCCAGTACCAGCTTCCGTCGGGCAGGAACACGCGCCGGCTGCCCAGAACGCGCATGCGCCCCCGCATCTCGTCGAGGATCGCCGTGAAGAACCCGCCACGGTCGACGAGCAGGACCCCGTCTTCCACGATGTCCAGGTACAGCGGGCTGTGAAAGCGCGCCTCGTCGGGGGACTTGGTGACGAGGCTCCATTCGATGACACCGAGGCCGGCCTGCGTCCTGGCGCGGGCCCACGCCTCGAGCAGCGGCTGCCGACGATCGGCGAGTCGGCGCGGAAACCCCTCGGCCACGACGAGCAGGTCGACGTCCGAGTCGGCCGTGGCCTGACCGCGCGCGACCGAGCCGAACAGCACGAGCGAGACGAGCCGATCGCCGAGATCCGTGGCCCAGGCATGACAGGCCACGGCCAGCGCAGAGCGATACGGCTCCACGATCGTCTCGGGGATCACGATCGTGATTCCGGGCCTTCGGACTCGACCAGGATGCGCGACGCCGCGGGGAACCCGAGCTGGAACGGAACCCCGCCGTCCGAGCGCACGCCGATCGTCTCGGCCAGCTGGTCGTGCGCCTCGACGACCACGCTGCGGCCGGGCATCAGGCCGTGCTGCTCGAGCAACTGCAGGAACTCCGCGCGCTGATCGGTCACGCGCGCGATGCGCACCGCGGCGCCCGCCTGGCAGCTGAGCAGGCTCGGCAGGTCCGGCTCCTCGATGTTGCCGCAGGCGGTCGGGATCGGGTCGCCGTGCGGATCGACCGCCGGGTGGCCGAGCATCTGGTCCATGCGCTCGATCAGCCGATCCGACACCGCGTGCTCGAGCACCTCGGCCTGCTCGTGCACCTCGCTCCAGTCCATCCCCATCACGCGGACCAGGAACAGCTCGACGAGCCGGTGGCGGCGCAGGACGTGCGCGGCGAGGCTGCGTCCGGCGGGCGTGAGCTGCACGCCGGCGTACGGCTCGTAGCCCACGAGGCCGGAGTCGGTCAGGGCCTTCATCATTGCCGTGACCGTCCCGGGCGCGACACCCATGGCCGTGGCGATTCGACCGGTCGGCACGAGGGCGCTGCGCGAGCGCTGCTCCTCGTGGAAGATCGCCTTCAGGTAGTCCTCGACGGTGCTCGTCGCCATGACGCGACGAGCATACTACCGGCGCTTGAGCTCCACGCGCCGGTTCTTCGTCCGACCGGCCTCCGTGCCGTTGTCGGCGATCGGCTTCGACTCGCCGTAGCCCTGCGCGGTGAGCCGGTCCGCCGCGACGCCGCGCTCGATGAGGTACGCGCGCACGGCCTCGGCCCGACGCTGCGACAGATCGAGGTTGTACTTGTCCGAGCCGCGCGCGTCCGTGTGGCCGCCGATCTCGACCCGCACCTCGGGCCAGTCGGCGAGCGACCGGGCGACGATCTCGAGGACCGTCTTCGAGTTCTCGGTCAGCACGGCCTTCGCGGTCTCGAAGTACACGCCTTCGAGCACGAGCGTGTCGCGTTTCTCCTGGAACAATGGCGCCGCCTTGGGGCAGCCATCCGGATTGACGGTGACGCCCGCGGCGGTCGTCGGGCAGCGATCGATCCCGTCGGGTACGCCGTCGCCATCGCCGTCGAGCGGACAACCCTTGGCATCGACGTGCGCGTACACCGGCGTTGCGGGGCAACGGTCGATCCCATCGAACACACCGTCGCCGTCGGAGTCGATCGGGCAGCCCTTCGAGTCGACGCGCGCGCCGGCCGGAGTGTCGGGGCAGGCGTCGCGGTCGTCGGTGACGCCGTCGCCGTCCGAGTCGACGGGGCAGCCCTTGGCGTCGACCTTCGTGCCCGCGGGGGTTCCGGGGCAGGCGTCGCGGTCGTCGGTGACCCCGTCGCCGTCCTCATCGACGGGGCAGCCCTTGGCGTCGACCTTCGTGCCCTCGGCCGTCCCCGGGCAAGCATCGATCCCGTCTGCCACGCCGTCGCGATCCGAGTCGACGGGGCAGCCGCGTGCGTCGACGCGCGCCCCGGCGGGCGTGCCCGGGCAGTCGTCCTTGCGGTCGGCGACGCCGTCACGGTCGGTGTCCCGCGAGCGCGACGGCATGCCCCAGCTCAAGCCGAACAGGGCGTAGGCGGTCGTCAGGTCCTCGCCCCCCAGGCCGTCGTCCGTCACCGTGTGATCGCCGCGTAGCTCCCAGCGCCAGATGCTGTTGCCGCTGTAGCCGAACCGTTGTCCCAAGCCGAGCGACACGAGCGCGCGATCGAAGTTGGTCGGCCCCGTGTCGACCATCGTCCATCCGCCGCCGAACGAGAAGAACGTCTGATAGTCGTCCCCGTGAGGGGCGGACAGCACCTCGAATCCCACGCGCGCCGTGTACTGGTCGGCGTCCGTGCCTTGGACCGATGCCGAGCCGTAGAGCGCGTCGACGAACCAGCCCCAGCGCGGCGCAAAGAAATGGTCGCCGCGAAAGCCGAACGTCGGCTCGAGGCTCTCGAGCGTACGGGGCTCGCCCGTCAGGTCGTCGTCGGGCAGAAACGCGCCGATCTGCAGACCCAGCTCGCCACCGTCCTTCGACTGCTCCGCGACGGCCGGACCCGAGCCCATGAGCAGGACGAGCGCGAGTGGGACGACCAGGAGTCGGGCGTTCATCGATCGATCCTCCGAGGCGCGGAAAACCCGCGGAGCCGAAGCTTCGTACAGTTCGATCAAGGAAAGCAACCGGAACTTCGGGCCGAGGAGGTCGTTTGGCCGCACCCGTCGAAGCCTGGTACCTTCGCGCGATGAGTCGCTGCGCGGCATGCGGCGCGAAGGTTGCGGAGGCGGATCGGTTCTGCGGGCGGTGCGGCGCGCCCATGAGCGACTCATCGACCGCGACGACGACCACGTCCATCGCCCTGGGCACGGGGGCTCCAACCCGTCCTCTGCGCAGCCCGGCGACTCCGAGCGGGATCCAGGACGGACGGTTCCCTCCGGGCGCCATGCTGGCGGGCCGCTGGCGCATCGTCGGTCTGCTCGGCCGCGGCGGGATGGGCGAGGTGTACCGGGCCGACGACCTGACGCTGGGCCAGCCCGTTGCGCTGAAGTTCCTGCCCCCGGGAGTCGAGCGCAGCGAGGACCGCCTGGCGCGCTTCTTCAACGAGGTGCGGCTCGCGCGTCAGGTCTCGCACGCCAGCGTCTGTCGCGTCTACGACGTGGGGGAAGCCGGCGGGCAGCGTTTCCTGTCGATGGAGTACGTGGACGGCGAGGACCTGTCCTCGCTGATCCGGCGCATCGGTCGTCCGTCGCAGGAGAAGGCGATCGAGATCGCGCGACAGATCTGTGCCGGCCTCGCCGCCGCGCACGCCAAGGGGATCCTGCACCGCGACCTCAAGCCGTCGAACATCATGATCGACGGCGCGGGGCAAGTGCGCATCACGGATTTCGGCCTCGCCGCGTTGGCCGCGGATATCGCCGGCGCCGAGATCCGCGCCGGCACGCCGGACTACATGTCGCCCGAGCAGCTCGAGGGAGTCGAGGTCTCCGCGCGCAGCGACATCTATGCGCTCGGCCTCGTGCTCTACGAGCTGTTCACGGGCAAGCGCGCGTTCCACGCATCGAGCCTCGAGGAGCTGCGCGAGCTGCGCAGCTCGACCAGTCCCCGCAGCCCGTCGACCGTCGTGCCCGACGTGGACCCGGTCGTCGAGCGGGTGATCGAGCGTTGCCTGGAGAAGGACCCCGGACGGCGCCCGGCTTCGGTCCTGGCCGTCGCGGCCGCGCTCCCCGGGGGCGACCCGCTCGCCGCGGCGCTCGCCGCGGGCGAGATTCCGTCGCCCGAGATGGTCGCGGCGGCGCACGTCGAAGGGGTTCCGCGGCCCGCGATCGCGATGCTCTGCTTCCTGGTCGTGCTGGTCGGGCTGGCCACGTTCCTCGCGCTGGCCGATCGCATCTTCCTCACCGGATCGTTCCGGTTCGAGAAACCGCCCGATGCGCTCGCGGTGCGCGCCACCGAGGTGCTCGACAAGCTCGGCTACGCGAAGCGCCCAGGGGACCGCCTCCACGGCTTCGAGCTGAGCACCCAGTACCAGCGGCACGTCGAGCAGACGGACCGTTCTCCGAGCCGCTTCGGTCAGATCGGGAACGTGAGGCCGTCGCCCCTCGCGTTCTGGTACCGCGAGTCGCCCGATCCGATCACACCGGTGAGCTGGGCCGGCACGGCCAGCGCGAGCAACCCACCGTGGACCAAGTCCGGGATGGCCGGAGTCTGGCTCGATGCCGACGGCCGACTGCTCGAGCTGCTGGTCGTGCCACCGCAGCGCGACGAGTCGCCCCCGACCGCCGCGCCGGACTGGGCCCTGCTGTTCGAGCTCGCCGGGCTCGATGCGCGACGCTTCGAGCCCGTCGAGCCGACGTGGAACCCGGTCGTCGCGACCGACGCCCGCGCCGCGTGGCGCGGAACGATCGAGGACCAGGGGGACGTTCCGCTACGGATCGAGGCCGGAGCCTGGCGCGGCAAGGCCAACTTCTTCGAGATCGTCGCGCCGTGGACCAAGCCCGAGCGCATGCCGGAGGGGGCCAGCACCGGAGGGACCGCGATCACGACCGTCCTGCTCGGCATGCTGTTCGTGATCGTCGTGGCGAGCATCCTGATGGTGCGTCGCAACCTGGCGCTGGGGCGCACCGACCGGCGCGGCGCGTTCCGCATGGCGCTGTTCGTGCTGTCGGCGATGCTGGCGAATTGGTTCCTGCGCTCGCACCACGTCGCGTCGCTCCAGGAGGTGGGCATCCTGGCCGAGGGGATCGAGAACGCCTTGCTGGTCGCCGGGATGGTCTGGCTGGTCTACCTCGCGCTCGAGCCGTACGTCCGCCGATTCTGGCCCCAGGTGCTGATCTCCTGGAGCCGCATTCTCTCCGGGCGTGCACGCGACCCGCTCGTCGGACGGGACCTGCTCTACGGTGCCGTGGCCGGCTCGGGCGGTGCCCTGCTGATCACGATCATGCAGCTCCTGCCGCAGTGGGTCGGCCGACCCGCGGTCGCGCCGGTGGTGTCGATCTTCGGCTTCGCCTTCGACTGGCCGGTGAGCTTCGCCAACGTCGCGGCGCTGCTGTGGAACTCGACGTTCAACCCGTTCGCGATGCTGCTGTTCCTGCTGCTCCTGCGGATCCTGTTGCGCCGGCAGTGGGCCGCGTTCGGCGTGATCGTGGTCGCGATGACGGCGGTCGCCGCGCTGCAGAACCCGGACGTACCTCTGATCTGGCCCTTCGCCGGCCTGTACTGGGTCCTGTACTTCCTGATCCTGGTGCGCCTGGGCGTGTTCGCCACGATCGTCGCCGTGTTCGTGACGAACCTGGCGCTGAACTCGTCGATCACGCTCGACGGCTCGGCCTGGTTCGCGCGCCAGGGCTGGGTGATGCTGCTCGTGCCCGCCGCGCTCGCGGCCTACGGCTGCTACCTGACGATGGCCGATCGAAAATGGATCCGCGACCCGCTCGACGGGTAGGAGATGCCATGGCCGCTTATCTGATCGTCGATATCGACGTGCGCGACCCCGAGCGCTACGCCGAATACGTGAAGGCCGTCCCGCCGACGATCGCCAAGTACGGCGGGAAGTACCTGGCGCGTGGCGGGCGGGCCGAGCGCATCGAGGGCGAGTGGAGCCCGAAACGCTTCGTCGTGCTCGAGTTCCCGACCTACGAGATGGCGAAGGAGTGGTGGTCGTGCGAGGAGTACCGCGGGCCGAAGGCGCTGCGCCAGTCCGCCTCGGTGGCCAACATGATCCTCGCCGAGGGGATCTGAGCGATGGCGAATGCGAGCTTCGCCGGCAGCATTCCCGAGCTGTACCACCGGCACCTCGGGCCGCTCAAGTTCGAGCCCTACGCGCGCGACCTGGCGCGCAGAGTCGGGTCGCTCGCTCGACCGGAGCTGCGGGTGCTCGAGATCGCGGCGGGCACCGGGATCCTGACCCGACACCTCGCGACGGCGCTGCCCGGGGCGGCGCTGTGCGCGACCGATCTCGCCGAGCCGATGCTCGAGATCGCGCGGCGGAACGTCGGGCCGCGCGAGGGGCTCGAATGGCGTCCGGCGGACGCGACGGCGCTTCCGTTCCCCGACGAGTCGTTCGACCTCGTGACGTGCCAGTTCGGTGTGATGTTTTTCCCCGACAAGGACGCCGCGGCCCGGGAGGTGCGACGCTGCCTGAAACCCGGCGGTCGGTTCGTGTTCAGCGTGTGGGACTCGCTCGAGGCGAACCCGCTCGGACGCATCCCGCACGAGACGATCGGGAGCTTCTTCCCGGCGGACCGCCCGGGCTTCTTCCTGATTCCGTTCGGCTATCACGACCCCGCGGCCGCGCGCGACCTGCTCGAGCGCGCCGGTTTCACGAGCGTGCGCACCGAGCGCGTCCAGCTCGTGGCCGAAGCGCCGACCGCCGAGCACGCGGCGATCGGTCTCGTGCAAGGCACCCCGGTGCTGAACGCGATCCAGGAGCGCGGAGGCGTGGCGCCCGAGACGATCGTCGCCGCGGTGACAGAGGCGCTCGCAAGCGCGCACGGCGATCGACCGCTCAAGGCACCGATGCAGGCCTGGCTGGTCTCGGCCGAGCGGCCGGTCTGACCCGGATGAGCGATCCGCTGCGCGCGACAATGGCCATGCTGGCACCGCTCCTCGGCCGCTTCCGCGGCACGGGCCGCGTGCGGTTCCCGACGATCAAGTCGTTCGACTACACGGAGACGCTCGAGCTCGTGGCGGACCGCGAGCGCCCGCTGATCCACTACGTGCAGCGAGCCGAGCAGCGTGAGGTCGGCCAGGTGGAGTGGGCGCCGTCCCACTGGGAGGCGGGCTTCTTGCGACCGGTCGCCGAGCGCGCCGTCGAGATGACGAGCGCGCAGGACGGCGGGCGGCTCGAGCTGCTGCGCCTCGACGTGTCGGTCGAGGACGGCGTGTTGGTCCTCGACGGCGGATCGGTCGCGCTGGTCAACGACGCGCGGCTCGTGCGCACGCATCGCCGCTTCGAGCTGCGCGGAGACCGCCTGTCCTACCGGGTGTCGATGGCCACGACCCGGGTTGTCGAGCTGACGGGTCATCTCGAAGCCACGCTCGAGCGCGAGCCGGTCGCGCTTCCCACTTGACCCGAACCCGGGGGCGGGGATAGCGTAGGGCATTCCATCGGAACAGGAGGCGCACATGAAGAAGATGATCGTGCCCGCGATCCTGGCCGTCCTGGCCCTCGGAGCGCTGGCGGCCTTCACCCCCACGACCACCGCCGCGCCCTGCCTGGTCTGCAAGCCACGCATTTGCGGGCCATGCGAGGTGTACACGGGCGACACGTGCCATAGCTGCGGGACCTGCAAGCGCATTCCCGGCTGCCATCCCTGACAAGGAGACGCGACGATGACGATGAAGCGAGCGGCTCGCAAGGTGACGACGGCGATCAAGGCGAAGATCAAGGCCGCCAAGAAGCGCACCGCGCCCAAGGCGATCAGCCAGGAAGCGATGATGGCGCTCTGGCAGAAGGCCGCGACACCGGCCGAGGGGCACCGGCGCCTCGAGCCGATCGTGGGGACCTTCCGCACCAAGTCCACCTTCACGATGGAGTACGGTGCGCCGCCCCAGGTGAGCGAGGCGACGTCGGAGCACCGCTGGGTGCTGGGTGGCCGGTACGTCGAGCAGCGGTACAAGGGAACCTCGATGGGGATGCCCTTCGAGGGGATCGGGTACACCGGCTACGACAACGTGCAGAAGAAGTACGTCGGCACGTGGATGGACTCCTTCGGCACCAGCATCATGAGCAGCATCGGTGTCGGGCGGCCCAAGGACAACGAGATCCGCTCCGAGTGCGAGGCCCTCGATCCGTCTGGGAAGCTGATCCGCTTCGAGGCCATCCTGCGCGTCCAGGATCGCAACCGCCACAGCTACGAGATGTGGACGAAGGCGCCGAACGGAAAGCGCTACCGGATGATGCTGTTGGAATACACGCGGACATGACGAGGCGAGCCTAGTCGCGCTTCGACGAGCCGGGACCCATGACGGCAGCCACCGCCAGGTTCAACAGGCTCAGGACCAGACCGCCGACGAGCGCGGGCACGAAGCCCAGGACGGTGAAGCCTGGGACCAGAGCCGCCACGAGCCAGAGCATCAGTGCGTTCACGACGAACAGGAACAGGCCGAACGTCAGGATCGTGAACGGTAGCGTCAGCAGCACCATCACCGGCCGCACGAACGCGTTGACCAGCCCGAGCACGAGCGCCCCGAGGAACGCGGGGCCCCAACCCTGCACGTGCACGCCCTGGACGAAGTTCGACACGAGCAGCAGCAGCCCGGCGGTGATCAACAGATGTGCGAGAAACGAGCCCATGAGACCCTCTACCCCCGCGTATAGTACCGCCACGAGGCCGGATCGAGCACAGGAGGGAGCATGAACCTGATCATCTGGCTAGTCATCGGCGGTGTCATCGGCTGGCTCGCCAGCATCCTGATGAAGACGAACGCCCAGATGGGAATCGTCGCCAACGTGATCGTAGGCATCATCGGCGCGGCGCTCGGAGGATGGCTGGCCGGTGCCCTCGGCATCGGCGGCGGCGGCGTCGCGATGAGCTACGTCATCGCGATCGTGGGTGCCGCGATTCTCATCGCGATCCTGCGCGCGTTGGGAGTCTTCAAGTAACGGCACCCGGACTCGACATCGTGGACGCCGACAGTCCGGAGCGCGCGTATCAGATCGCGGCGGAGGCATCGACCGCGCCGGGCGCCCCGATCACGGCCGCCGACGGCACGTCATGAGCTCGCACGAGGATCTTGCGTGACCCCATGGCGCTGGATGCTCCTCGCGCTGCTGGCGGCGGTCCTGGTCTGGTCGGGCATCGCTCCCAAGGACCGGCTCACGTGGTGGCTCGAGGTGGCGCCCGTGCTCATCGGGCTGCCGATCGTCCTCGCGACCCGCCGCCGCTTTCCGCTCACGCCGCTGCTGTACGTCCTGCTCGTCCTGCACGCGGTGATTCTGCTCGTGGGTGGCCACTACACCTACGCCGAGGTGCCGCTGGGCTTCTGGGTGCAAGAAGCGCTGGGGCTGGCCCGCAACCACTACGACCGACTGGGCCACTTCGCCCAAGGCTTCGTGCCGGCGATCCTGGTGCGCGAGTTTCTCGTGCGGCGCAGCCCAATCCGTTCTGGCGGGTCCCTGTTTTTCCTCGTGACCTGCGTCTGCCTCGCCTTCAGTGCGTTTTACGAGCTGATCGAATGGTGGACGGCGCTCGTCTCCGGCGAGGCGGCGGCCGCCTTCCTCGGCACCCAGGGCGACGTCTGGGACACGCAGTGGGACATGCTCCTCGCGCTCGTGGGGGCAGTCAGCGCCCAGCTGATCTTGGGGCGGATTCACGACCGGCAGTTGAGCCGTTTGCCGCCGGCTGCGACCTAGAGCTTGGGAGTGTTCTCGGGCAACCCCGGAAATCGCGCCGGATCTTCCCTGCCTGCCGCACTTGTTCCAGCTCGCCTCGAAGTTGAAGGGCGGGATCAAGATCGACGCGGCGGAGACCAGAAGCAAGACAGCGACGAACAGGGCGACGACAACAGATGGCTTGGGAACGAGTGAGCGCGACAGGACGCGGCCAGCCGCGAAAGGGCGGCCAGGGAGACGATCAAGCCGCGCAGACCTCCGGCCGCGGTTCGACGCTTCACCCCGCAGCCCGCAGCGCGTGCAGCTCGGCGGCTGACTCGCACTTGACGTTTTGACGTCATGACGTTACCGTGCCGACATGGGAACCGCCAGGCGAGCCACAGTTTACCTGGATCCCGACCTTCACCGGGCCCTCCGGTTAAAGGCCGCGGAGACGGAGAAGAGCATCTCGGACCTCGTGAACGACGCAGTCCGCCAGAATCTCGCCGAGGACGCTGAGGATCTCGCCGCGTATCGAGCCCGCGCGAAGGAACCCGGCCTCGATCTCGAGAAAGTGCTGAGGGACCTGCGGCGCCGTGGCAAGCTATAGGCTCCTGATCAAGCCGTCGGCGGTCAAGGAGCTCGAGGAGATACCTCGGCAGGACCGCCGGCGCCTCGCCACGAGAGTGCGCCAGCTGGCGCGCGAGCCACGGCACCCGGGGGCAGAGAAGATGCGCGGTCACGATCTGTACCGCGTGCGCCAAGGCAACTACAGGATTCTCTACGAGATCATCGACCATGACCTCACCGTCACGGTCATCAAGATCGGTCACCGTCGCGAGATCTACCGCTAGTCGTCGTGAGCGGGCCATCCGAGGGCCTCCATTGACGCCACCGCGCTCGACGTTCGCGTCGAAGACCTGCTGCGCGACTCAGCGAGGCGCCGCGCTGAGTCGGTCGAGCGCCCTCTGATCGTCTTGCTCCATCGCCGCTTCGACCTCGAGCGCCAGGCGGTCGCGCCCGATCGTGGCCACGGCGCGGACGCGTGTTCCCTCGCGGTAGACCACGTGCGCATCGCGCGCCGCGAGGTCGCCGTGGACCTCCGCGCGGTCGAAGCGCTCGGCGTGTCCGACGTAGCCCAGGGTCACATCGTGATGCTGGCTCCAGAAGAAGGGCACGTCGCGCGATGCGCCACGGCCCAGGATCGAGCGCGCGACCGCCTGACCGTGCCGCACCGCGACCTGCCAGTGCTCGATCCGCACCATCTGGCCATCCCACGGGTAGCGTGCGACGTCGCCCGCGGCCCACACCCCGGGCGCCGCGCGTAGCTCGCTGTCGACGACGATTCCGCGATCGATGGCGAGGCCCGCGGCGGTCGCCAGCTCGAGCCGCGGCCGGACGCCGACGCCCAGCACGACGAAGTCCGCCGGTAGCTCCTGTCCGTCGTCGAGCGCTACGCGGTCCGGCGCGATGCGGAGCGGTTTTCGTCCGAGCCGGAACGCGACGCCCTTTTCCTCGTGCACGCCGCGCACGAACGCGCCGACCTCGTCCCCCAGCACACGGGCGAGCGGTATCGCTTCAGGACCGACGACGGTGACCTCGACACCGCGGGCGCGCAACGACGCTGCGACCTCGAGACCGATGAAGCTCGCGCCGATCACCACGCCGCGGCGTCCGGCGGTGGCGAGGGAGGCGATGGCGCGGCTGTCGGCGAGCGTGCGCAGCGTGTGGACGTGCGGGAGGTCCGCGCCATCGATCGGGAGCCTCACGGGCTCGGCGCCCGGCGCGAGCACGAGCGCATCCCAGGCGATTTCACGCCCGCTCGCCGTGCGCACGACGCGCGTCGAGGTGTCGATCGCCGTCGCCGCTTCGTCGATCCGTGACACCCCGAGCTCGTCGAGCGCCGCGGCGGTGCGCAGGTAGACCCATTCCTCGGCGGCGGTCCCGGCCAGGTAGTCCTTCGACAGGTTCGGGCGGTCGACCGGGTCCGAGCCTTCGGCGCTGATCAGCGTGATCGTGCCGCGGTAGCCCTCGGCGCGAAGCGCCTCCGCGCAGGCCACCCCCGCGGCGCCTGCGCCGACGAGGACGACCGATGCCGGGCCAGTGGTCTCGGTGCGGGTTGGCTCCCGCCGCGCGCCGACGCGGATCCGCCCGCCCTCGAGCGTGACGTCCCAGCAGGCGAGCGGAGCGAGCGCCGGGCCGTGCGC
>Ga0180085_1000472_pt1 | contig 14263 bp, 8 predicted proteins | sample EasRiv730_16_10D_FD_123013 | JGI IMG/M metagenome (GOLD analysis project Ga0180085, IMG submission 123013) | Soil microbial communities from meander-bound floodplain in the East River, Colorado, USA - East River metaG ERMLT730_16_10D | ecosystem: Environmental > Terrestrial > Soil > Floodplain ... | reverse complement strand
CGGGACACTCTATGACAAGCGCTGGCTGCGGATTGTTGAGAACATCTACCAGTGGCATCACCATGCTGAGCGTTACCTGCGCAACGAAGAGCCCTTGGCACGGGTTGGGATGGTTTACTCCGAGCAGACGCGGGAGTATTACAACGCCTCGCGTCCGCAGGCTCGCTCAGGCGAACATGAGTCGGGAATGTACCAGGCGCTGCTTGAAGCGCGAGTGCCGTTTGAAAAAGTGCATGACCACTTGCTGGACGCGGCCCATCTCGCCCCCTTCAACCTCCTCATTCTTCCGAATATCGCGGCGCTTTCCGATCAGCAGTGCCAGCAACTCAAAGAGTACGTGCGCCGCGGAGGCAGCCTCCTCGCCACTTTCGAGACGTCGCTGTACGACGAGTGGGGAGTACCGCGAAAAGATTTCGGACTGGGCGAACTGCTGGGAGTTTCCTGGAAAGGGAAGCGGGAAGGCCCTATGCAGAACTCATACCTGGGGCTCAATCCCGATCCAGCCACCGGCAAGTTTCATCCGGTGCTAGCCGACCTGGAAGATGCCACGCGAATCATCAACGGCGTCTGGCGCCTGGACGTCGAGCCACGAGTAGAGTTTCCTTCACCTGTTACTCTAATACCGTCGTACCCCGACTTGCCGATGGAAGACGTCTTCCCGCGTGTCCCGCGCACCCAAATCCGCGAGCTGTATTTGCGTGAGATCGGCAAGAGCCGCGTCGTCTATTTTCCGTGGGACATCGACCGGACGTTCTGGGAAGTTCTCAGCCTTGACCATGGCAAGTTGTTGCGCAACGCCGTTGAGTGGGCGAGGAACGAAGAAAGCCCAGCGACGGTAACCGGACCGGGAATCTTGGATGTCTCGGTGTGGCGCCAGAAGGAATCTATGACCGTGCATCTGGTCAACCTTACGAACCCGATGACGATGAAGGGGCCGTTTCGAGAGTTGATTCCTCTGGTGTCGCAAGAGGTAAAGGTGCGGCTTCCCGAAGGCAAGAAAGCCAAGAAGGTTCAACTGCTCGTCAGCGGACAGGTCCCGCGAACAAGTTCATCCGGACAGATGCTCACCGTCTCGGTTCCCTCAATCCTAGATCATGAAGTAGTGGCGATCGATTTGTGACGACCTACCTGTCATTCCGACAAGAGAAGATCCCCCGGTTAGACACCAAGGCCGGAACTTGAGTTCGGCTAGCCGTTGTTAGCAGTTACGGAACCAGCAAGCCGGAGGCTTGCCAGCCATTAGCCGGTGGTTGAGCGTTAGCGACACCACCGGCTACCGAGCCGACCGAGACGATGCACCCCGAAGGGGTGCCAGGGCGGCTACATTGCAAATCAGGAAGAACATCATCGCAAGAAGACGTTGCCTAAGGAACTCGTCGAAATGCTGGAAAGAGCGGAGTCGAGTGTGACCCTCGCTAGTTGGACTGAATGTTACCGCATTGATGCGGAGTTATGCTGCGACCCTTCCAGGGTCGATGTCTTCATGCATGCCGGTGGTTGAGCGCAGCGACACCACCGGCTAAATGAAATAGCGGCAAGGGTGCCAGAGGCAAACATCATGCCGTCCACCTACCTCAGTCTTCATTACCATCTCGTATTCAGCACCAAAGATCGCATTCCCCTCATTGAACCATCGTGGGGGAAGCGTCCTCCATGAATATTTGGGTGGCACAGTCGAGGGACTCAAGGGATTCCCACAGGGAGTCGGTGGTATTGCCGACCATGTTCATCTCTTGGTCGGCCTGAAGGCCACCCACTGTCTGGCCGACTTCATGCGGGAGTTGAAAAAGGCCTCTTCTGCTTGGGTGCACGACGAGATCGGAATGCAACCCTTTGCGTGGCAGGAAGGGTATGCGGCATTCACGGTGAGCCCATCAGCCCGACCGGAGGTGCAATCCTACATTGCAAGGCAGGAAGTACATCACAGGAACAGAACATTTCGAGAGGAACTCGTAGAAATGCTGGAAAAGGCCAGGGTCGAGTATGACCCGCGCTATTTGGATTGAATGTTGTCGCGTTGATGAGGGTTCATGCTGCGACCCTTCCAGGGTCGCTATCTTTTCCTGATGCATACCGGTGGTGGAGCGTTTGCGCTCCACCACCGGCTAATGGCTTGCAAGCCTCCGGCTTGCGAAGACTCGCGAACTGGCCGAACGCGACAGAGTGTCTAATGAAGGTGACTTATGAACCAGATAAAAGTGGAAATTTACAAGCACTGGCTCATTCTTGCTGAAGAGCTCTATCATGCCTCCGAACCGAACTCGAAAGCACCAAACCTCGGAGACCAGCGTAAGAGGAGGCTATATGGTGCAATCGTATTCCTTGCTTTAACCCTTGAAGCGTTTATCAATGAGATTGGCCTTGAGTTTTGCTGCGACGAGTTTGCTTCGATTGACCGACTACCTGGACCAGACAAGTGGTTGCAGATTCCAAGGTTGGGGGGAAGGAAGCTGTACTCAGCGGGCCGAGAGCCTCATCAGTCCATAAAAACCATCTTTGCTTATCGAAACCTATTCGTTCACTTCAAGCCACACTTTCAACTGGACGACTGCAAGGACTTTGAGAGGGTGAAACGAGTCGATCACGCTCTCTTCAAGAGACTTTATCGGCGGTCGGTGGAAGCTATGAAACTAGTTTCAAGCGACCTTGAGGTGCCGGGAATGGAATGGTTAGATGCCAAGAAGCTATGAGGCGGGATCCTAAATCGGCGTTCGAGGATTTCAGGAGAGGACAGCCCCGTTTAGCGGAGCGGATCGTCCCGTCATGCTACGATGCTTAACTGCCGGCTCGGACGGTTCTATTGTATTCAACCAATCAGGAGTTGCTAACGATGTCACGATGGATACTGTTTTTGATCAGCATTGCATTGTCCCTCCCATTGATTCTTATGGCCCAACAGAAGCCTTCGGTACCGAAGGAATCACAAAAGGGTAAGAGTGATCTACTGCCTTTTCAGGCAACCGAGAAGACCTTACCCAATGGTCTGAAGGTCATCATTGTTCCCACCGGCTTTCCCAACATCGCGTCGATTCAGATTCCCGTTCAAACCGGTTCGCGCAATGAGGTGGAGCCGGGCAAGTCCGGATTTGCCCACTTCTTCGAGCACATGATGTTTCGCGGAACGAAGGCCTATCCTCCCGAGAAGTATCAGGAAATCCTGACGAAAGCAGGAGCCCGGCAGAACGCCTACACGACCGATGACTACACCAACTATCACATCACGTTTGCCAAAGAAGATCTGGAGACGATGCTCAAGATTGAAGCCGATCGCTTCCAGAACCTGTCTTATCCGGAAGCCGCCTTCAAGACCGAAGCTCGCGCCGTCCTGGGTGAGTACAACAAGAACAGCGCCAACCCTATCAACAAACTACTGGAGGTTCAGCGCGAGCATGGCTTCACTGCTCACACGTATAAACACACCACCATGGGTTTCATTCGCGACATTGAAGACATGCCCAATCAGTTCGAGTATTCCAAGACCTTCTTCGACCGCTGGTATCGGCCGGAGTACACGACGCTGATCATTGCCGGAGACGTCAAACCGGCCGAAGCAATTCCCTTGGTTGAAAAGTACTGGTCAGGTTGGAAGCACGGCTCTTTCAATGTGAATATCCCCCAGGAACCCGCTCCAAAAGGACCGGTGTATGCGCATGTTCCGTGGCCCGACAAGACTCTTCCGTGGGTCAGCATTGCCTTTCATGGTCCGGCCTTCTCCGAGGTCAACAAGGAACTCGCTGCAGTGGATGCTCTGGCCGACTTGAACTTTGGCCAGACATCTGAGGTCTACAAGCGTCTGGTAGAGCAGGAGCAGAAGGTAGACCAGCTCATTCCCTACGTGGCTCCGACTCAAGACCCGTCGCTCGTGACTGTGCTCGCCCGGGTCAAGCGCATGGAGGATGTGCTGAGCGTCCGCGACGAGTTGCTCAAGGCCGCAGGTGCAGCGACCCTTGCACCTCCCCCGGCGCAGCGCCTGGCCGATGCCAAGTCCAACAGCCGGTATGGATTGGTGCGGTCTCTGGACAACACGGAGCGCATCGCATCCACGTTGGCGCGCTTTGTCCGATTCAACCGCTCGTATCAAACGTTGAACAACTACTACCGCATGGTCGATTCTCTTACCCCTGCCGACCTGCAGAATGCAGCAAAGAAGTACTTTGCCGACGCGCGCCTGGTGGTCACGACGCTTTCAGACAAGCCGATGCCGCCGGAAATGGCCAAGTCGCCGGCGCTGAGCTCATTCACAGCGCCGAACGGTAAATCCAGCAGCGAGGGGGCCAAGCCTGAATTCATTGTGAAAGCGTCACCGCTGCCACAGCTCACAGTGAAGCTGCTGTTTAAAGCAGGATCTGTCCACGATCCTTCAGGGAAAGAGGGTCTCGCCGCGCTCACGGCATCCATGGTTTCCGAAGCCGGATCACGGCAAATGCGAATCGATGAGATCAACAAAGCCTTCTTCCCAATGGCTGCCTCTTTCTCGGCACAAGTGGACAAAGAGATGACGACGTTTACGGCCTCCGTCCACAAAGACAACTGGGGCCGGTTTGCCGATATCGCGCTGCCCATGCTCACCGAGCCTGGCTTTCGCGAGGACGACTTCAAACGGCTGAAGGAGGCTCAGCTCAACGGGCTGCGAGAGGATCTGCGCTCGAACAATGAAGAGGAACTCGGGAAGGAGCGGCTACAGGCAAATCTGTTTGCGGGCACTCCGTATGGTCATCCTGTGTTGGGCACTTTGGCTGGCATTGAAGCAATCACGCTCGAGGACGTGAAGGAATTCTGGAGAAAGGCCTACGCCCGCAGCAATGTGTTGATGGGAATCGCTGGCGATGCGCCTGCCGAAGTCAAAACGCAGGTCGCTGAGACCCTCCAACATCTCCAGGGACAGTCGACTCTAACGGATGCCGGAAAGACTGTCGCGCGACGTCCTCAGGGATTCGAAGTCGAGATCATTCAGAAGGAAACACGAGCCACCGCCATCTCCTTCGGCCTTCCTATTGAAGTTACACGGTCCCATCCCGATTTCGTTGCATTGAGTGTCGCACGGACGTGGCTGGGCGAGCACCGTTCCTCAACGTCGCACCTCTACAACCGGATTCGTGAGGTTCGCGGAATGAACTACGGCGACTATGCGTACATCGAAGCGTTTCCACGTGGGATGTTCCAGTTTTTCCCCGACCCGAATATTGCACGGCGGGCGCAGATCTTCGAGGTCTGGATTCGGCCCGTGGTTCCCACAAACGCGCACATGGCCATTCGCATCGCTCTGCACGAAGTCACCAAGCTAATCGAAAGCGGATTGAGTGCGGCAGACTTCGTCAAAACGCGTGATTACTTGATGAAAAATGTCTATCTTGCCACGGCAACTTCGGACCAACAATTAGGGTACGCGCTGGATTCTCGCTGGTACGGGATTGGTGAGTTTACGCAGATGATGCGTGAGAAGCTTCAGAAGCTGACCGTGGACGAGGTGAATCAAGCGATCCGCAAGCATCTTTCAGCGAAGGATCTTTCATTCGTCATCATCACCAAAGATGCGGAAGGGCTGAAGCAACAATTACTCTCTGATGCCTTCTCGCCTATCAAGTACGACGGGGAAAAACCAGCGGACCTGCTGGCAGAAGACAAAGTGATTGGCGCGCTCAAGCTAAACCTGTCTGCTGATAAGGTGCGTATCACAGCCATTGGGGATGTTTTCGCAAAATGAAGCGAGGGGTTCCATTGAGGATTGAGTTATAGGGACGGCTCCAGCAACTTCGTCGCAAGTGGGCCCCCTCGGTGAGAACGCTCAAGCGATGCCGTCCCCCTCGCCCCTAGCCCCTCCCCCGCGCTGGGGCAAGGGGAACCGACTTGCATCGAGTTCTTGCGAGAGATGAACGGTGACGACCCCTCTGGTCGCGGCCGGCCGGTAGCTACTCGAGAAAGATCATCATGAATCGCTCCGCTGTTCTAACGATACTGCTCCTTAGCGTTCTCGCTGCACCCGACGTTCGAGCGCAGCAGTTCGAGGTGAAAACACACACGCTGAAGAACGGGATGAAGATTCTCGTTCAGGAAGATCACTCGATCCCAAATGTGGCGCTTTACATCTTTTACCTTATCGGCTCTCGCAATGAACGGCCCGGCACGACGGGTCTTTCTCACTATTTCGAACACATGATGTTTAACGGCGCCAAGAAGTACGGGCCCGGCGAGTTTGATCGGGTGATGGAAGCCAACGGAGGCTCGAATAACGCATACACCACACAGAACGTGACGGTTTACCAGGACTGGTTTCCGAGCTCGGCCTTGGAGGTTATCTTCGACCTTGAAGCGGACCGGATTGCAAGCCGGAGCTTTGATCCCAAGGTGGTGGAGTCAGAGAGAGCGGTCGTTGCGAATGAACGCCGCGTAAGTGTGGATAACAACAATCTCGGTAACCTGAACGAACAGCTCTGGGCGACGGCTTTTGCCGCGCATCCGTACCAGTGGCCTGTCGTAGGGTGGATGTCAGATATCGAGCACTGGAAGTCTGGAGATCTCGAGAATCACTTCCGGATGGGCTACGGGCCTAACAACGCCACAATGGTGGTTACCGGCGCCGTCAGGTTCGAAGAGATTGTCAAGCAGGCGACACGATACATCGAGCCGATTCCCTCCCGAACGCCGCCTGCCGCTGTAACCACACAGGAACCTGAGCAGCAGGGCGAGCGACGCGTCGTGGTACGTAAGTTCGCGCAACTTCCTGTCTTGATGATGGCCTACCATGTGCCGCAAACCAATACGCCGGAATATTACCCCCTGCAAGTGCTTGAGACCGTCCTGTTATCGGGCCAGAGCTCGCGCATGTACCAGCGGCTGGTCGATAAAGAGCAGGTTGCCCTTAGCGTTGCCGGTGGATGGGATTGGGCATTCGACCCGACGCTCTTTGAGTTTACGGTTCAGCCCAAAGCGGGCGTGGATGTCTCGAAGGTCGAGCAGTTCTTCAACGAGGAGGTAGAGCGACTACAGCGGGGCGGCATCACAGACCAGGAACTGGAAAAGGCGAAAAACATTCGAATCGCGGAATTTTACCGGCAGATGAAGACCATCGACGGTAAGGCAAACACCATTGGTTCCTACGAAGTGTTCTTCGGGGATCATAGGAAGCTGTTTTCCGCGGCTGAGGGTTACGCCAAAGTCACGCGAGATGAGGTCCAACGCGTGGCTCAGCGTTATTTTTCTGAGAAGAATCGCACGACAGCAACGCTCGTGCCGGAACCTGTTTCGGAGACCAAAGGCGACACGCGGGCAGTACCTTAAGGCCGGCTGCCAAGTACTTGTAATACAAGTCTATGGAGAAGTTTTCATGAAGGTGAGGTTTAGGTTTTTGCTGGGGCTTTGCCTCGTCGCAAGTTGCGCCGGATTGGCTGTGGCACAAGTTCCAACAGGTGAACTGAAGTTGCCGCCGTATCGGCGGGCAAGGCTTGAAAACGGGATGACGCTGCTACTCATGGAACAACATGAAGTGCCGCTCATCAGCTTCAGGGTCGTCATCCGCTCGGGCGCTGTCGCCGATCCAGCGGGCAAAGAAGGTGTCGCATCGATTACTGCCGAGTTGCTGCGAAAGGGGACTAAGACCCGTTCGGCTGACCAATTGTCCGAAGAGCTCGATTTCGTTGGCGGACAGCTGAGTACGGGAGTGGGTCCCGATTCGAGCAACATGGCTGCGGAGTTTGTGAAAAAGGATCTCACAAAAGGGCTCGACTTGCTAACTGATGTGATGCTCACTCCAACATTCCCACTGGACGAAGTGACAAAGATTGTGAAGCAGCGCGTTGACGGAATCAAAGCCGCAAAAGACCGTGCGCAAGGGGTTATCGGCGAGTATTTCAATAGCTATCTGTACGGAAGACATCCCTATGGGCGTTCCCCGACGGGCGATGAAGGGACGCTGCGGTCGATTACACGCGAGGACGTCGTTGGGTTTTATGAAATGGGTTACGTTCCGGGTGGCGTCATTCTTGCCGCAGTTGGCGATTTCGATGCTGCCGACATGGAGAAATTGCTGACCACGAAGTTCGCGGCTTGGCGGCCAAGAACGGCTCCGGGCGTCCGTGTGCCGGATCCGACTACGGCCCAAGGCAAACGATTGCTTCTGGTAGATAAGCCCGATGCCACGCAAACCTTCTTTCGCATTGGCAACCTGGGAATCGCTCGATCGAATCCGGACCGGGTTTGGATTAGTGTCGTCAACACTCTCTTCGGGGGGAGGTTCACATCCTGGCTCAGCACAGAGCTGCGCATCAAGAGTGGTCTCACTTACGGTGCAAGTTCGAGCTTTGACGAGCGCCTCAAGCCAGGACCATTCTTTATCAGCACGTTCACTCCCAACGCGACAACGGCGCAGGCGCTCGACCTCACACTCGCGACTCTCAAGCGTTTACATGAACAAGGCATGACGGAAGATGAACTAAAGTCGGCAAAGACCTACATCAAGGGGCAATATCCGCTCCAGCTTGAAACCACTGACCGCCTGGCGGAGACGCTCGCGGAGCTCGAGCTCTTCGGCCTGGACGAGAGGGACATCGACACGTTCTACTCCAAGGTGGATGCCATGACGCTGGCGGACGCGAAGCGGATTATCCGAGAGTATTTCCCTCTCGAAAACCTTGTGTTTGTTTTGATCGGCAAAGCGAGCGAAATCGAGCCGGTGGTGAAGAAATACGCCAAGACAGTTGACAGGAAAGGCATCACCGATCCGGGGTTTTAGAACAAAGAATTTGTGACCTCACCTGCAACGCGGCGTAGCAGACGCTCGTCTATTGAAGCTTTGCTTCCAGCTCTGCCCAGCGTGCGTAGAGCTGATCGACGCGTTGGCGGGCCTGGTCAAGGGCTTCGTGGGCTGCGATGAGTTCGGCGGCGTTAGAGGCGATGGTAGGATCTTCGGCGGCCTCTTGCTTGCGTTCCAGTTCAGCTTCGGCTTCGAGAATCAGGTGCTCCATGCGGTCCCATTCCAGCCGATCGAGGTAGGACAATCGCTTCTGAGATTCCCGTCCAGTGTTTCGTCCGCTTATGGCAGGCACGTCTTTTACTTTTGGAGCCGGCTGGGCGCTTTGTCGTGCGTGCCTCCATTGATCGTAGTCGGCAAACAGTTCTGCCTTCCCCTCGCCATCGAGGGCCAGGACTGCTGTGGACACTCGGTCGAGCAGAAAGCGGTCGTGCGTCACCAGCACGAGTGCACCCGGGAAATCCGCCAAACTCTCTTCCAGGACTTCCAGTGTGGGGATGTCGAGGTCGTTGGTGGGTTCGTCCAACAGCAATACGTCTGCAGGTTCCAGCATCATTCGGGCAATCATCACCCGCGCCTGCTCTCCTCCCGATAGGCGCGAAATCGGCAGGTCGAGTTGCTCGTTGCCAAACAAGAAACGTCTGGCCCAGGAATGGACGTGCAGAGACCGGTCCCGGTAGATGACCGAATCGCCGGCGGGGGCAAGCGATCGGCGTAGTGTTTCCTCCGGTTTTAACTGCCGGCGATTCTGATCGAACGTGACCACGCGCGACCCGTCAGCTCGCTCGATACGGCCCCTGTCAGGCTCCAGCTCTCCATTGATCAGCTTCAGAAGAGTGGTCTTGCCGCTTCCGTTCTGACCCAAGAGTCCCAGCTTGTCTCCGGGAGAGAGAGTGAGCGAGAGATCTTGAAAGAGCGTTCGCTCACACGCACCTTTGCCTACGGCATCCAGGGTCAACAGGCGCTTGGTCTTTCGATTGGATCCGGTGAAGTCAACGCCCGCCGTCTGCTGAACATTGCGGGCTCGCACTTCGTCGAGCGATACCATGAGCCGTCCGGCGGCATCAATGCGGGCCTGCGACTTGCGAGTCCGCGCTTTCGCTCCCCGCCGCAACCACTCCAATTCCCGGCGTGCCTTATTGGCCAGCGTTTCCTGTAATTGTTCTTGAGCACTCAGGAAGTCCGCCTTCCGTTCAAGAAACTGGCTGTAGCTCCCTTCCACCGTCAAGATCCCTTCCGGATACAGGCGGCTCAGTTCCATCATGCGGTTCACCGAGTTTTCCAGCAGGTAGCGGTCGTGGCTGACCAGCAGTGTGGCAAACGGTGCCGACTTCACGGTGTCCTCAAGCCACAGAATGCCCTCCAGGTCGAGATGATTGGTGGGTTCATCCAACAAAAGCAGATCAGGCTCAACCACCAGTCCGCAAGCGATGGCCAACCGTTTTGTCCAACCTCCAGATAGCGTCTCAACAGCTGCGCCGGCGTTGGCAAACTTCATCCTGCCCAGAATGACAGCTAGTCGACCGTCCTTTTCAGCTTCGTCCAGAGGCGATAAAGCCAATGCTTCGCGCAGAACCTGCCCCACGGTTTTTCCGGAAGGGAAGACCGGATCCTGCGGCACGTAACTGAGGCGGACCAGCTTACGAAATGAGATGGTGCCAGAATCTGGCGCCTCCTGGCCGAGCAGCAGCTTCAGGAACGTGGATTTGCCAGCGCCGTTGGGGCCAATCAGGCCGACGCGCTCGCCGTCCGAGATGCCCATCGAAATGCGTTCAAACAAGAGACGAGCACCATGCGATTTACTGATGGCCTGGCAGCTCAGAATTAATGCCATGAATCCCCCGAAGAGAATGTAGCGGACTTCTTATAACGTGGGTGAGGTGTCAGCGTCCAATGTCTGGACGACGAGGAAGGATCGATTCGGCGGGCATGCTAGAGAGTGGGAGCCGGCCTCCGGACGGCGATGGAAGCTTCACGCAAATATCCGAAGATCGCCTGCCGCACTCGACACTTTCGGCACAGTACCTGGCGCGACCGGCTGAAGCCAGGACTACAAGCATTACCATTTGACTTCCTCAACTTCATGCCTCACGACTGGCCCAACAAGCACTCGGCGATCTGGAGGCCATTGAGAGCTGCGCCCTTGCGAAGCTGGTCGCCCACCACCCAGAGGTTCAGGGCATTCGGATGTGAGAGATCCTGACGGATGCGGCCCACGACACAGTCGTCCTGGCCTTCGACAGTCGCCGGCATGGGATACCGATTTTCTTCGGGTGTGTCCCAGACCTGCAAGCCGGGGAACTGGCGAAAAGCCTCGCGCGCACGGTCGGGACTTACGGGCAGCTCCGTCTCGGCATTGATGGCGATGGAGTGCGCGGTGAAAACGGGCACACGCACCGTCGTGGGCGAAATTGCAAGGTTTGGCAGCTCGAGAATCTTTCTGACTTCGTTGATGAGCTTTTTTTCCTCACCGGTGTAGCCGTCGGGCCCGAATGGATCGATATGCGGAATGAGGTTGAACGCGATTTGGTGGACGAAATATTTCGGTTTGATTTTCTCACCGCGCACCCAGGCTTGAGTCTGCGAGCGCAGTTCTTCAATGCCCCTGACACCGGCGCCCGAGACGGCTTGATAGCTGGTTGCCACGACACGCCGCAGCCGGCCCGCATCGTGTAGCGGCTTCAGAGGCATGACGGTGATGATGGTGGTGCAATTCGGGCAGGAGATAATTCCTTCGTGGCTGCGAAGTGCATGAGCATTGATCTCTGGCACAACCAGTGGAACCTTGGGATCCATGCGGAAGGCGCTGGACTTGTCGATCACAGCCGCCCCAGCTGCGGCAGCGATCGGAGCATACTCTTTTGCTTGGGCAGCGCCTGCAGAAAAGAACGCCATCTCGATGCCCTTGAAGGAACCCGGACCGAGCTTCTCCACCGGCATGGACTCGCCGCTGAAAGTAACTGATTTCCCGACAGAGCGCTCCGATGCGTACGCACGTAGCGACTTTACGGGAAACCTTCTTTGTTCAAGCAGCTTCAGAGTAGTCTCACCAACCGCTCCAGTGGCTCCGACGACTGCAACAGTGACTCCTGACATGCGTCCCTCCGATGAACTTTACCCGCGGAGATAGAGAAGACCGGGTCAACCGACCGAAGCAAGCATGGCCTGTGGTGCAGGTTCCTCATTCTTGGCGACAGCACCAAGCAGGACGCAGCCTACTTCAGCGCTGCCAAACGGGCTGCCAGCCGCCCAGATTCGTGGCAGGTACGGCAAGTAATGCTCGTGCTTGCGGCGGACTCAGGGCTTTCCTTCCATTGTTGAGCGATATTTGCGTAAGGCGTGTCGGGAAGCAGCGTTTGAATCTTCTCGATGAATTGGGCGACTTCCTGAGAACGGCCGGTACGCTGGGCAGACTGGGCGAGACCGGCAAGGAGCTCACCCCGAATGTGCAATGGCAGTTTATCAACGACCGGCGCCTGGTTTTTCCAGAGTGCTTGATAAGCGCTGTACGCCCTTGACCATGCATTAGCTTGATGCTCTGTCGGTAAGCGGTCGGCCAAGAGGACGAATGAACCACCAGTGACGGCGGCCACAGCCACATTCTCAGCCGCAAGGCTGCGCGCTTCCTCAAAGAGCGCGAGTGCTCGTTGGTACTGCTCACTGTACTCGGCTGTTCGCTTGTTTTCATGTGCCAGAACTGCGCGGTAGAGTACTGTACTCGCCTGCCATCCGAGCAGCGGCGCCTTGGATTCTGGGCGCTGTTGCAGCAACAGCTGGATATTTCTTTCTGCGCGGGCGAGGCGCTGCATGTCATTCTCAAGGAGACCAGCAAAGATATCCTCACGAACCAGCGTGCTGATTGTCAGACGAGTCTCAGAAAGCGGCGGGTCTGGCGCCTCTGCGGCGGTCGCCGAGATCAGCAGGAAAACCAGCAGAGTTTTAGAGAAAGCGGCCATGGACATTTGCACCTCCAACAGAATCAAGAGGCGAGCAGTGTACCAAGGGCCTGTTTTTCCCGTCAACGACGGCGCTGTGGCGTGGATACCATTGCGAAAAGGGGGACAGAGCTCGAAACCTGCTACGATGCTGCCCAATGCCCTTCGTTTTCCTCTCTTATCCTCGGTACACGAGTGTTACTATCATCGACCGAATTCGCGATTCGTTGTGCGGCGGTCTTTGGATTCCGGCTTGCGCCGGAATGACGGTAATACAAAGGGCGGTAACCCCTCTCAGTTCGCGAGAGTTCAATCACAACCACACGGAGTGATCTAATGAGAATCAAATTGCTTGTGGCTGTTCTGCTTCTGTCCACTTCCGCCTTCGCCCAGACGCTGCCGGCGCGCTGGGATGAACTCACCGCCAGCGATTGGCCCACGGCATTGGAGCAATCCGCCAACACCTGCATTCTGCCGATCGGCATTTTGGAGAAGCACGGCCCGCACGGTCCGTTAGGGTCGGACCTGATCCACGTCCGCGAATGGGCTGCGCGAGCCACCAAAACAGAGTATGCTGTCGTTTTTCCCGATTATTTCTATGGGCAGATTTATGAAGCTAGACACCAGCCCGGTACTTTCGCGTTGCCCAGCCGTTTGTTGTGGGATTTGTTGGACGCAACGTGCGAGGAGATCGCGCGCAATGGATTCAAGCGAATCGTCATCATCAACGGGCACGGCGGCAATCCTCAATTGATTCGCTTCTTCATTCAGTCGCAACTAGAGCGTCGCCGGGACTATGCAGTTTACTTCTTCGATCCTGTTGCTGACCCGGAGTTCAACGAGAAGGTCAGCAAGTTGCGAAAGTCGGACCCGGCAACCGATGGTCACGCTGGAGAGCGCGAGACTTCCACCTTGCTTTACCTGAGGCCAGACGTAGTGAAGATGGACCACGCGAAGGACGAGTCAGGCGAGAACCAAAAGCGTCTGACGCTCAACCCGGATTTGTACACAGCCATCTGGTGCTACGCAGCCTATCCGAATCACTACGCAGGGGAAGGGGCCAAAGCAACCCGCGAACTGGGGCAGGCACTCACCGAGCATCGCGTCGCTGCGTTGGTCAAGGCATTGCGAGTCGTTAAAGCCGATACCAAGGCGCTCCAGCTTCAAAACGAGTTCTTCGATCGAGTCAAGAAGTGAGCATTATTTTGTGGGTCATTCCCGCGAAAGCGGGAATCCAGCTTTCCACCGTGGACTGGATTCCGGCTTTCGCCGGAATGACGATTCCGCTACATCCTCTACTGCTTCCCGAATACCGTTTTCAGGAGGTCTGTCACCCGGGCTGCCGGCTCTCTCCGAATTTTGCGTTCCTCTTCCGCCAATACATAGAACAGTCCATCCAGTGCCTTGTCGACCACATAGCGATCCAGATCGAACGCCTGGGACTTTACAAATGGAAGGGCGTTGTACCTACCTGCTAGTACCTTGTATTGTCGAGTGACGCCAATGGACTCCATGGACTGCGTCACGATGGGTTGAAAAGCAGTGGTCAACTCTTCGGTTGTCGCTCCTCGAAAGTAGTCTG
>Ga0180085_1000470_pt1 | contig 14284 bp, 18 predicted proteins | sample EasRiv730_16_10D_FD_123013 | JGI IMG/M metagenome (GOLD analysis project Ga0180085, IMG submission 123013) | Soil microbial communities from meander-bound floodplain in the East River, Colorado, USA - East River metaG ERMLT730_16_10D | ecosystem: Environmental > Terrestrial > Soil > Floodplain ... | reverse complement strand
GTCGCCAAGGCCTACCGCACCGCCAACGGCGCCGAGCCCGTCAAGGTCTGGGCGCAGCACCGCACCACCGGCAAGTGGATCCACGTCAACGTCCTGGGCCCCATCGACCAGTCGCTCTACACCGCCCTCCAGACGTACAAGGCCACCCGCCACCTCGCCGCCGCCAACTACACGGAGGCTGCCTAAGACCAACTGGGAGCTCACCGTCGCCGAAGAAGCACAGCTCGACCGGGATTACTGGGAACGCGAACCGGACGCCGACGAAGAGGAGGACGACGACCCGCCGGAGACCCGCACACGCCTCTGCGACTGCGGCAGCTGCTGCTGGGCCTGCGGCCACTACCCCGGCTGCACCAGCCAACAGACCACCGACGACTGACTGGCCCAACCTGCCCGCCCCACACCTTCACCGTGGGGCGGGCCACTTGCGTACCCTCCGTGTCATCCTGTGACCGAAGGGAGGCGCGCCATGGTCAACCCCAACCAAGACGCCCGAGGCGGCAACGGCAAATACACCCGCAGCCTCACCACCGCCAAACGGGACGCCGAAGCCGCCAACCTGCGCAGCAAGGGCTACAGCTACACACGCATCGCCGAAACCCTCGGCTACAGCGACCGCGGCTCAGCCCACCACGCCGTCAAACGCGTCCTCGAACTCACCGTGCAGGAAGCCGGCGAAGAGCTCCGGCAGGTGGAACGCGAACGCCTCGACCGCCTGTCAGAGGCAGCATGGGCGGTACTGGAACGCCAGCACGTCACCGTGTCCAACGGCCGCATCGTCTCCCTCGACGGTCAGCCGCTCCCCGACGACGCCCCCGTCCTTGCCGCGATCGACCGGCTGCTCCGCATATCCGAGTCCCGCCGCAAGCTCGAAGGCCTGGACGCACCGACGAAGACTCACGTCTCGGGCGGCGTCAAGTATGAGGTCGTTGGAGTGTCCACAGAGGACCTTATGTGACCCAACTGACCTGTGGGAACGGTAGAATTGCGCACGACAGCGCCGGATGTCAGATCTGCTCGGCAGCCCCTGACAGCCCGTATTCGCTGCACGTTGACCACGACCATGCTTGCTGCAACACCCGCAAGGGGTCGTGCGGCAAGTGCATACGGGGCCTCCTCTGCTCCCCGTGCAACACCGCTCTTGGTCTGCTGATGGACGATCCGCATCGTCTCCGCGCCGCCGCGAATTACCTGGAGCGCGGCCGTGACCGCGGCTGACACCGTTGTTCGATACGAGCCGCGGGGCGCAGCCAGCGAGCTGTTCCGTACCCGTGTGTCCGAGGTGGCCATGGCCGGGCCGGCGGGCACGGGCAAGTCCCTCGCTTGCCTGTTCCGTGTCCATCTTGCCGCGCTGAACAACCCCGGCATCCGCTGTCTCATCGTCCGTAAGACAGCCGTCAGCTTGGGCGCGACGACGCTGGTGACGTTCGAAAAGAAGGTAGCCGCCCACGCCATCGCCGCCGGACTTGTGCGCTGGTTCGGCGGGTCGCCGCGCGAGGCCGCGTGCTACCGGTACGAGAACGGCAGCGTCATCGTCGTCGGTGGCATGGATAAGCCCGAGAAGGTTCTCTCCTCCGAGTACGACCTTGTGTTCGCGGACGAGGCGACCGAGCTCACCGAGACGGACTGGGAGACGCTGGGTACCCGGCTTCGCAATGGAGCCCTGTCCTGGCAGCAGCAGATCGCAGCGTGCAACCCGGACAAGCCAAAGCACTGGATCAAGCAGCGATCCGAGCGCGGCAGCATGACCATGCTGCACTCGCGGCACCGCGACAACCCGGCCTACGTGAACGCCGACGGGACGCTCACCGATAAGGGCCGCGATTACATGGCCAAGCTCGATGCGCTCACCGGCGTCCGGCGTCTGCGCTACCGAGATGGCATCTGGGCTGCGGCAGAGGGATTGATCTATGAGGGGTGGGACGATGACGTGCACCTCGTAGCCCCGTTCGATATCCCTGACTCGTGGACGCGGTGGCTCGTGGTCGACTTCGGATTCACCAACCCGTTCTGTGCGCAGTGGTGGGCCGAGGACGGAGACGGTCGGCTGTACCTGTACCGGGAGATCTACCGGACGAAGCGACTGGTTGAGGATCATGCGAAGCACATGCTGCGCCTGGTGACCAAGTGCACCGACTGCTGCGACTCGGAGGCCGGCGGGCACGATTGCCACAACTGCAAGGACTGCTCAAAGGAGTGGACGGAGCCGCGCCCGCGTGCAGTGATCTGTGATCACGATGCGGAGGACAGGGCGACGCTGGAGCGACATTTGGGCATGTCGACGTCGGCGGCAAAGAAGACCGTTTCCGACGGGATCCAGGCGGTGCAGTCCCGGCTCAAGGTCCAGCCCGACGGGCGTCCGCGTCTGATCCTGGTGAGTGGCGCACTGGTTGAGCGGGATCCGGAGCTGGAGGCCGCGAAGAAGCCGACGTGCACGGAGGAGGAGGTTACTGGCTACGTGTGGGCAGTGAAGCCCGGTGGCGCGTTGAAGGAAGAGCCGTTGAAGGAAAATGACCATGGGATGGACTGTGTGCGCTATATGACGGCCGAGCGGGATCTTGGTGGCCGTCCGAGGGTGCGGATCATGACGAGTCGACCGACAACTAGGGGTTACGGTGCGTAAGCACATCACTCATGCGATGCAAATCTTCCGGCCGTACAGCATCTTGACGGGAGGATTTACACTAATCTCAGTCGGCAGCGCTACTATTTACGGTGCGGGCGTTGGGTTGGTGACAGCTGGTGTCCTCGCCGTAGCCCTCGACTGGCACACCGGACGCGACACGTAGCAGAGGGGAGGGACCCGTGGGCAGATCCTTCGTCCACTCCCTCGCCACCGCCACCAGCACCCTCCGCAACAAAGTCCCCACCCCCTACGTCTCCGGCCGCAACCTCGCCTTCCCCTGGACTCAACTCTCCGGCGCCGAAGCGCAGATGCGGGCCATGGGCTCCGTCGGCACCCTCTTCTCCATCGTCAACCGCCTCTCCAACGCGGTCGCCCTGGTCGACTGGAAGCTGTGGCGCAAGGCCCCGTCCGGGCTGAAGGAGGACCGGATCGAGGTCACCCGCCACGCCGCCCTGGACTTGTGGAACAAGCCCAACGCGTTCATGACCAGACAGGAACTGGTCGAGGCGATGGAGCAGCACATCGAGCTGACCGGCGAGGGCTGGCTGTCGATCGCCCGCCATGGGCGCTCGTCGCTGCCGCTGGAGTTGTGGCCGGTCCGCCCCGACCGCATGATGCCCGTCCCGCACCCCACGGACTTCATCAGCAAGTATGAGTACACGGGCCCGGCCGGCGAGAAGATCCCCCTCGAACTCAACGAGGTCATCTTCCTGCGCACCCCCAACCCACTCGATCCGTACCGGGGTATGGGCGCAGTGCAGTCGATCCTCATCGACATCGACTCCACCCGCGCGTCAGCCGAGTGGAACCAGGCGTTTTTCCGCAACAGCGCTGAGCCCGGCGGGATCATCTCGGTCGACGCCACGCTCCAGGACCACGAATTCGACGAAATGCAAGCGCGCTGGCATGAGCAGCACCAAGGCGTTGCCAACGCGGGCCGCGTGGCGATCATCGAGCGCGGCGCCACATGGGTAGATCGCAAATACACGCAGCGGGACATGCAGTTCGTGGAACTCCGCCAGGCGTCCCGCGACACGATCCGTGAAGCATTCGGCGTGCCCGCGTTCGTGCTGGGCGAGGTCGGCGACGTCAACCGCGCCACCGCCGAAGCGTCGAAGGTTCTGTTCGCGGAGCTGCTGACCGTGCCGCGCCTGGAGCGCATCAAGCAGGCCCTCAACAATGATCTGCTGCCGATGTACGGGCCGGACACGGCCGCCGCCCTGGAGTTCGACTACGAAGACCCCGTACCCCCGGACGCTGCCGCACGGAACGCCGAGCTCACCGCGAAGGCCACCGCGGCGAAAGAACTGATCGGCGCAGGCCTCGACTCCAGGGCCGTCCTGGAGTACCTCGACCTGCCGGTCATGGCGTACACGCTGCCCGCTCGCCCGCCGGCCCCGTCTCCCGCGACTCCGGCCGCGCCTGCCCCGGCTGCGCGTCTGGACATTCACCATCACGCCGCCCCGCAGGCCCGCGCCGTGGCCACCCGGCCGCGGCCGGCCCTGCCCCTGGTGTACGCCGCTGATGAGGCGCAGAAAGTACGGGCACCGCTCGACACTGCCCTCGACACGCTGCTGGAGCAGTGGGAGCCGATAGCCGAAGCCCAGTACGAACAGCTCGCCGCCCAGATCCAGGAAGCCGTCGACGCTGGCGACACCGCGGCGCTGGCCGCCCTGACCGTGTCCACTGACGATGCGGCTGATGTACTGCGGGCCGCGGTCGCAGACATGGCCGAGGAGGGTGCGCGGCAGGTCGTTGAAGAGGCCGCCGCGCAGGGCGTGAAGGTCCGCAAGCCGCGCCTGGACCGGTCGTTGCGGAACGCGTTCGGGTCGGAGCTGGTGGGGATTGCCGCAGCTACGGCAGCGCTCCTGGCGGCGGATGTGGCGGCGTCGGGGGGGCGTGAGGCGCTGCGGCTGCTGGTGCCGGGCGCTGATGGTGAGGGCGTCGCGGGGAAGGTCGTCACGTTCCTTAAGGGGTTGAAGAACTGGTTCCGCCGCGACCAGTTGGGGGGTGCGTTGCATCGGGCGCAGAACGCGGGCCGCATCGCCACGCTGCAGGCCGCTCCGACCGCCCGGTATTTCGCCACAGAGCGGAACGACGCGAACCGGTGCCCGCCTTGCGCAGAGATCGACGGCACCGAGCTTGCCGACCTGGCTGCAGTGCAGGCCGTGTACGGGACGGGCGGCTACCTGCGGTGTGAGGGCGGCGTCCGCTGCCGAGGCACCGTCACGGCCGTGTGGGACCAAGGAGGCGAGGACTGATGAGGCCCGAGGAGATAGCCGCACGCGGCAGGGCAACCCGGCCTGCACTCGCTGCGCCGGACGGGACTGAAGGCTGGTACCGAATCACCAACACCGCCGACACGGGCGGCGAACCCGTCGCATCGATCAGCATCTACGGCGACATCGGCTCATGGGGCATCAGTGCCGCGAGCTTCCTTGAGGAACTGAAGACCGTCGACGCGGCCGAGATCAGCCTCCACCTCAACTCCCCTGGTGGGGAAGTCTTCGACGGCCTCGCCATCCACAGTGCCCTGCGCTCCCACCGGGCCCGGGTCATGGTGCAGGTTGACGCGCTCGCCGCATCCATTGCCTCTGTGATCGCCATGGCCGGTGACCGGATCACAATGAGCCCCCACTCACAGCTCATGATCCACGACGCGATGGGCGTCAGCATGGGCAACCCCGAAGAGCTGCGCGAATACGCCGACTTCCTCGACCGCCAGTCCGACAACATCGCCGCCGTCTATGCCGAGCGCGCCGGGGGCACGGTCAAGCAGTGGCGGGCCCGGATGCGCGAGGAGACCTGGTACTTCGCCGACGAAGCGGTAGAGGCGGGGCTCGCGGACGAGGTCGCCAAGCCGCTGCGTCAGGACGAACCCGAAGCGGACCGGGCGCTGGCCGCATCGTGGGACCTGTCGGTCTACAACTATGCGCACACCAGCCGCGACCATGCCCCCGCACCCGACATCACCCCGGCACCGGCTAGCGGCGGCATCGTCACCGGCCTGACTGTCGTCGACGAGGGCCCCGTCTGTGACGGAGCACTGCCAGCACAGTTCGACCCCGCGGCGTTCCGGGCCGCGACCGTCGCCGCCCTCGACCTCATGCCCGACTATCAGCCCGACCACCTGCGCGACCTGATAGCCGGTGTCGCCAACGACGCGCCGACCGCACCACCAACGGCGCCCGCCGCCCCCACTGCGCCGCAGCCAGCCGCAGTGCATGCGCCTGAGCCGCCGCGGCCCGCCGGCGAAGTCGTCGCCGAATACCTGCGTGCGGTGATGACAGGCGTCGCCAACAACGCCCCCGCACCCCCGCACCCCCCGGTATCCGAACAGGGCGCTCCTGATCCTGTCCCCGCCATCGACCGAACAGTCTTTGACCGTGCCCTATGGGAGGCATCACTGTGACTACGACCATGATCCGGGGGCAGCGCGAGGCTGTGGTGTCCCGCATGCGCGAGCGGATGATCCTGCGCGCCGGCTTCGACCCCCGCACGATCGGCCGCGCCTACAACCAGGCCGCCCCGGCCGCCGACCCCGAGCGCCTCACCATCCCCACCAATACGGCTGGGCTGGAGGAAATGCTCGGCGACTCGGAGAAGATGCAGCGCGTCTTTGCCGACAAGAACGGGGCTTTCGGCGAGTTCATCACCAACTATGCCCGCTCCGTCCACAACCGCGACCTCAGCATTGCCACGCAGGTCAAGGAGCAGACGGAGCAGGTCCTCGCGAACTGGCTGCGGGAAAACCAGCCCGAGGGCGTCGACCGCATCGACATCACCCCGAAGGCTGTCGCCGCGACCGGCAACGCCCGCAACCACGTGCACAACCCGCGGGCGATGGGCGCCGTCCTGGACCGCGAGTTCAAGAACTCGGCGGAGTACTTCCAGACGATCTGGCACAACGCCAACCGCACGGCGGACATGCAGGCCAAGCTGACCCGCGTCCGCAACGCGTTCTCCTCGACGGTCCCGTCGGAGGGTGGGTTCCTCATCCCGGAGACGCTGCGCAGCGAGATGCTGTCGGTGGCGCTGGAAATGTCCGTCGTCCGGCAGCGGGCCCGCGTCATCCCGATGGAAACCCTGAGGGTGCCGTTCCCGGCGATCGACGCCACCAGCAACGTGTCCTCCGTGTACGGCGGTGTCGTCGGCTACTGGACCGAGGAAGGCGCAGCGCTCACCGCGTCGCAGGCGGCGTTTTCCCGTATCGTCCTCGACGCGAAGAAGCTCACCGCGTACACCGAGGTCCCCAACGAACTGATCTCCGACAGTGCGATCAGCTTCCAGGCGTTCCTGGACCAGATCTTCCCCGAGGCCCTCAACTTTTACGAGGACCTCGCATTCCTCAAGGGAACCGGCGTCGGCGAACCGCTGGGCGCGCTCTCTACGGGCAACAGCGCGATCGTTGCCGTTGCCAAGGAGGCCGGGCAGGCCGCCGACACGATCGTGTGGGAAAACCTCGTCAAGATGTACGCGAGGATGCTCCCCGGCTCGCTGGACCGCGCCGTGTGGGTCGTCTCCCCGGACGTGTTCCCCGAGCTCGCCACCATGGCCCTGTCCGTCGGTACCGGCGGGTCCGCGATCTGGCTCAACAACGGTGTCGCCGGACCGCCCATGACCATCCTCGGCAGGCCGGTCATCGTCACAGAGAAGGCCCCCGGTCTCCTCGGCGACCAGGGTGACATCAGCTTCGTCGACTTCGGGTTCTACCTGATCGGTGACCGTCAGGTCATGTCCGCCCTGAGCTCGCCGCACTTCAAGTTCCAGAACGACCAGACGGCGTACCGGATCATCCAGCGCGTCGACGGTAAGCCGTGGCTTCAGTCCGCGATCACCCCCCAGAACAACAGTCCCGCATTGAGCCCGTTCGTACAGCTCGCAGTCCGAGCCTGATCCAGCCGGCCCCGACCGGCACTGACACCCCGGCCGGGGCCCGATCCGCAGAGGCACTCAACCCCCTCAAGGAGGGCACACCATGGAAGCACTCGGGCGAACGATGAACCCGATTCTCCTCGCCGACAACACCTACATCAATCTGAAGGACGGCTCCGGCGTCACCTTCGAGTGCTACCTGGCCGCAGCCGCAGGCGACACCTACACCCTCACCGAGGCAACCACCGCGGCGGGCGGCGGTGCGCAGGTCCTCACCACCATCACCCGCTACTACACCTCAACGGGTGACGGCACGGACACGTGGACCAAGCGGACTCAGGCCGCGGCGTCGACGGTCGTGACGGCGGCTGCGGCCACGCAGAACGGGATGATCGTCGAGGTTGACGCGGTGGAACTCTCCGACGGCTTCGACTACGTGAAGCTCGCCTCCACCGGTGCGGGGAGGGTCACTGCGGTTCTGCGGGATCTGACCGTGCAACGGGCGCCGGCGAACCTTCCGGCTCTGGGGGTCTGACCATGTCTGTTCTCATCCAGGCGAATCAGCTTCGCCTCATCAACCTGGGTCAGCGGGTTTCGAAGTCGACGGGCACGCTGGCGGCGACGACGGTTGCTCTGTTCACGATCGCGGGTGGCCGGGTCGGCATCACGGCGATCTACGGCCACGTGGGTACGGCGATCACGGTTGCCAACTCGTACAAGCTGGTGTCGAATCCGACGACCGGCACGACCATGGATCTCTGCACGGCCACCGACCTCGGCACCAACGACACCCCGGCCGGAGCCGTCCTGTCGATGACGAGTCCGGCGGCGGTGATCACCGGCGGGTCCACCACCACCGTTTCGACGGCGTCTTTGACGGGGATCGTGCCGATCCCCGTGGGGCAGATCGAGTCGGTGTCGGCCGGTACCGACGGCCAGATCACGTGGGTGGTCTTCTGGATCCCCCTCGATGACGGCGCGACGCTGGTGGCGGCCTGATGGCTCTGTGGGTGTGCAGTGGCGGTGGGTGTGGTACGGCGTATTCGCTGCGCCTGTCGCGCTGCCCCCGCTGCCACGGCATCAAGTTCGTGGAGGACTCAACGCCGAAGATCGCCCGCCACGCTGGGGCGTCAGACCGGGCGATGCCCATCCTGAATATCGAGGAGAAGGCCGAGCCGTCGTCGTCCGAGCCGGGCAAGTCTGCACCCCGCAAGGCTGCCCGCACGCAGGCACGACGGTAGGCGGCCGACATGACCCTGTGGGTGTGCACCGACTGCACCACCGTCTACACGGTGGGCGCCCCGTGCTGCCCGCACTGCCGATCGACCGAGCATGTCGAGCAGGGAGAACCCATGCCGAAGATCACCCGCTATGGCGGGCCGACCATCGCCGGGGCCGCTACGGCCACCCCCGCTGCGGCGGCACCGGTCCCCGACCCCATCATCCGCACGGATGCGCAGCTCACCGACAAGCCGGAAGGAGGCGAGGAGTCATCTCCTGGGAGCAGCTCATCAGTATCTACCGAGACGCAGCCGACACCCTCCGAGCCGAGCGAGCAGCCCCTCCCCAAGCGTGCCCCCAGGACGGGGAGCCGCTCCGGGAAGGGCCGGACAGCCAGCTCTTCTGCCCCTTCGACGGATGGACAGTCGACGGAACCTACGTCGGCTGACGGCGACGCCTGACCAGACGACCGGACGAGCCAGCGTGAGGAGGTGAAGGCGTGAGTAACAAGCGGCTGCCGACGTATGTGTTCAGCATGGACAAGGTCGCGAGCGTGGTCGCCGCGAACAACTACATGTCCATTTTCAACCCCGTCACCAACCCTCACTTCCTGGCCGTCGGCGGGTTCTTCATCTCGGCCGTCCTGCTGAACCCGTCCTCCGTCGTGGACTCATTCCGGGGGTGGCGGATCACGACGGCAACCGGCGGGACTCTCCAGGACGACGCGGCTGTCGGCAAGATCCAGTCGCATTTTCCGGATCCAACAGCGGAACTCCGGACAGGCAACCCGACCTGCACCATGGGCGCTGCCCTGTTCAACGTTCCGGCTCCGGTCGAAAACAAGGCCGCTCCCGCGCAGATCATCTCCCTCGGTGAAGCCGGGCCCTTGATCCTGACTCCGGGCGAGGGGGTCGTGCTGCGGACCGAAGCTGCCGCCGGTGCTGGCGGAACCTGGAACTTTTCAGTCGTCTGGGCGGAGGGACCTTAAGTGGCTGTACCAATCGCATCCGGATCTCTGACCGCCGCAACCACTGTCGGACCTGGCGCAACTGTCGACTTCGCCACCTGCGTCGCCCACGTGTCGATGGTGCTGGTGTCAAACGGAAAGATCGACAGTGGGGTTGTCGCGGTGGAGGCGTCCCACGACGGAACGAACTGGTTGAAGATGGAGATCCATACGCCGCAGACCGGTTTCAACCAGGGGTATCACGGCAGCGTTTCGGCTTTCCGGTACTGGCGGTCGAACATCCTGGTGGAGATCGCCGGAGGCGGTTCGGTGACCGCGACGTTCATGGAAGCCGGGTGACGGGAGATGACGACCTACGCGACCCGCGAGGAGATCAAGGAAGCCCTCGACTTCAAGGAGACGGCCCGCGCGAACAGGCAGATCGACCGCGCCATTGAGGCAGCCTCACGCAGCGTCGAAGCCCTGTGCCACAGGCGGTTCTACCCCGAGATAGCAACACGCCTGTTCGACTGGCCAAACCAGCAGTACGCACGGCCGTGGCGGCTGTGGCTCGACCAGAACGAAATCATCTCCGTCACCGCCCTCTCCGCCGGCGGCACCGTCATCCCGTCGACGGACTACTTCCTCGAGCCCAACGAGTACGGACCGCCGTACAACCGGCTGGAGATCGACCTGGCCTCATCCTCGGCGTTCGGCGGTGGTGACACGCACCAGCGGAACATCAGCATCTCCGGCCTGTTCGGCTACCGCAACGACGAGAGCATCGTCGCCGACGCGGACGGTGCGATCGACGCCACGCAGACCAGCATTGACGTTGCCACCGCACCCGGCATCGGCGTCGGCTCCCTCCTCCGCATCGGCACCGAACGCATGATCGTGTCCGAGCGGCTGATGAAGGACACGTTCATCGACATCGGCGTCGCCCTGACCGCCAGCAACAACGATGTGACCCTGGCCGGAGTGTCCACCGGGTTCTCCGTCGACGAGGTCATCCTCATCGACTCGGAACGCATGCTCATCGTCGACAAGTCCGCCACATCCCTCACTGTGAAGCGGGCTTGGGACGGCAGCGTGCTGGCCGCGCACAGCATCGGAGCCGGCATCAACGCCCTGCGCACCTTGACCGTGACGCGTGGCGCGCTCGGCACCACCGCCAGCACGCACTCCAGCGGCGATGACATCTACAGGTGGGATCCGCCCGGCCCGGTACGCACCCTCGTTGTCGGGCAGGCAATCAGCACGCTGACGTCTGAGCAGTCCGGCTACTCCAGGGTGAAACGGTCCGGGGGAAGCACGGGCGAGGGGGCCCGCGACACCAGTGCCCTCTCGGTGCTCCGCGACCAGGTGTACGACTCGCACGGGCGTAAAGGGCGGGTGAGAGGGGTCTGATGCCGGACTTTCAGATACGCGTCAACGCCACCCGCACCGGCCCCTTCCGTGACGGCAGGTTCCAGCGCGCTGCCAGCCAGTACTCCGACGCGCTCCAGTACGCGGTGGCCGAGCACGGCGAGAAGCTGGTTGTGGCGCGGCTCAACCAGGTGCTGAAGAAGCAGACCCCCTACTACCGCACGCGGATCACCGTCCGTCGGGCACGCGGCGGCTACGAGGTCACCGACCAGGGCGTCATCTACGGACCGTGGCTTGAGGGCACCGGCTCCCGCAACGCGCCCGTCACCCGATTCCGCGGCTACCAGACGTTCCGCCGCGTCAAGCCCATCGTGGACCGGGATGCGAACCGGATCGCGATCCAGCTCCTCAACCGCTACCAGGCAAGGGGGCTACTGCGATGAGCCTCGCAACGACAGACGTTCTCAATGCCGTTGTCACCCATGCGCTATCCCTGGGCATCTTCTCCCAGGTCAATGCACACGAGCCGAAGAACGCCCCGGGTAACGGACTGCACTGCGCGATCTGGGCAGACCGACTCGGCGGCATCCGCTCCTCCGGTCTCGACTCGCTGTCGGCGCGGCTCGGGCTGTCGGTGCGGATCCTCGTATCCATGCAGGGCATGCCGGACGACGACATCGACACCGCCGTCCTCGACGCAGTGGACGCCCTGTATGCGGCGTACTGCGGCGACTTCACCCTCGGCGGCCTGATCCGTCAGGTCGACGTCCTCGGCGCGCAGGGCGTGCCGCTGGACACGGTGTTCGGCTACGTCACCGTTGACGGCGCCGAGTACCGCGTGGCCACGATCAGCCTGCCACTCATCGTTAATGATCTCTGGACGGAGGCCCCGTGAAGTCATCTGGGCTGGGTGATGCGCTCTACATCGCGGGCTACGACCTCAGCGGCGACATCGGCGCGGTCAACTCGATCGCCGGCGGGCCCGCGGTCCAAGACGTGACCGGCATCGACAAGTCGGCGATGGAGCGGATCGGGCTCGTCCGGGACGGGCACATCGACTACACGTCGTTCTTCAACCCCGCTACCGACCGGGCGCACGACCGCCTGTCGCTGCTCCCCACCAGCGACGTCATCGTCAGCTACTTTCGCGGCACGGCCCTGGGTGGCCAGTCGGCGTGCCTGGTCTCGAAGCAGATCAACTACGACGGGACTCGCGGCGACGACGGGGCGTTCACGTTCACTGTGCAGTCGCAGGCCAACGGCTACGGCCTCGAGTGGGGCACGTCGATGACGGCGGGCAAGCGCACCGACACCACGGCCACGAACGGCTCGTCGGTGGACTTCGGTACCGGGTCCACGGCCTTCGGCTTGCAGGCCTACCTGCACGTGTTCGCGTTCACCGGCACGTCGGTGACGGTCAAGTTGCAGGAGTCCTCCAATGACGGGGCAGGTGACGCGTTCGTTGATGTGACCGGCGGCGGCTTCACTGCGGCCACCGGCATCACGTCGCAGCGCATTGAGACCGCTCGCGGCCAGACCGTCGAACGCTACCTGCGGGTTGTCACGACCGGCACCTTCTCCAACGCGGTCTTCGCCGTGTCCGTCAACCGCAATGACACGGGGGTTTTCTTCTGATGCGCGACTTGAACCGCGGGGAGCGGCACCTGTTGCCAGTCACCTCCTACCAATCCTTCGAGATCAAAGCCCCGCTGGGGACGCACTTCCGCTCCGGAACGTGCGCCGAAGCGAACTGCCCCAACTACCTGCACGGGTGGCGGGTCCGTGTCGAGGGCCTGCCACTGGAGATGGTCCACGCCGCCCGCACCTCAGGGCGCCGCTACCGCGAGGAGCAGATCGCGGACGGTGAGACGTGGCTCATGTTCGAGGCCGGTCAGCCGTGCTTCCGCGCCTCCCAGCACCGGGTCCGTGTCGAACGCCCGGAGCTGTACATCGCTCGGGCCGGCGATGCGCGGGGCAACCCGACCGGGCAGGTCACCCGGCATACCCGCCCGGAGCACTGGGTGGAGCAGTTCGCCGACAACCAGGACAAGCTCGCTGCTGTACAGCAGCGGAGCTAAAAGCTCAACGGGCATCGATCTCCTGAAGAAGGCGATCGATTATCTAGAGAGGAAGTGAGTCCATTGGCAAAAGAGAGCGGCTTGGCTTGGAGCGCGCTGTCGATCGACGACAGTTCGGGCTCCCTGCAGGACATCCGCAACGACATCACCAACTTCACGTTCGCCACGCCGCGCGCGGTGCAGGACATCACCGGCATCGACAAGAGTGCGATGGAGCGCCTGCTGCTCCTCGCCGACATGAGCGTGACCCTGAACGGCGTGTTCAACGACGCGGCCAACAAGTCGCACGCCGTGTTCAAAACCGTGCCGTCCACGAGCGTTGGACGCCAGATCACCCTCACCGTGTCGGGCCAGACGCTGGGCACCACGCCGCAGGTGGAGCTGATGTTCACGGACTACGCCCTGACCCGCTCGGACTCCGGCGAGCTCACCTGGTCCGCACCCGGCGTCCTGTCAAATGGCGAAATTCCAACCTGGAGCTAGGGCAAACCAGGCACATCTACTGAAGGGGGCGTCCTCATGGGCTACCGGCACAAGACGAAGCGCATCAACCTCAACTTCGAGGCAGGCCACGACCTCCACGGCCTCGAGGTGTCCCTGCGCGGCCTGAGCCTCGGCAACTTCCTCGAGCTCCAGGGCATGGGCGAAGTCGACCGCAGCAGCCTCGCCGGACAGCTACGCCGGTTCGCCGAGTCCCTCATCGTCTGGAACCTCGAGGACGAAGACACAGGCGAGCCCATCCCCGCCACCCGGGAAGCCGTCTTCGAGCAGGACCAGGACCTCATGCTCCAACTGGCCACCGCCTGGCTGGACGCGCTCGCCGGTGTGCCCGCCCCTTTGGACGAGACCTCGCCAGATGGAAAGCCGTCGCTGGTGGAGTCGATTCCCATGGAAAGCCTGCCGCAAAGCCTCGTGAGCTAGCCCACGCCGAACTCATCCTCGGGCTACTCCAACGGTTCCCGGGCTACACGCTCACCACCCTGCTAGACGAGGACGCCTCCCTGTGGCGGCTCCTGCGCATCGAAAAGCTTGGCGCCCGACACGACGACGGAGGTGATGTTGATGGCTGACGATGTGAGCATCACCGTGCGGGTCCGGGACGCCACCCGCGCGGGCATCGCCGCCGTGAATGCTTCCCTCACCCGGCTGACGCGGTCCGCGAACGACATG
>Ga0180085_1000468_pt1 | contig 14294 bp, 12 predicted proteins | sample EasRiv730_16_10D_FD_123013 | JGI IMG/M metagenome (GOLD analysis project Ga0180085, IMG submission 123013) | Soil microbial communities from meander-bound floodplain in the East River, Colorado, USA - East River metaG ERMLT730_16_10D | ecosystem: Environmental > Terrestrial > Soil > Floodplain ... | reverse complement strand
TCCCCAAGGACCGCAACGAGCTGCGGGTCGACGGCTACTGGCGCTTCTCGCGCAAGCACCGCCTGGAATTCGGCACGTTCTTCTTCCGCCGGGACGCGACACGCATCCTCGACCGGGAAATCGACTTCGGCGACACGACCTACGAGATCGGCGGCGAGCTGCGCACGCAGCTCGACACGACCTGGCTCAAGCTGGCGTACAAGTACTCCTTTGTGCGCAATGCCCGCGTCGACGCTGGCTTCTCTGCCGGATTGAGCACCTACGCCGAGTCGCTCGAGCTTTCCGGACAGGGCAGCGTCTCGGGTGGCCCAGGGGGGCAGTTCGTCAGCGAGACCGAGGACGTCGTCGCACCGATCCCGGTGATCGGTCTGCATGCCGAGGTGCTTCTCGGGGCCGACGTGTACTTCAAGGGCAGCGCCGACTATTTCGGCATCTCGGTCAGCGATGTCGAGGGCAGCCTGCTCGACCTGCGCGGCGACGTGCTGTGGTACCCATTCCAGCACTTCGGCTTCGGTGCCGGATACGGCTTCGTACGCCGGGAGTTCAAGGACACGAGCGGGACCACGGTCGACGTCGAGTTCGACTACGACGGCGCGCTGGTCTACGCGGCCTACGTCTGGTGACGCTTCATGACCGCGCTCGCGGCGTGTACAGGCCCACCAGGCGCGCCACCATCGCCGCCAGGTACAGCTGACCGGCAACCGCCTCGAGGACGGCCAGGCCACGCGCCACGTCGCTGCGCGGCACGATATCGCCGTACCCCACCGTCGCGAGCGTGACGAAGCTGTAGTAGATCGCGCCCCCGACCGTCAGATCGGCGCCGGGATCGACGCTCGGAACCGTCAACGCCAGCGGGTCGAGCTTGTACAGCGTCCAGAACAGCACGCCGAAGAAGACCCCGAAGAGCAGGTACGCGCCGAGCGCAGCGTACACGTGCTCGGAGTCGACCTGCTTCGCGCGGAGCGAAAAACGCAACGCCATCGCGGCGGCTTGCAGGGCCACGAGGACCCACACCCCATCGGCGGCCCGCACCCAGCCGGGCAATTCGATCCAACCCGAGACGAGACGCAGGCTCCCGGCCAGGATCACGAGCAACAGCAGGAACCGCCGGGCCGGACCGCGCTGGAACGGTGCGACGGCGGCGACCAGGTTCGCCGCGAACAGGAGCTGCATCAAGCCCAGATCGAGCCCGATCGCCGCGAACAGCGGTGCGGCGCCGAGCGTCAGCAGCAAGGAGTAGAACAGGATCGCGTAGCGTCGGCGGAGATATGCCGCAGCGAACCAATGCCGGCCATCGTGGTGCGGAACCATTGCGCGGCCCCATCTTCTCACGATCCTGCGGCGTCGGGTATGCTAGCGCTCGGACGCACGGATGGACACGACCGAATCACCGGGAACGGCAAGCTGGGGCGCGGGCCGAGTGACTGCCGAGGCGGAGGCGCGCTTCGTCGAGGGCGTGGCCTACTGCGAGAGGTTCTTCATGGGACAGGCCGAGGCCCAGAAGGCACTCTTCAAGCTCACCGCCATTCTCGAGTCGGAAGGGATCCCGTACGCCGTCATCGGCGCAATGGCATTGAACGAGTACGGCCACAGGCGAGCCACGGTCGACGTGGACATCATCCTGCGCGACATCGATCTGGTTGGCTTCAAGGCCCGCCACCTGGGCCGCGGCTATCGGGAGCGTGTGCCCGGGACGGGAAAACTGTCGACACCGAATACGACGTGCCCGTCGACGTGCTGAGCACAGGCCGCTTCCCTGGCGACGGCGAGCCGAAGCCGATCGCGTTCCCCGACCCCGCGACGACCGCGATCCGCGGATCGGGCTTCGCGCTCCTACCGTTGCCCAGATTCCTCGAGCTCAAGCTCGCGTTCGGCATGACCGCGGCGCACCAGCTGCACGACCTGGCCGACGTGCTCGACCTGATCCGTAGCGCCGGACTTCCCGCGGAGCTCGCCGAGGACCTCCACCCCTTGGTGCGCGACAAGTTCCGGGAGCTATGGAGCGCGGCGCAGGGTCAGGATCCGTTCTGACCCAGTCGGGTCCCCGGGCGCAGCCGCTGCACCATCGTTCACCGGTGCGCGAGCGGTCGACGGGCATGCAGCGGAACGGGCCACGGGCGCGGCCCGAGCGCCGGTCGCCCGGTCGACGGCGCCGGGCGGTGCGGAGTGCACGCGCTGCCCGTGTAGCACGACCAGTAGCTGTACGGGAGAGCGTAGCGCGGCCGCGACGCTTCGGCGGAGCGACGCGCCGTTTCCTCGACGAAGACGCTGTCGAGCTCGTAGGCGCGCCGGGCGTCGATCCGCGCGTGCTGCTCGGCGAGGAAATCGATCACGAACTCCCAGCCGGGGCCCTCGACGGCCGGCGACGGAGCGGACGTGGGGAGCGGCGGGAGACGCTCGAGGTCGGCATTCGTGTACACGCGGGTCTCGTCCGCGATCGCCGGCAGGCCCAGAGCCACCAACAACAGCGCGCCGGCGAGCGAGCCCGAGCGGAACATGTCAGGAGCTTACGGCGATCCGGCAGCCCGCGCCAGCGACGGCTCTAGCGCAGGGCCAGCGGCGCGACCGACGCCAGCTTGAGGTCGCCCATCGTCTCGAACTGGCGCTGCAGCTGCATGAACTGCACGGCGACGACGGGCGAGATCTCCTGCGCGATGCGGTCGTAGTATTTCCGGCGCACGGCGCTCCGCTCGTCTTCCAGCTTGAAGAAGCGATCCGCGAAGCTGCGCGCTTGATCCGGCGTGAGCTTGTCGCTCGCCTTGCCGAACTCGGTCATCAGGGCGAGGCGCGCCTCGCCGAGCTTGGCCATCTCGGCGTCGTACTCCTGCACGAGCGGCCGGAACTTCTTGGACTCCTCGCCCTCCAGCTGCACGAGCGTGCTGAGGGCCGAGTCGCGTCGGGCCTTGAGCTCGCCGCGTGTCACTTTGAACAGCTCTTCGAGGGACTGGGCCTGGCCGGCGGGCGCCTGGGCCTGCAGCGTCGCCCCGCCGAGCGCGACCGCGCCGAGCAACCCGATGCTGCCCAGGATCGTACTTGTACGCATAAGAGCCCTCCTGTCCCCTGCCATCCCGAGGAGTTGCGCGAATATAGCACGGGCCGCGTGCCATGGTTCCGACCGTTGCGTAGTAGAATCCCGCCCGGGTCGCGACTGGATGTGAGGTAGACGCCGATGCGCCAGCACCGAATCCTGTGCCTGCTCGCGGCCCTACTCGCTGTCGCGGTCGCCTGCAAGAAGGAGGCGCCGCCGCCACCGCCGCCGCCCGAGGTCAAGGTGGCCGTCGTGCTCGAGCGGGACGTGCCGATCTATGTCGAGGCGATCGGCCAGACGCGCGGCTCGACGGAGATCGAGATCCGCGCCCGCGTCGAGGGCTTCATCGAGACCGTGAACTTCGAGGAGGGCTCGCTCGTCCGCAAGGGCCAGCTGCTCTACACGATCGACCCGAGCGAGCTCCAAGCCGCGCTGGCGCAAGCGCAGGGCGCCCTCGCGGAGTCCGAGGCGCAACTGGCGCGCGCGCACCAGGACGTCGTGCGCTACGAGCCGCTGGTCGCGAAGAACGCGATCTCGCGCCAGGAGTACGAGACCGCCGTGGCCGTCGAGCGTGCGGCCGCCGCGGCCGTCGATGCCGCAAAGGCCGTCGCCCGTCGCTCCGAGATCGACCTGGGCTACACCAAGGTCGTGGCCCCCGCGCGCGGCCTCATCGGCAAGACCGAGGTCTATCCGGGGACGCTCGTCGGCCGCGGGCAGAGCACGTTGCTGACCCACATCTCGCAGGTCGAGACGATCCACGTGCGCTTCACGATCCCCGAGCGAGACTATCTGTTCTACGCGCGCAAGAGGCAGGAGCTGGGCGCGGAGGGCCGACCCGAGGACCTCCCGTTCGAGCTCGTGCTCGCCGACGGCAGCGTGCATCCGCATCCCGGGAGACTGGTGTTCCTCGACCGCACGGTCGATCCGACGACCGGAACGATCCTCATCGAGGCCGCCTTCCCGAACCCCGAGGGCATCGTGCGTCCGGGGCAATACGCGCGCGTGCGGGCGGCGGTGGCGCTCAAGCGCGGGGCGATCCTGGTTCCGCAGCGCGCGGTGAGCGAGCTGCAGGGAATCTACCGCGTGGCGGTCGTGGGCGCGGACGGCACCGTGGACCTGCGCCCGGTCGAGGTCGCGCAGCGCATCGGGTCGTTGTGGGTGATCGACAAGGGGCTCAAGGCGGGCGAGTCGATCGTCGTCGAGGGTGTGCAGAAAGTCCGACCGGGCATCAAGGTCAAGGCCGAGACCGTGGCGATCGAGAGCTAGGCCGTGGCCGACTTTTTCATCCGGCGTCCGATCGTCGCCATCGTCATCGCGATCCTGATCGTGCTGCTCGGGCTGAACAGCCTGCGCGGCCTGAGCGTCGAGCAGTACCCGTTCCTCGCGCCGCCGACGATCCGCATCACCGCCACCTATCAGGGCGCCTCGGCCGTCGCCGTCGAGCAGTCGGTGGCCACTCCGGTCGAGCAGGAGGTCAACGGCGTCGAGGGCATGATCTACATGAAGTCGTCGAACACGAGCGACGGCCGCATGCAGCTCGACGTGAACTTCGAGGTCGGCACGGACCAGGACATGGCGAACGTGCTGACCCAGAACCGCGTGTCCTCGGCCCAGGCCCGCCTGCCGCAGGAGGTGATCCAGCAGGGCGTCACGGTCAAGAAGCAGAGCCCGAGCATCTTGATGCTGATCTCGCTCCACTCCCCGCAGGGCAGCTACGACGCCGAGTTCCTGATCAATTACTGCGGCATCAACCTGCGTGACCAGATTCTGCGCATCCCGGGGATCGCCCAGGTCGACCTGTTCGGCGGGGCGGACTACGGAATGCGCATCTGGATCCGACCCGACAAGCTGGCCAAGCTCGGCCTGACTCCGGCGGACGTGATCTCGGCGATCAAGGAACAGAACCTGCAGGCCCCGGCCGGACGCGTGGGGGCGGCCCCCTCTCCCAAGGATCAGGAGTTCACCTACACCGTCAGCGCGCCGAGCCGCCTCGTGACCGCCGAAGAGTTCGAGAACATCATCATCCGCGAGACGGCCACCGGAGCGCGGATCCGGATCAAGGACGTCGGCCGCGTGGCCCTGGGCTCGCAGAACTACGACTCCTTCGGGCGGCTCGACGGCAAACCGGCCGGCGCGATGGCGGTCTACCTGCTGCCCGGCGCCAACCAGCTCCAGGCCGCGGAGGCGATCTACGAGACCATGCAGCATGCCGCGGGGTTCTTCCCGCCCGACATGGACTACAAGATCGTCTACGACACGACCCCGGCGGTCGAGGCCTCGATCGAGTCGATCGTGCACACGTTCATCGAGGCCATCATCCTGGTCACGCTGGTCGTGTTCATCTTCCTGCAGAACCTGCGGGCCACGATCATCCCGCTGCTGACCGTGCCGGTGTCGCTGATCGGGACGTTCCTGTTCTTTCCATTGCTCGGCTTCTCGGTGAACACGCTGTCGATGTTCGGCTTGATCCTGGCCATCGGTATCGTGGTCGACGATGCGATCGTGGTGGTCGAGGCCGTGATGCACCACATCGAGCACGGGAAGAGCCCGCGCGACGCGACGATCCAGGCGATGAAGGAGGTCTCGGCGCCGGTCGTGGGGATCGCGCTGATCCTGTCCGCAGTGTTCGTCCCGGTGGCCTTCATCCCCGGGCTGACCGGGCGGATGTATCAGCAGTTCGCCCTGACGATCGCGATCTCGGTGCTGCTCTCGGCGTTCAGCGCGCTCTCGCTCTCGCCGGCACTCGCGGCGATGCTGCTGCGGCCGCCCAAGCCGGCACGGGGCCCACTGGGCTGGTTCTTCGGCGCGTTCAACCGCGTGTTCGAGCGCGTGACGAACGGTTACCTGGGCGGTGCCCGGCTGCTCGTGCGACGCTCGATCCTGACGATCGGGATCGTGGGCGTGGTCGCGCTCGGCGCGGGCTTCTTCGGCGGCCAGCTGCCCGCAGGGTTCATCCCCGAAGAGGACCAGGGCATCCTGGGCGTCAACGTGACGCTCCCACCCGCCTCGTCGCTCGAGCGCACGAGCGCGGTGTTGGCCCAGGTCGAGCAGATCGTGGCTCAAGAGGCCAGCGTCGAGTCCTACCAGACGATCGGCGGATTCGGCGTCGTGACGAGCACCTACCAGCCCAACTTCGGCACCGTATTCCTGCGGCTCGAACCGTGGGAGGACCGCGAAGGCGAGCAGCACGCGTTCGCAGTGATGAAGCGGCTTCAGGCGCAGTTCGCGCGGATTCCCGAGGCGATCATCTTCCCGTTCAACATCCCGACGATCTCGGGCTTCGGCGCGTCGGCGGGCTTCAACTTCCTCCTGCAGGATCGCAGCGGATCGCTGAGCGTGGACCGGCTGGGTGAGTTGAGCGTGCAGTTCGCGGATGCTGCCCGCAAGCGTCCCGAGATCGGCAACATCTTCACCTCGTTCGACCCGCGCTATCCCCAGGTCAAGGTGGATCTCGACCGCGAGAAGGCGCGCAAGCTCGGCGTTCCGATCGACCAAGCGTTCCAGGCGCTGTCCGCGAGCCTGGGCGGCAGCTACGTCAACGACTTCAATCGCTTCGGGCGGCTGTTCCGCGTCTACGTCCAGGCCGAGGCCGACTACCGGCGCAAGCCCGAGGACATCGGCGAGATCTGGGTTCGGAGCCAAACCACGGGCGACATGATCCCGCTCTCGACCCTGATCAAGCTCACGTCCCAGGCCGGGACCGAGCTGACGAACCGGTTCAACCTGCTGCGCTCGGTCGAGCTGCAGGGCGTGCCCGGCCGAGGCTTCGCCTCGGGGCAAGCGCTCGAGGCGCTCGAGTCCGTGTTCCGCGAGACGATGCCGCCCGAGATGGGCTTCGCCTACTCCTCGCTGTCCTACCAGGAGAAGACCGCGCCCGCCGCCGGGCCGACCCTCGTGGCCGCGATCGTGTTCGTGTTCCTGCTGCTCGCGGCGATGTACGAGAGCTGGCGCCTGCCCTGGGCCGTGCTCCTCGGCTCGCCGCTCGTCGTGCTCGGGGCGTTCTTCGGCGTGTGGCTCCTGGGCTACGACAACAACGTCTACGTGCAGATCGGCAACATCATGCTCATCGGCCTCGCGGCGAAGAACGCGATCCTGATCGTCGAGTTCGCCAAGGCCAAGCGCGACGAGGGCATGGGGCTCCACGAAGCCGCGCTCGAATCGGCGAAGCTGCGCTTCCGGCCGATCCTGATGACCGCGTTCGCGTTCATCCTCGGTGTCGTTCCGCTGATGAAGGCCTCAGGCGCCGGCGCGGGTGCCCAGAACGTGATGGGCACCGCCGTGTTCTTCGGCATGCTCGTGGCCACGGCGCTCGGCGTGTTCCTGATCCCGGGCAACTTCGTGTTCATCGAGAGCCTGGGCCGGCGCCGGAGCCAGGCCGCAGCGGCTGCGCCGGCCGCTCCGGCACCTTCCGCCGGAGGGGCCCACTAGGATGTCGCGCCGCCTTGCGTCCGTCGTCCTGGGTGCGCTCCTCATGGCGGGGTGCACGCTCGGACCCGACTACAAGCGGCCACCGGTCGATATCCCGACCGACTGGCGCGACGTGCCGACCCAAGAGGCGGCGAGCCTGGCCAACACCCCGTGGTGGGAGCTGTTCCGGGATGAGACGCTCTCGGAGCTGATCCGTATCGCGCTCGTCGAGAACAAGGACCTCAAGATCGCGGTCGAGCGGATCGAGGAAGCCCGAGCGCGCTACGGGTTCGTCAAGGCCGATCTCTACCCCCAGGTCGATGCCGCGGCGTCGGCGGGGCGCAGTCGATCGAGCGAGGTCGGGCCGGTTCCCGTCCCCACGGGCACCGATCCCGAGGCCACGGACTATTTCGTCGGCGTCGAAGTCAACTGGGAGATCGACTTCTTCGGACGGTTCCGCCGAGCCAACGAGGCGCAGCGCGCTCTGATGCTCGCGACCGAGGCAGCGCGACGCTCGGTCACGATCACGCTCGTCGCGGACGTGGCCAGCGCCTACGTCGACCTGCGATCGTTCGACCGACAGCTCGAGGTCAGCCGGCGGACGCTCGAGTCGCGACGCGAGTACATGGAGCTGGCGCGCGTGCGCTACGAAGGCGGGTTGACCTCGGAGCTCGATTACCGTCAAGCCGAGGCCGAGTACTACCGGACCGAGGCTCTGACCTACGACTTCGAGCGCCTCGTGGCCGAGGTCGAGAACGAGATCTCCGTGCTGCTCGGCCGCAACCCCCGACAGGTCCCGCGCGGCACCTCGATCCAGGACGAGCCGGTCCCGCCGGAGGTGCCACCGGGACTCCCGTCCGAGCTGCTCGAGCGGCGGCCCGACCTGCAGCAGGCCGAGCAGCAACTGATCGCGGCCAACGCGCGGATCGGCGAGGCCAAGGCCCTGCTCTACCCGCGAATCGCTTTGACGGGCTCCCTGGGCACGGAGAGCAGCGATCTGGGCGACCTGTTCACAGCGCCCGCGCGTACGTGGTCGATCGCCGCCGGGCTGCTCCAGCCGATCTTCCACGGCGGTCGGAACAGGCGGCGCGTCGAGATCGTCGAGTCCCAGCAGCGCCAGGCGCTCTATTCCTATGAGCTCTCGATTCTGCAAGCGTTCCGCGAGGTCGAGGACTCCCTCGTCGGGTACCGCAAGTTCGGCGAGCAGCGCACGGCGCAGGGGCACCGCGTCGCGGCTGAGCGCAAGCGGCTCGAGCTGTCCGACCTGCGCTACCGCGGTGGCGTGGCGGCCTACCTGGAAGTGCTCGACTCCCAGAGGTCGTTGTTCTCGGCCGAGCTGGACGAGATCCAGGCGATCCAGGACCAGCTCACCGCCGTGATCCGCCTCTACAAGTCGCTAGGCGGAGGCTGGGAACCGGTACCGCTTCCCTAACCCGGGTTGCGGTGCCGGGAATCAACGGCGGTTGGAGCGGCCGGCGCCGCCAGACTGCATCATTGGCTCCTCAGCCCGAGGGCCAGGCGCTCCTTTTGCTCCTGTTCCCGCTTTGGGGTCGTTGCGAACACGCACTACTCGCTCATGACGATGTCGACCCGCCGGTTCTTCGAGCGACCCTCCGGCGTGTCGTTGGGGGCCACGGGCTGGTCCGGGCCATAGCCGTTCGCGACGATTGTGTCGCCCGGAACACCCATCTCCTTGAGAAACGTCTTCACTGCCTCGGCCCGCTCGAGCGACAGCTTCTGGTTCGCCTCGGCGATTCCGGTCGAGTCCGTGTGGCCCTCGACGTCGAGCTTCATGTCGGGGAAGGCGAGCAGCACGCCCGACAGCTTGGCCAGGACGTACTTCGCGTCGGTCGTCAGGGTGGCCTTGCCGGAGGGGAACGCCGTGCCGGCGAGGGACACGGTGTAGCCGCGCTCGCTCTTGCTCGCGACGGCGATGCCTCCGAGCGCCCCCGCGAGCTTCCCGCTCAGCGCGTCGCGCTGCTTCTGGAGCTTGACCCGGTCGGCCTCGACTGCGGCGCTCGACGCGCGGAGCGCAGACTGTTCGGACTCCAGCTTCGCGATCTGCTCGTTCGCTCGCTCGAGCGCCGCCTGGGTCTCGGCCAGCCTGGACTCCGAGGTCGCGGCCCGCGAACCGAGAGCGGCACGCTCGGCCGCCGCCTGGGCCTCGAGCTCCTTGGTCCGGGCCGCCTGGGTCTGGGCCTGAGCCTCGCGCTCGGCGGCCTCTTTCTTGGCCTGTGCCGCCGCAGCCTCGGCCTCCTTCTGGCGGAATGCGTCACGGATCGCGCTGTCGGCGCTCTGGATGGCGCGACGCGCCGCGGTCTCGGCGGCCTCGCCCTTGCCTTTCTTTTCCGTGGCCTCGGCCAGAGCTTGCTGCGCCTTCGCGTACGCGTCGGGGTTGTACTTCGAGCCCCCGAAGCGCTCGGCCAGCTCGACCGCCTTCTGCGCCTGGAGCAGCATCAGCGGTGTCGTCCCCTTGTACTTGAGCCCTGCGATCGACTCCTGCTCGCGCGTCACGAGACCCTTGCGGTCCTGCAGGTCCGTGTGGGTGATGGGCACGGGCCGAATGTCCTTGTCCTTCGGAGCGCTGGACAACAACACGACCAGATCCGACGGCTTGTTCACCGTCACGATCGGCTCCGCCGTGACGATCAGCGCGAAGTCGCGCCTCCTCGTCGTGTACAACTCCGTACCGCTGTCCTTGATCGACGCGATCGGGCCCAGGTTCTCCACCGTTCCGTCGGCGCCGATCGTCCACGCGACGTACGCCACGATGTCCCCGCCGAACAGCACGGCGGGCTCGAGCTTGCCGTAGGACACGGTGATCGAGGTCTGCTGGCCCTCGACCTTCACGTTCGCCATCGCCGACGCGCCAGTCGGGGCGCGGTCCGTGGCGATGAACGGGACCTCGACCTCCTTCCCTGCGGGGTAGGAGACGCTGTTGAGGCCGATGCTGGCTGCCCCGGCCAAGCCGGGCGCGAGCAACAGAAGAAACGCTGCCGCGATTCGATTCGATTGCATGGGTCACCCCCGGATGACGTGAAGATGAGAGAGCCAAGGGATGACGCAGCGTATCACGCCGCAATGTGGAGAGACGAGAGTCCTATTGTCGTCGTGCGAGAGCTACTTTCTCGTCGCGGCGAAGCCGTCGGTCGGCGTCCAGCTCGAGTCCACGATGCTGTTCTGGAACTTCGACTCGCCGGCGGCCATCACGTTCTCGCTCGGATCGAACGCCGACGTAGGGTGCCACTCGGAGTTGATTGGCGCCTGGGCCCAGGTCGAAGGCGCCCAGTTGTGCTGGCTCGGATCGGGATGCCAGTAGGTCGGTCCGAGCGTCGACTCGACGACGTTCGGCTGGAACTGCGCGGGCTTGCCGAAGACCGCGAGCTGCTCGCTCGGCGTCGTCGGCCGGACCTCCGTCCCCGCCAGCACGCGCGGCTGGTCCAGCGTCAACCCGGTCGGCGCAGCGGCACTCTCTTCGTCGCGCGCCCCCCGAATCCCCACCTCCGTGACGAGCGATACCGGAACGGGCACGACCGTGTCGCCGGGCAGCTCGAGCAGGTACACGTCGTCGTCGCGCCTCACGCTGAGCCCCTCGAGCACGCGCCCGTCGCTCAAGCGCAGGAAAGCGTCCGCGATCGCCGGGGCGAACGGCAGTGCCAGCGCTGTCGCCACCGCGAGCCAGCGCGCAATCACTCCACGATGTCCACTTCGATGTCGAGATGGATCGTGCCGCCGTCGGGATCGGGTCCTTCGGCGACGCGCAGGCGCTTGCCCGGGACGAGTACGACTCGCAGGGCCTGCTGGAACGTGCCGATCAGCGTCGGCTTGGCGCTCGTCAGGTCGCCGAGCGGCGCGCCGCGCGCGCCGCTGATCTCGACCTGCCCGTGCACCAGCAACCTGCGGTCGGGCAGGACGTCGGTCTGGAGATCCGCGCTGACGCCGATGTTCTGGTAGACGAACGACATCGAGGGCGCTTCCGCGGACTCGGCCGCGGACTGTCGCGTCGGGATCGGTGCGCGCCAGCCCATCAGCATCCGCGAGGTCGAGCCGGCCTGGCCGAGGATTCGGTAGGTCTTCTCGTCGGCGCCCGTCGGGCCGCCGGCCCTGCCGACGATCAACGTCACCGCGACGTTCGGCGCGACGCCCGGCGCCGCGGGCGTGCCCTCGGGCGGAGCCGCTCCCGCCACCAGCGCCGTCGGAATGAGCATCAACGACAGCAGTACGGAACGCTTCATGACCTCTCCCTCCATCAGGTACCGCTTCCCGAACCGGGGTTGCGGTGCCGGGAATCTCGTCCACCATCCGGCGCCGGGTGAATCCTGGCACCGGAACCCCGGTTAGGGAAGCGGTACCTATCGGGTCTGGCCCTCTCGGATCGTGATCACGCGGTCGACGTGCGCGTCGCCGATCGTGTCCACGAGGCCGCTCGGCCAGCGCACCTCGATGCGCTCGACGCGCCCGAGCGGGCCGAGGCCGAAATGCAGCCGCGGGTCGTGGCCCGAAAGGTACGACCCGCCGCCCTTGCGCTCGCGCATCCGCGTCACGCCCGCGGCCGCGACCTTGACGCGCGCGCCGACGCCGTCGCGGTTCGATTTCGTGCCGACGAGCCGCACCTCGAGCCAGTGCCGATCCCCCTTACGACTGTCGTTGCGCAGCAGCAGCGGAGCGTCGTCGAGCGCCGTCACGAACACGTCCACGTCGCCGTCGTCGTCGTAGTCGCCGAAGGCCGCGCCGCGGAACGAGCGCTCGACGGCGAGGCTGGGTCCGGCGCTGGCGCCGACCTCGACGAAGCGCTTGCCGTCGTTGCGGAACAGGTGGTTCGCCTGGCGGAACGTGGTTCCGATCCCATGGCCGTCGACCTGAGGATAGACGTGGCCGTTGGCGATGAACAAGTCCTCGTCCCCGTCGTGCTCGAAGTCGTGGAACGCGACGCCCCAGGACAGGACCATGTAGGTGACGCTCATGCCCACCAGCTGCGATTCGTCGACGAAGAACTTACCGCCGACGTTGCGGTACACCGTGTTGAGGTCCTGCGAGAAGTTCGTCACGACGATGTCGAGCCAGCCGTCGCCGTCGTAGTCGCCGATGTCCGTCCCCATGCCGGCCTGGGCCCGCCCGTCGGCGTTGAACGCGACACCCTTGGTCAAGCCGACGTCCTTGAACGTGCCGTGCCCGTCGTTCTCCCACAGCGAATTGGCCACGCTGTCGTTGGCCACGTAGACGTCCTGGTCGCCGTCGCCGTCGTAGTCCGCCGTCACCACGCCGAGTCCGTAGCGCGGCGTCGCGAGCCACATGCCCGAACCCTTCGTCACGTCGCTGAACGTCCCGTCGCCGTTGTTGCGATACATCGCGTCCTGGAGCGGCACCTGCCCCAGCGGTCCGCAGAACACCTGGATCCCGCGGTACGCGCAGTTCCTGGACCGCGCCTCGGGGCTGCCACCGCGAGGGACGGAGGGGGGGCCATCCACCATGTAGTTGGCGACGTACAGGTCGAGGTCGCCGTCGTTCTCCATGTCGAAGAAGGCGGCGGACGAAGACCAGCGGTCTCCGTCGCCCACGCCGGCCTTCTGGGTCACGTTCTCGAACGTGCCGTCGCCGCGATTCCGGAACAGCACGTTCGGGCCGAGATTCGTGACGTAGAGGTCGGGGTCGCCGTCGTTGTCGTAGTCGCCGACCGCGACGCCGAAGCCCCAGTTGCGGTTGGCCACGCCGGCCTTGTCCGTCACGTCGACGAAGCGGCCCGCGCCGTCGCCCTTGTACAGCCGGCTCGGCTCGCCCTGACCGGTCGGCCGGTCGAAGCGCGAGCCGTTGACCACGTAGAGGTCGAGCTTGCCATCGAGGTCGAAGTCGAGCCAGGCCGCGCCCGCACCCATCCCCTCGCAGAGCCAGCCCTTCTCTTTCGGAGGCGCACCGCACACGTTGCGGTAGTCGATGCCGGAGCCGGGTGTGGCATCGACGAACCGGAGATCCGCCTCCTGCGCCGCCGCGAGAGACGCGGCGAGCGGGACGACGGCCCAGACCGGAACGGTCCGGCGCACCTGACCGCTATCCCTCACTCGTCCGCCGCCATCGGCGACGTGGGAGCTTTCTTGGCCTGGATGCTGGCGTGCTTCTCGAACGCGCGCTGGGCCTCCTCGGGCCGCCCGAGACGCATCAGCACCTGCCCGTAGGCGTAGTACGCCGATCCGTGCTCGGGGTTCGCGCGCAGCAGCTCCTCGAGCATCTCGCGTGCGCGGTCGACCGCCCCCATCGCCAGGTCGAGCGAGGCCAGCTTGTACAGCGCGTCCTGGTACGCCTCGAGATCCTCGGGCGTACGCGGCTCGAGGTCGAGCACCTTCTCGTACGCCCGGTAAGCGTCCTTGAACCGGTCGCCGAGCTTGAGCGCATCCCCGAGGTGGTACCACGCCAGGAGATAGTCGGGCTTGGCGGCGATCGCTTTCTGGTACCACTCGACGGCCGCCGGCGCGTCGCCCCCCTTGTAGGCCAGGTTGCCCAGGTTGTGCAGAGCGACCGGGTGGCCGGGCGACACGGCGAGCAGGCGCCCGTATGCGGCGACCGCGTCGTCCACTCGCGCGCCGCTCCCGTAGGCCAAGGCCAGGTCGAGGAGCGTGCGCGGATCGGTGGGCTTGCGCTGGGCCAGGATCTCGAACTGCTCGATGGCCTCGTCTCGGAGCAGCGCGCCGTGGAGCGCGATCGCGAAGCGCCGGCGCAGCTCGTTGTCCTCCGGAGCCCGAGCGACCTGCGCGCGAAGCGCCTCGATCTCCCGTCGCGTCGCGTCGGCCGGGGCCGGGCCGGCCGGATCGGCCGTCCGCTGTGGGGCAGGTGGCGCGGGCGGCGTGGTGCCCCCCGACGCCGGCAG